>Ga0222677_1000346_pt1 | contig 19668 bp, 21 predicted proteins | sample AntAcemetagen935_FD_179846 | JGI IMG/M metagenome (GOLD analysis project Ga0222677, IMG submission 179846) | Saline water microbial communities from Ace Lake, Antarctica - #935 | ecosystem: Environmental > Aquatic > Non-marine Saline and Alkaline > Saline | place: Antarctica: Ace Lake... | reverse complement strand
AGATTAACGGGATCAGGATGGATACGTACATTGACTGGATGAAATCATGCTGCCATGTTTCCACTGTAGGGAACCCCGCGATTTCGGTTCCCTGCGGCTTCACGAAAGATGGTCTTCCGGTGGGGGTACAGATTGTTGGACGTCACAGGGACGATTTCGGCGTTCTTCAACTCGCACATGCCTTCGAGACCGCGACGGGTTTTGGAAAGCGGAGACCGGAACTTGCCACCTTGACCACCTGACCATTTTCTCCAACCCGATTCAGCCGCGGGGTTTTCATTTAACCAGTCGAGAGATTTCTCTGAACCTTTCATCTTCCGCGATCTTCAGCAGTTCAAACAGGGCCATCTCCGTGCTTGTGGGCTTTGCCCCCTCGTTTATCATCCTTTCAATGCCAAGGACCCTGTTCTCCTCGGTTCTTGATGAAGTACAGTCGGTTACAATATGTACTTCATATCCCGCGTGGATCAGATCAACCGTTGTCTGGTAGACACAGATAATTGTGGCACCTTTGATTATCTTCTGAAGATTTTCGAACAGGGCATTTTTTTCGTGCATGACCCGTGCAAGGCTGTTCTGAATATCAATCACGACCAATATGCTGTTCTCTATTGTTAGCATGTGCTATGCTCTCTCCATTATTCTATTTTCCATCGCATAACATATAAGGTAAAATAGAAAAAGTATATTTTTACGCGCGTGTCATACAATTATTACCAGTCAGGGAGACAGGGCAGCTTGAAAGTTATTCAGAATCACAATCCCTCAGAGATTCAGGCATATTCGTTCCATGTGCTGGAGGATATCTTCCGTTTTCACAGGGCGCTTCCAGGTTATGCACCCACTCCCCTCGTTTCAATGGACGGGATTGCCGGCGATCTCGGGGTGGGGCGCTTGCTGGTAAAGGATGAGGGGAAACGCTTTGGCTTGAAAGCGTTCAAGGCGCTTGGGGCATCTTATGCCGTATATCGGGTGCTCCGTGAACGGAGTGGAGGCCACCTTGAGCCGGAGGAATTTGTCGGAGAGAGGGGGCACGAGCTGGCGGACGGCATAACCTTTTCCTGCGCGACCGACGGCAACCATGGGCGGGCTGTAGCCTGGATTGCGAGGTTGCTTGGGAGGCCTGCTGTTATTTATGTGCCGGAGGGAACAGTGCCCGCGCGTATCGATGCTATACAGTCGGAGGGTGCCAGGGTTGTTGTAGTGGATGGCCGTTATGACGATGCCGTGAGACGCGCGGCGGAAGAAGGTAAAGATGGCCGCATGGTTATAGCCGACACCGCATATTCCGGTTACACAGAAATCCCGCGCTATATTCAGCAGGGATATCTCACAATATTCCGGGAGATATCTGAGCAGCTTGAAAAAGAGGGTGAAGGGCCTCCTGATATTGTCTTTATACAGGCAGGTGTCGGCGCCTTTGCATCCGCGGCGGCGCAATCTTTCAACAACCCGTCGAATGGTGTTCGCCTGGTCTGCGCTGAGCCGCAGGCCGCCGATTGTCTCTTCCAATCTGTAAAGGACGGGGATGGCATGCCACGCTCCGTTTCATCCGGGGTAGGCACCATAATGGCCGGGCTGAATTGTGAGACACCGTCACTGACCGCATGGCCGACTGTGCGCGACCGGTTTGACGTCTTTGTTTCCATGGAAGACCATTGGGCGGAAGAGGCGATGAGGTGCCTTGCCGCCGAGGGTATCGTGTCCGGAGAATCGGGTGCTGCGGGGCTTGCTGCCCTTATCGCGCTTTGTAAAGAGGACCCCGGTTTTCTGGATAAAATACTGCATGTGCGTGATGATGCCCGGATACTTATTATAAACACGGAGGCGGATACCGACCCGGATGCATATTGCAGGATTATCGGAAAGGAATCATCTCCGGATGAAAAACCGGGATAACTGTTCAGGAGGGAGAATATGGAAAACGTTATAATCATCGCCACGGCGGCGTTTCTGCTTGTCGTGCTTCTCTATCACATAAAGAGGAACAATCAGAAGAGCGCCCTGCTAACCAAGACAGTACTTTCCTCACTGTTTGTCGTCGCGGCCCTTATCCAGCCGCACCTTATCAGTGGATATTACAACTTTCTTCTTGCCGGATTGATATTCTGCCTGTTGGGAGATGTTTTTCTGGCCCTGCCTCAGAAGGGGATGTTTCTTGCGGGGCTGGTGGTTTTTCTGACCGGGCATGTGCTGTATGTATTCGGTTTTTTGCGTGTAACAGAGATTGGGCAATGGGGAGGGATGGGATCTTTGTTAATTGCTGCTGTCGGCGGTCTGGTATATTTCCGGTTGAGGATTTACCTGGGGCACATGAAGATACCGGTTATATTCTACATGATCGTTATTTCCGTTATGCTGGCGGGGGCGTGGGCGGTTTTCGGGGATTGCGGTCTGGCCAGATCAGGAAGGATAATGATTTTCACCGGCGCGCTTTTGTTTTATATGTCCGATCTGTTCGTGGCGCGTCACCGTTTTGTGAAAAAGGAGTTCTCTAACCGTCTTGCAGGCCTGCCCATGTACTACGCGGGGCAGTTTCTCCTGGCCTTTTCTGCTGGTTTTCTGGAACGACTATAAGACCATCTTGACCGCAGGATGATTCTGCAATTTATCATATATCCCTGTGCGGTGTCCTTCGTCATCGACCAGCACTTCGAGGTTCAGGCTGTGATATCTGCCGGTTTTGCTGATGTTGGACGGTATGACAGTATAATCATGTCCACTGACGATTTCTTTTATGGCCATTCTCATTTTCCCGTTGTCGGAGCCTATTATTTTATAGATCCACCGGCAGGGATATTCAATGATGGGATTTTTACTGTCTTTGTCTGGCATTTCGTCCATTTTAATCTTCCTACATGGATGATTCTGCGACAAAAATTCATCCACGTGAGGAGAATCTCCTCCCGCGGGGATCTTCAATCAATAGCGGAAGATGGCGGCAAGTACTGAATCGGTCGGGATTTCTTCGTGGTCCATGGCGTACACCGTTCCGCCGTTCAGTATGGTTTGTATGGCAGCAAGATCCAGCAGGTCTTCATTGCCGGATCCGACGTCTTTATCCAGGTTGACTTCACTTGTAGCGGGGTCAAATGTTCCCCACTGCTGAACACCAACGGAGACAAAAAGTATGCCGACACGTCCATGATAGGCTGCCTGGACGATCTCTTCGATATCGCTGGAGGTAAGGCCGGTTCCGGCGTTCTGTCTGTACTGTGACAGGGCATCAGCCCTCTTTGTTTCGAGGAAGCTTTCCACAATCGGCCGCGCCATATCGCGCAGTCTGACCGCACTCAATTCTTCCGGATTTCCCGATACCCCTTTGTCTGTGAGATGTGGATAAGTGTTTGCCTCCCTGTATATGGGAAGAAGATAATCTACCCCCGCGAATATGAGGGGCACCTTCTTGTCTCTCAGGAGTTCACGCAAACCTTTGTCAACATGCTGAAAGTACTGCAGGAGATTTGCCTTCATATCTTCGGAGCCCGTGTGACGCTGGAGGCGTTTCTCAAAATCGTCAAGATTCAGCGCGTCATCAAGATTTTCCGGGATGCCTTTAAGGTCCATTTCTTCTACATGTTGCAGCGAACACTTCAACAGCCGTATATTCTTCTGGCTTATTGCCAGGATGTAGAATTCCGTGTCAGCAGCCAGCGCCGGTATAAGTGGTTTAATGTGGAAACGATCAGTTATAACAACCAGTTCCTTGAAGCTTTGCGGCAGACGGTAATATCTGAATGAATCAGGTGACAGGAACATGGCAAGCCCGTCACTCTGGTTGCGCCAGAAGGGGTTATTGCCTGACATTTCCTGCGCGGGAGCAAGTATGTCCTTTATCTCCGATGGTCGCAATTCACTTGAAAGCAGGCGATCTCCGGCATCACGAAGCAGGTTTTTGTATCGTATCTGGTTCTGCTGTATTTCAACTCCCTTTCTAATTGTGGGCATATAGATGGAAACACATATTCCAAGTTGTTTCTGCATCAAAGACTTCAGTTCTTTTCCGGATAGTACGTCCATGTGATCAATCTCCTTTCGTTAAAGAAGGTCTCTTATGATTGTTGGACAACGGAAGGAAGCCACCTGTAAACAGGAGTCAGATATCTTGCCACCTCTCCCTTTCGGGGTATCATAAATATAAAACACCTTTTCCGGCTGGGAACAATCGCAATGTGTCTGATAGTACCCGGGTCGGGGTTTCGATCGATGAAATTCACCAGGCGGGTATGGATCTTAGTCGTCTCGTAATACAGGTAAAAAGTATGTGTTCCCCATGCTACTGTTTCTTTGTTTAAGCGTTTAGCACCTGTTATTGTTGCGCCGGCAAATCGAGAATATTTTGCTTCTATGAGGTGACACTCCTCCTCAGGTTTGTTTTTTAAATGCAATTCTATAAATAATCTGTCATATTTTCTTATGAGTTTTGATATGGGAAAATAAAGCCATGAATGTCTTGGGAGCATGGTAATTGTGGCGTCAACACGCGACACGAACGCACCCTTTTTTCTGATGAAGAGATTGGCGTGGTACCCGATAGCCCCCCCGATATTGGTGAAGGTCTGATCGTCGGGATGGAACACCTCTATGAGATCATTAAAGGCGCTGAGGGATATCCCTTTATTGTGTCTTCTACCCCAAAAATAGCCGAACGTAAGGAGAAACGAAAAGGCAACAAAGAGAAAGAAAACAGGTTGTGTTATAATGCTCTCATATGCAAACATTTTACCTCTTTTTACAACAGATTTGATGTAATATCTTCCTGGATATCATATAACTTTCCGTCTTTACAATCAAGAAGTGCCTTTGAGAAATAAACACGGTTGACAGGGACATCTTTTACCATTTTTCTCATGTTTCCTTCAACATGATCGACCATTTCTATATTTTCTTCGGTAACCTTATTGTCAATCAGCAAGCGAAGGGGAAGATTCAGATTATTAAGACCCTCAATCAACCTCTGGGATTCCTTGAGGGAGAGGATATCAGGGTTAAAAACTAAAATGACAGAGCAATTTTCTCCTTGCAGGATTTTGGTCAAAGCCTGATAGTTGTCACTCAGTTTCCAGAGCGTTTTCAGGATATCGTCGTCTTCCTCTTTATAATCCAGAAGGGTTTCTTCTGAACTTAAGGTGCCCCTTATCCTGTGGATCGTATAGCGTTTTTCCAAGACCTTTTGCCTGATTTGAACCAGTCGATCAATCCATGTTATTGTAATCCGAGGTAATGCAAGAAACCGGAGAGTGAGCCCCGTGGGGGGGGTGTCGAAGATGATATAATCAAAGTCCGTCTCGTTATTTATAGTCCTTTCAATGCTGGTCAGAAGGGCGTACTCCTCTATGCCGGGTGAATATTTGAGCACGGAAAAGTAATTGTCGAGATTTAATGTCTGAAGATATTTGTATGTACTGGAAAGAACATTTATTTCCCTTTGAAGGTATTCCTTCGATAGCTTTTGAAGATCGATTTCTTTAAGATAGAGAGTATTTGTGTAACAGCTTTTCTTGTCCTTAAGATCGACACCAAATATGTCACCCAGATTGTGGGCCGGATCCAGTGATATAATCAATACACGACTTTTTTGAGAGAGCTGCCATGCGGCTGCCGCTGCCATGGTGGATTTTCCCACGCCCCCTTTTCCGGTAAAAAAGAGTATCTTCATTTAATCGATACCTATTGTTCCGCACATTTCCGCTAACATGTCCCCAGCGTCTTCGGCTCTCCGGTTTAATATTTTAATCTCCCTTTCCATGAATGGCAAAAGCTCTACAGCCAAAAATGTAGGTGGGGATGGGAGACCGACAAAAGAACCCAGAAGTAGAAGTGTGAAAATATTTTCGAGTTCCTGCTCTTCCACAATTGTAAGAGCGACGACATTTTCACGATTTAAGTCATGAAATCGAGAAAAAAAACGCCGAAAAAAACCAAAGACTGAAAAATTCATTTGGGTGATTTCTCTAATTAGGTTTAGTTAAAACCAGTGCGCGGCACAACAGCCGCGCACTGGTTTATTGGAATGTTATTCTTTCTTGTATGTTCTGGCAAAGTCAACAATGAAAACCATATTCATAATCAGCATTATGCCTACGATAATCATAACCGTCCATCCAGAAACAGGTTTCGCGGCGATAGAGCCCGGCAGTACAACTGCCATGAACCAGACAAGACCACAGGTTACGGTGATCCAAAGCAGCCAGGCCGGGATTACGGCAACATTTGCAAATGGCGATTTCAGTTTCTTGGCAACAAAGGTCGCACCGGTCATGAGTGCGATTGCCGCGATCAACTGGTTCGCCGCTCCAAAAGATGCCCATACAATCAGGAAGTTGTGACTCCAGGCCAGATAGATTCCGATTGCCGCAGGGATAATGGAGGCAACCCAGCGGTTTGTCAGTAAACTGTGAAGTCCACTGGCGCTTTCCTTAAGAGGAGCAGCCATCTCCGCGACACAGTAACGTGCCAGACGGTTCGTCGTATCCAGCGTGGTCATGGCAAACGCGGCGACCCACATGCCGGCAAGAACTTTAACGAACTGAGTGGGAATAAACCCCAGCCACGTCGCATTGACCATGTCGGCATAGGACTGTATAAACAAGTTTGCCTTAACCATTTTGACCGATGCAGATGCCTTGGTAAACATGGCTCCCCAGTTGCCTGCATTTAATGTTTCAGCGGACACACCAGCGTTCTGAAGGGCAGTATATCCGAAACCGGCTATGGCAACGATAACTATGGTAGAGAGAAATCCTTCTGTAAACATTGCCCCGTAGCCGATAAACAATCCGTCACTTTCCTTTTCAAGCTGTTTGGATGTTGTACCCGAAGCAACGAGAGAGTGAAAACCGGACAGCGAACCGCAAGCGATGATCAGCGGGATGGCTGGCCAGAACGGTGTTGCTTTGCCTCCGAGGAGAATGGGAGAGAAGCTAGAGAATGCCGGAATTTCAAATCCCCTGAATGCGAATATGGCGGCGAGAAATCCGATGGCCAGTCCCGTATAAAGGAGAAAGGAATTCAGATAGTCCCTCGGCTGCAGCAGAACATTGACCGGAATAGCCGCGGCGATAATGATATAGAAGAAGAGAAACGCCATCCATGTGTTGAAACTTGCCTTGATGGGGTATGCGACTCCCAGCCAGAGAGCGGCAATCAACAGGACAATCCCGATCAAGGTAGCTGCCGTGAAGTTCATCTTCATACGATACATCAGAACACCGAGGATAAGGGCCGCTACAATCATCCATATGAAAGCCGAGGCAATGGCCGGAGTTTTAACAAACATGCCACCGACAACGGCCCCGAAAGCAGCGACTACCAGGATAAGAAGAAAGAAAACAAGCCAGTAGAATGCCGTACCCGTTCTCTTGCCCATAAGGTCTGATGCAACAAACTGGATAGATTTGCCATCGTAACGGACAGATGCCATCAGCGCCAGGTAATCATGAACGGCCCCGATAAAGATGTTGCCGAACCATACCCAGAGCAGACCGGGGAGCCAGCCCCAGCATATTGCCAGTGCGGGACCGATGATCGGGGCAGCGCCTGCAATCGATGCGAAGTGGTGTCCGAAGAGGACCTCTTTCCTCGCCGGGATGTAATCCACCCCGTCATAGAGACGCTTGGATGGGGCCTCATTGTCATCCGAGGCTTTTACGATATCCCGTTCCAGCTTCTTGCCGTAGGTGAAATACAAAATTAAATAGAGTAAAAAACCGATAACGATAATTAATGCTGTCATTTCCTACCTCCTTTTCTAATGGTTAAGCAGTTAATTAAAAAAGCAAACGAACAAACCACCTCTTTATGCTTAGCATGGTATTGATAACCACGCTGGTATGCACAGATCTTATGATATAAGGAAACAACCATTCTACGATATGAAAATGAGCAAACAAAAACTCTTTCTAATATACACCCCCGTTGAATCACTATTACCCCTTCACAAATTTAAAGTCAAATCTTTTTCTGGTTGATTCAGGAATAAAAAATGAAGAAAAAAGATGATGGATTATGCTATGTTATATATCTTCGTCGGGACTCTGACTCGCATGCCGGCAAAATATTTCGATCTATCGGGGATGGTATGGTGTTTTGAAGAATAAAATGATTCGAACCATAGCGATACTGGTTGTCGGTATAATCTCGATATCCTTTGCGGCTATATTCATAAGATTCTGCAGCGATGTACCGGCGATTATGATAGCTACATACAGGATGTGCGTTGCGTCCATTATTCTCCTCATGTTCTCCGGGATAAAAGGCATTTCATTCAAAGCCGTATGCAGGAGGGATCTGCTGCTTTCGCTTGCAGGGGGTGTGTTCCTGGGCCTGCATTTTATATTCTGGACAACGTCCCTTAAATATACATCGGTTGCGAGCAGCGTGGTCATTGTCACCACGAACCCCATATTTGTCGGCATATTTTCCTGGTTTTTTCTGAGAGAGAAACAACATGCAGAGATTATAGCCGGGACGGCCCTGTGTCTCCTTGGCAGTATCGTGATCGCGGCGGGCGACAGCGGACTTCATGCCCTGGTCCTGCTCGATAAAAGGGCACTTGCGGGTGATGTCCTTGCCCTGGCAGGGGCGGTAATGGGAAGCGCATATCTGCTGACGGGCAGCAGGGTGAGAGAGCGTCTCGACATACTGACATATATAACAATTGTGTTCACGGCGAGCGCCCTGTTCCTGGTCACGACATCCCTTGTCATAGGTGTATCTTTTACCGGGTACAGACCTTCTTCCTATATGTATATGGTACTTCTGGCCGTTATCCCGCAGCTCATGGGACATACATCCATAAACTGGGCGCTGGAGCATCTGAGAGCGGGCATGATCGCGATATCGATTCTCGGAGAGTCAATCGGCGCCACGATTCTTGCGTACCTCTTCTTTGATGAAACGGTGAGCATCTTTCAAATCGCGGGAATGGCGCTCATATTTGCCGCCATTATCATAGCGTCGAGGAAGGGTAAAAAGACACGGGGGTAATCTGTCCGGTCCATCAACACACCCCATATTCTGAGGGCATTTATTATCATTATCAATGACTTAAAGCTTGTGAGCCCCGATTTATTGACAAAAGAGGTATTAGAAGACCTTATTCAGTCTTCTTTGGCATTCTCACCATTAACACAGGCACCTTACCTTCTCGCAGTACTTTGTCGGTGACACTGCCGAAGGCCCATCGGGAAAGACCATGCCGTCCATGTGTTGACATGGCCACCAGGTCAGCTCCGACTTCTTCTTCAGCCTTGATAATCTCGTCAGCCGAGGATGTGCCTAATGCCACTTTACATTTCACAACAACCCCGTTACTTTTCAGGTTCTTACCGGCTTCGTTGAGGTAATCCATTGCCATATTCTTTGTTTGCTCCAGCTCACTCTCGGTATAAGGAATCTCGACAGCTGACTCTCCGGTAGCAATAGTATGAGTCAATAATGTAATTACCTGGAAGAGAATAACTTCAGTTTTCTTTCCCAGCATCAGTTTGGATGTTCGCTCCTCAACGTAGCGCAGGGCGGCCTCGCCTAATGTAGAACCATCCAGCGGGATCAATATTTTTTCGGACATAATACACCTCCCTATCTTTTAGTTGGCGTCCTGATGTTTAAACCTCCCCTCCCGGTTTTATGAGTTGGTCTTCCCCATATCCCGAGAACCAGCAGTAACAGCGGATATCTCTATATTCAGCAACTCCGGTGTTATAATTCATTCCATTTTTTTATCCTAAGCCATTGTTCTACTTGGTAAATTAATACTTAGTAAATTAATAGAATGTGTCTATTTGTGATTAAAACACAATATGTGTAATTGTCAATACCCAAAAATCTCAGGGGCCGGATTTTTAGCTTGACCGCAAAAGCAATAAAGGGGAACATATAGCGGTCTTTTGTTATATGTGATTGACCATCTACGAATCCATTAATTTTGAGAGGAGAATCTATCATGTTTAAAAAGATACTGTATCCAACCGATTTTTCAGATGTGGCGCACAGGGCCCTAGATTTTGTTATGCGCCTGAAGGATGCCGGCGCGAGAGAAGTGGTTATACTTCATGTTATAGATAAGGGGAACTTCGACGCCATAGCCAGATACGCTACAAAAGACATCCTGGAGATCGAGAGAAATCTGGAAGAAAAGGCAATGGCCGAGATAACACCGATAGAAGAAAGATTGAAGAAAAAGGGTTTCAAGGTCAAGGTGATAATCAGCAGAGAGATTCCATTCATGGAGATACTGAGAGTGGAAGATAAAGAAAAGGTTTCAGCTATTGTTATCGGCTCTCATGGCATGAGTAACATTGCGGAGATGTTTCTAGGATCCGTTTCTGAAAAGATAATAAAGAGGGCAAAAACGCCTGTCCTTGTTGTCAGGTGATATGAATGTGAGTTTTGAATTGAATGGGAGTGCCTCATTTTTATTGACACGTCCCGCAGCGGGGAGGAAGATTACAATCCATTCCACCCCGCTGACCCTTGGGCTTACTTACTGGATAATTTGTATTTCCACACGGCGATTGATAGCACGACCTTCTGCTGTGCTGTTGTCGGCAATTGGCCTTGTTTCGCCATATCCGATTGTTTTCATGCGATCGGCGCTTATTCCTTGACTGGTAAAATAATTATAAACAGCTTCAGCGCGCCTTTGAGAAAGCCTTAAGTTGTAATTATCTGGGCCCATAGAGTCTGTGTGAGCTTCGATGACAATATGTAGTTCGGGATGCTGCCTCAATAGCTCGGCGTTTCTATCCAGTACCGGTATCGATGCAGGCTTAATGCCGGCGCTGTCAAAATCGAACTGGACTCCACGAAGGGTAATTTTTACCGGGATGACCCTGGCAGGTTCTTCAACGGCTGCTGCAGGTTCTTCAATGTTCTCATAAAAGACATCCTGCACAAACTGTTCAAGTTTTCCATCGTCTTTAAGCAAGTCACCAGCTTTTACGTAAACACAATTACCTAGCTGGTTGATTTGTCTCAGTGTTGCCTCTCCTTTCTCATTATCTGCAAAGGAAATCACATGAAAACAAACATCAGGATACTTTGAGTGAGTGTCTCTGGCCACGTTCACCGGATCTTCGCCTCTGTTAGCCTTTCCATCAGAAACCAGAATCACCGCCGTTTCCCCCGGCATTTTGTCCAGAACGGCATGCAGAGAATTTATTCCATTTCCCATTGGAGTAAAACGACTGAAAATGTCATTTTTATCCGGGACAGTACTCAAGATCCCGGCAATTTTTTCTCTCTGGTAAGATATGGGACCCAGGGCTTCTTTCCACGGAGCAAAGAGATCCACTGCACAGCGATAGCTTAACGCTGGAATCTTATCGTTCATACCAAGAAGCAGCTTTTTGGCAATAAGCATTTTGACCTCACCCAATTTATTGTGAGTCATGTACATGGAACCTGACTGATCCAGAAAAATAATGAAATTGTCTACTTTGGGGACCATTTTGGAGCTAACAGGAATAGCGCTGATAAGCAACAGCATGAAAATCAGCACACCTGTTAAACAGCTTCTTTTCATTCGACTATTCATTTTGTGTCTCCTCCTTATTTATTTTTTGCTACAACCCATATGGCATGAACAATACCTGGAATATAGCCGCATAGAGTTAAAATAATGTTAATCCAGAAATGCTTTCCGATTCCAACCTGAAGGAACACTCCCAAAGGTGGCAGTATAATTGCGCAGATAATTTTGATAAGTTCCATATAATCCTCCCTTTATTTTTTCAGGTTCTTGAATTAAACAGCGAGCGCATTCACGCTAACTGTCGGAGTAAAAGCGAAGATCTCGCTTATACAGGATTGCGGAGAGCTTTAATAAAACTTATATAAACGCTTAACAGTAATTTCGGAACGTGTCAATTATAATTGGCATAGAAGGGTGTGAAATCATTATTGACTCTCCTTCCGGGTATAGGTGCTTGGCAACACTTGTTTATGAGTCACCGATCTGTTCTATTTGCCCCCTCGGGCAACATTTAATACGAGGCAATGCGAATCATTATACCATTGACTCACAAGGTCTTTTTTCTTATACTCGCTTTGCGGAAAAGGAATTTTTTATCAACAACAGCATCAGAAAGGCTCATATCAGCTAGGTATTTGGTTTTCCGGACAATATTTTTGAGGTGAAACGAAATGAGGGATGAGAGAAAAACAAAAAAACAACTTGTTGAAGAGTTGGAGAATCTTCGAAATCGGGTCTCAGAACTGGAGAAATTGAACGCGAACGCAGATATCGGTGTTACAGGGAATAAGGCGTGGGAGAATCAGGAAAAGTATAGAACCATAATCAAGGACATGACCGAATTATACTTCGAAAATGACCTCGCAGGAAACCTGACCTTTTTAAATGACTCGATGTGTAGAATATCCGGTTATTCGCGCGATGAATTGATGGGTATGAATAATCGGGATTATACCACTCCGGAAACCGGGCACCGCATGTATGGAATCTTCTCCGGGATCTACCGCACGGGCAATCCGGCACACATATCGGATTATGAAATTATTGTAAAAGACGGAAGCAAGAAAGTTGTAGCTTTGTCCGCATCCCTGATGCGCGATTCGGCGGGGAAGCCGGTCGGTTTCTTCGGTATAGGCCGTGATGTTACCGAACGTGTGAAGATGGAGGAGGAGCTTCGGAAGAGCGAGGAAACGTATCGGGCTGTGCTCGAGAATATTGAGGATGGTTACTTTGAAGTCGATCTTTCAGGAAACGCGACCTTTTTTAATGACTCGATGTGTAGAATATCCGGTTATTCATATGAAGAGTTGATGGGGATGAATAATCTGGAATACACATCTGCAGAGACTGCAAAAGATATGTACAGGGTCTTCAATAAAGTCTACAGAACGGGACAGCCTGGAAAGATAAAGGATTATGAAATAATCAAACTGGATGGGAGTCTAAGGGCCTTTGAGCTGTCCGTATCTCTGATCAGGAACGCGGACGGGAGTCCTTGCGGATTTTGTGGCATAGCGCGGGATGTAACGGAAAGAAAATGGGCGGAAGAGGAAATTCGCGCTTCGGGAGTTCGCTACAGGACTATCTTTGAGAATACCGGTACCGCAATGCTGATGCTCGAAGACGATATGACGATATCCATGGTAAACGGTAAATTTGAAGAAATGGCGGGATATACGGCGGATGAGATCGAAGGCAAGAAAAAATGGGTGGAGTTTGTTGTAGAGAATGATCTCGAGAAAACGACGGGATACCACCGTATGAGGAGGGATAATCCGGATGCCGCACCTGCGAACTACGAGTTCAGGATGATTGGCAGGGAAAGACGCATCAGGGATATCTTTCTTACAAGCGCCATGATTCCGGAGACAAAAAGAAGCGTGGTGTCTCTTGTGGACATTACCGAACGAAAGGAGATAGAGGAAAAACTCAGATATATGGGTACCCACGATGACCTGACGGGTCTTTACAACAGGGCCTTCTTCGAGGCCGAAATGGCAAGATTCGAACAGGGCAGGGCATTTCCGATCAGTATTGTGATGGCGGATGTGGACGGATTGAAGATGGTTAATGATACAAAAGGCCATAGGGCGGGAGACGAGCTGTTGAAGCTGGCCGCTCAGGTGATGCGAGAGGCCTTCCGTGCAGACGATATCGTGGCAAGAATCGGAGGAGATGAATTTGCCGCGATCTTGCCCGGTAAGGATAGTTCGGTGACAGAGAGTATTGTTGAACGTGTTAGGAGCTCTCTGCCTTTTCATAATGAAGATTACCCCGATCTTCTGCTCACCTTATCCATAGGTACCGCGGAAGGGAAAAAGGGAGACATTCTTGCCAATGTTCATAAGAGGGCCGATAAACTCATGTATGAGGAAAAAAAGAGAAAAAAAGGAAACAGGCTTGCTTAAAATTGATGATTGACAACTTCAGGAGGTATCGAGGTATATGAGTTCCGGGACTGATTCTCACTTTGATTTCCACTCTCTCGATCTTTTGTGGGAAGCGGTAAAATATCCGGGCCTCACACAATCGGCCAAGGATATCGACCATCTCAAGAAAGCCCTTCCAAGACGACTGTCAGTCTTTGATTATAAACAGAAAAAGTCGTTGCTCTGGACCGTTTTTGTGGGGGGAACCGGAACTGGTAAATCCACGCTCTTTAATGCGCTTTGCGGATCAAATATAAGTGAAACCGGTGTGGAACGACCCAAGACAACGGGCGCTATAGTGTATGTCCACAAAAAAGCTTCCTGGGAGGCAGACTTTCCATTTTTAGAATTTGAAATAAAACGCGATGGTAGCTCTTCCGGTGAAAGTTTTACAGTTGTAGAGCACGCACGGGAAGATATCAGCCATCTTGTACTGGCGGATACTCCCGATCTGGACAGTCTTGAGATTCGGAATCGCCGGATGGCGGAAGATCTTTATCTGTTATCCGATATAATTGTTTTTGTGGCCAGCCAGGAAAAGTATGCCGACGAAGTACCTTCCCGTTTTTTTAACCGTATCCACCAAGAAGGAAAGCCATACTTTATTCTTTTCAATAAGGCCGACCCGGCAACCACACGGAAAGAAATCCTCCTTTTCTTTCAAAGCCGGGGCATGAAAATTCCTGAAGATCGTCTCTGTCTTGTACCCTATATGCAGTCACCTTCCATCGAGTCAATCTCAAATCAGCATGAGTTCAGTAATTTTACGTCTCTTTTCTTTCAAGAGACAGACAAGGATAAATTCCCCCGGCTTCTCCGGAATGGTGAGGCAGGAAGTGCTCAGATTCTGAGAGACAACATTGATCTTCTCATAGATCTGCTGGAAGATGAAAACACGGCCGGTCAAAAATGGATGGCTGAGCTCGATTCGCTTTTTAAAGACAGCAGCCGGTATCTATCCGCACAGACAGAGGCCCACCATGCGAAAGAGAGCCGCAACCATATACAGAATGAGGTCAGAAAAATCTTCAGTAAGTACGATCTGCTTGCAGGACCGAGGCGTTATATCTCAGGATTATTTCTCATGCCTCTTCGGTTTCTGGGCTTCAGAAAAGAGGAATCCCCGGAATCCCACAGAAAAGAACTTTTGAAAGCCGGGAAAAGGGTTGATATTTCGCCTGTCCTGACAACGGTGGAGCGATTTAACCGCCTTGCTCTGGAAAGGCTTTTTCCCGCAGATGAGACCTCCCCGCTTTTTCATAAACTAAGGCAGCCGGGCATCGCTCTTACCGGTGAAGAAATCAGAAAAAAAACAGGGGATGAACAGGAAAAGCTGGCTTTATGGCTTGAAGAAACCTTTCAGGAATTAGCCCGGGGCATTCCGAAAAGTAAAGAACTGGGTATCTACTCTATGTCCATACTCTGGGGGATCTTGATTTTATCCTTTGAAGTTGTTTTAGGGGGTGGTATCGGCCTTCTCGAAGCGGCCCTCGATACCGCCCTCACACCGTTTATAACAAAGGGGTCGGCAAGACTTTTCGCATACCATGAACTCCAGAAGATAGCACACGAATTGGACTGTCGTTATCAGGACGGTCTCCTTTCCATACTGCTGGAGCAAAGGAGTCTCTATGAGTCGTGTCTTGTCCCTCTTTTGACATCGGAAGAAACCCTCGAGGTACTTCGATCCCTGCGTAAACAGATGGAGAGATTAAAATGAAAGATACCACCCAGAAACTGCGAGATGATCTGATTCAGGTCCGTAACATATTGAAAAACGGTACCCTGCTTACGCTTTCGAGGGAAGAAAAGGATGCCATGCTCACAGATTCTCAAAATCTCCTTGAGAAGCTCGATTCCTTCGCTCAGAGTTCTTTAATAGTAGGTCTTTTGGGTGGAACGGGTGTGGGGAAATCAACTCTGATGAATGCCCTGGCGGGTTCTGCTGTCTCGTCCACCAGTCACCGTCGGCCTCATACGGACTCAGTTCTGATTTACAGGCATGCTGAATCGCCATTTCCACCATCTCTCACCATGTCCGATGTTCCATGGCATGAGTTTACGCACGAAGCGAAATCAATACAGCAGATACTACTCTGTGATCTTCCGGATTTTGACAGCCTCATGGGCGAACATCGTGAGCATGTCCTCCATTTCCTGGAATACCTCGATGTTCTCGTTTGGGTTACATCGCCGGAAAAGTACGGAGATGGCCGATTCTATAAGTTTTTGCGCCTTGTCCCCAAGGCGAGACAGAATTTCTTTTTCGTCCTTAATAAAGCAGATCTGTTATTCGAAGGAAAATCCATTGATGCAGGCTATAGGGAACTCCAGAAGGTTACCGATCGGTTGCAGGAAAATTTAGGAAAAAGTGGGTTTTCCGGCCTTCCGTTCTATACAATATCAGCCGGCGAATCCCTGGATTCTATAAACCCTGCCCATTGGAACCAGTTTCCGGCTTTTCGCCAGCAGGTCTTTCAGCAAAGAGACATAAAAGAAGTTCAAAGCATAAAGACTGCCAACTTTGACAGTGAGTTGAACAAACTTCTCTCACCATTCGAGAAGGAGCTGACCAGCCTTGAAGTCCTGCACGAGACCGTAGAGAACTCTATCGGTCAGCTACAGGGTGAACGGTTGGAATGGACAGAAGCTGTTCAGGCATCCATAGCCCTGCTGACGGAAAGGACGCTGAGACCGGTGCTCGCTTCAAAAATGGCCGATACCTCACTCCTCGTGGGACCTGCCCGTGCTGTTCAGGAATGTCACAACCTCGCAGCGAATCGTGGAAAGATTGAAGGGCCTGTTCTTGAGCTCCCAACAGGAGAAATTGCTGCTGTATTCCAACGTCAATCGGAACACCTGAAAAACAAAATAGCAGGTCAGCTCCTGCGCAGGGGTATTCCCTCCTCTCTCGTGAATCGACTGGAAGAGAGATTGGGTGAAAAAGATGACAGAGAAAATATGGATGAAAGACTGAAAAATATGTTTCAAAGATGCCTGACATCCGTCAGGATGTCATCCCGTTTGGTTTTTCGCGGGTTCCAATATGCGGCCTTCCTGTTTCTGTTTTTTCTTTTGTTTTTTGCGCTGGCAGGAGAAGGCGCATGGCAGAAGTTCTTTGAACATCCCGGGTCGGCCAGTATATTTAACTCATTAGTAACGGCAATTTACACTCTCTTCAGTCTTGCGGGCCTTGCAGCCCTGGGGAGCTATGCTCTTATTAATATCTTCCTTGGCTACCGCTTTTATGTACGCTACAAAAAGCTCTTGGAAAAAAGGACAGTCAGGCTGCTCGATTCTTTTAAAAATGAACTTGTAGCATTCTGGGATGAAAAACTGGCCCGAATAATAAATGACCTCGCAAAGTTCGATAAGGAAGTGAGGATCAACATATCTGCTATTTCAGGGCTGAAGGTTGGAAATTGAAAATCAGGCAAAGCAAAAGGGGTTGCGATTCTCCCGCAACCCCTTTTGCTTATTGCTGGTGTCCCCACGGGGAGTCGAACCCCGGCTACCGGCGTGAAAAGCCGTGGCTTATCTTTTACCGTCCTTTACTTACAATTCCTAAAACGCCCCAATAATAGGGCATATTACGAAACCACTCTTTTCTCACTTTACTTATTTTTACCTTGATTTACATAAAAGGTGTGGGGTATAATGTGGGGTATAGAGATTATCGGCTTATGCTTTTAAGCTTTAAACCGTTTATGGGGGTGAAAAAATGCCAACTCAAAAAAGATTCAAGACCAATTATCCGGGCGTGTATTACATTAAGGGTATCGCAATTGGAACGGGCAAACCTGAAAGAATCTATTATATCCGATATAGAAAAAACGGTAAGCCCATTGAAGAAAAGGCCGGACGGCAATTCCAAAACGATATGACGCCTTCAAGGGCGGCAAATTTACGAACAAGACGCATTGAAGGGGAACTATCAAACGAGGGGGAAAGGCAGGCCATAGAAGCAGAGAAGAAGGCACAAACAAACAAATGGACAATTGATCGACTCTGGAACCTATACAAAGAAACACTGACAAACCACAAAACCCGTATAAGTGACAAGGGCCGCTATGAAAAGTATTTGAAAGATCGATTCGGAGACAAAGAACCACAGGAGTTGATCTTGTTAGATGTAGATCGTTTGAGGTTGAAACTCTTAAAAATCCTATCTCCTCAATCGGTAAAACATGTTCTTACGCTTCTTGCGAGAATAGTTAATTACGGCGCGAAACGAAACCTGTGCAAGCCTCTACCTTTTCGTATAAAAAACCCTACAGTGAACAATCTGAAAACGGAAGACTTGAATCCCGAGCAACTAAAAAAGCTTCTCAAGGCAATCGCAGTTGATATAAACATACATGCCCAAGGGATAATGAAGCTTGCCCTGTTCACCGGCATGAGGAGGGGGGAAATGTTCAAACTCAAATGGCGCGACATTAATTTTGAACGTGGCTTTATTACTATTCACGATCCCAAAGGAGGGACAGAGCAAAAGATCCCCATGAATGATGCGGCAAAGGCATTGCTACAGGAATATCCGAAGGAACAAAGTGAATTTGTGTTTCCGGGGCAAGGGGGACATCAGAGGACAACGATTCACGGACCCGTAAACCGGATAAAGGATCGTGCCGATTTGCCTAAAGACTTTAGACCCCTCCATGGACTCAGGCACGTCTATGCTTCAATGCTGGCCTCTTCCGGGCAAGTTGATATGTACGTCCTGCAGAAGCTTCTTACCCACAAAGACCCGCGTATGACACAAAGATATGCCCACCTGCGAGATGAAACCCTACGGAAGGCCTCAGAGGTTGCAGGGGCAATCATAGAGGAGGCGGCAAAGCCGAAAGAGGAAAAGGTGGTCGATTTTACTGATCATAAATGATGATCTTTCCGGGGATAGGGCGAGCTCTCCGATAAGGCGGTTGTTCCTGGGCCGCTTTCCCCGGATTAACTACTAGGCCGCGACAGGAGGCGGGCAAAATGACTAATACTAAAAGATGGCTTTCGGGGTGTGAGTTAATAGGCCTTTGGAAGGCTGAAGCTTTCGAGATTTTTGATTTTCTCAAAAGGGGCCTTCCCGCTTACACCAGCCTAGGCAAACGAGTCGTTGATCGTGACCCTTTAGAGCGAAAAAAATTGTTTGATAAAGAAACAGCATTAGATCTAGTGTCATGTCACACTTGATATGTTAGATAACATATGGCATAATGATCTCCAAAAGAAGGAGGTTCATCATGCCAAAGGTAAAGTATCGACTTGCGCTGACGCAGGAGGAACGTGAGGAGCTTGAGGCTATTGTGTCTAAAGGTAAGCACAACGCACAGAAAATGCTCAACGCACTGATTCTTCTGAACTGCGACGAGAATGCGCCTACGCCACGAACACTGAGAGAAGTGGATGTAGCAGACGTGCTAAAAATCAGCGCCATGAAGCTACACAGGGTAAAACAGCGTTTTGTGGATGAAGGGCTCCATGTCGCATTGAATGGGCACAAAGGTCAACGGATATATGAGAAGAAAGCAGACGGTGAATTTGAGGCGCACCTGATTGCACTCAGCTGTAGTGAACCGCCATCAGGGCATATAAGATGGTCGCTACGGCTGTTGGCCGATAAGGTCGTGGAACTACAGTATACTGATAGTATCTCGTATGAAACGGTTCGCCGTGTTCTAAAAAAAACGAACTCAAGCCTTGGAAAAAGGTTGGATGGGTCATCCCGCCGGATGAAAACTCAGAGTTTGTAGCCCGAATGGAAAAGGTTCT
>Ga0222677_1000331_pt1 | contig 20654 bp, 17 predicted proteins | sample AntAcemetagen935_FD_179846 | JGI IMG/M metagenome (GOLD analysis project Ga0222677, IMG submission 179846) | Saline water microbial communities from Ace Lake, Antarctica - #935 | ecosystem: Environmental > Aquatic > Non-marine Saline and Alkaline > Saline | place: Antarctica: Ace Lake... | reverse complement strand
GACCACCTTTCCTTCCTTCGCATCCACGGTTATATTATCCTCCTCTTTTACCGAGCCCTCTAAGATCTTCACTGCTAAGGGGTCCTGGATATAGCGCTGAATGGCCCTCTTGAGGGGTCTTGCGCCGTAGACCGGATCAAAGCCGGTGTTTGCAAGGAACTCCTCTGCCCTGTCTGTCAGTTTCAGGGTGATCTTGTTTGCCTGGAGACGCTTGCTCAGGAGGCCGATCTGGATCCCCACAATCTCCTTGATTTCTTCGGGACCGAGGGTGTTGAACATGACGATGTCATCTATGCGATTCAGGAATTCCGGCTTAAAAGTGGCACGAAGGAGATCCATGACTCTCTTTTCCGTTTCACCGCTGTCCTTGCCCCCCATCTCTTGAATAAACTGGCTCCCCACATTGGAGGTCATGATCAGTACGGTATTCTTGAAGTCTACTGTGCGACCCTTGCCATCGGTCATGCGGCCGTCGTCTAAGATCTGAAGCAAGGCATTGAAGACATCGGCATGGGCCTTTTCGATTTCATCAAAGAGGACTACAGAGTAAGGGTGTCTCCTGATGGCCTCTGTGAGGTAGCCCCCCTCTTCATATCCCACATATCCCGGAGGGGCGCCGATCAGCCTGGCAACCGAGTGTTTTTCCATATATTCCGACATGTCAACCCGGACCATGTATTGTTCGTCGTCAAAGAGGAACTGGGCCAGGGCCCTGGCAAGCTCGGTCTTTCCAACACCGGTGGGGCCCATAAATATGAATGATCCTATCGGCCTGTTTGGATCCTGGAGCCCGGAACGGGCCCGGCGCACCGCATTTGCCACGGCACCTATGGCCTTTTCCTGGCCCACCACCCTCAGGGCGAGTCTTTCTTCCATTTTAAGGAGCTTCTCTTTTTCTCCCTCCATCATGCGCGAAACAGGGATTCCGGTCCATTTCGCGACCACTTCGGCGATATCTTCACTGTCCACCTCTTCCTTGAGCATCTTTTGATCGGACTGGAGGTCTTCGAGCTTCTTGTTTTCTTCTTCCAAGGTTTTTTCCAGTTCGATGAGTGTGCCGTACTTCAGCTCGGCTGCCTTGGCAAGGTTGCCATCCCGTTCCGCAATCTGGGCCTCTGACCGGGTTGATTCCAGCCTTTCCTTGATGCCGCGTATCTTGGAGATGGTCTCCTTCTCTTTTTTCCAGTGCGCAGTCATTTCCTCGGTCTGGGATTTGAGTTGTGTCAACTCGTCTTTGATCTTTTTGAGCCGGTCCTTGGAGCCCTGGTCTTTTTCTTTTTTCAGGGCCTCTCTCTCGATTTCCAACTGGGTTATCTTTCGCTGAATCGTATCTATCTCCGCGGGCATACTGTCGATCTCGATCCTCAGACGGGATGTGGCCTCATCTATGAGATCTATTGCCTTGTCCGGCAAGAACCTGTCGGTGATATACCTGTGAGAAAGAGTTGCAGCGGCCACGAGGGCCGAATCCTTGATGCGAACGCCATGGTGAACCTCATATTTTTCCTTTAGCCCGCGCAGGATCGAAATGGTGTCTTCAACAGTGGGCTCTTCCACCATTACCGGCTGGAACCGTCTCTCAAATGCCGCATCCTTTTCAATATACTTCCTGTACTCCTTGATGGTTGTGGCGCCGACACACTTCAGTTCGCCCCGGGAGAGGGCGGGCTTGAGCATGTTAGAGGCGTCCACAGCCCCCTCTGCAGCGCCGGCACCCACGAGGGTATGCATTTCATCTATAAAAAGGATGATCTGGCCATGGGAATCTGTTACCTCCTTCAATACCGCCTTAAGACGGTCTTCAAACTCCCCCCGGTATTTGGCGCCGGCAATGAGCGACCCCATATCGAGAGCCACCACCCTTTTTTCTTTCAGTGTTTCGGGGATGTCACCCTGTATGATTCTTTGTGCAAGACCTTCCACTATGGCGGTTTTACCCACCCCCGGCTCTCCGATCAGAACGGGGTTGTTTTTGGTTCTTCTGGAAAGGACCTGTATAATCCGCCTGATCTCGTCATCGCGGCCTATTACCGGATCTAAATCCCCTTTCGATGCGATGGCGGTCAGGTCCATGCTGAAACGTTCCAATGCCTGATACTTGTCTTCAGGGTTTTGGTCTGTAATCCTCTGCCCTCCCCGGATGTCCACTAAGGCCTTGAGGATCGTATCCCTTGTAATCCCGGCGGCAGCAAGGATAGCTGCTCCCTCCCCCCCCGTTTCATCTGTTACGGCTAAAAGGATATGTTCAAGGCTCACAAACTCGTCTTTCACCTGTTCCGCCTCGGAAAAGGCCTTGTCTAACACGGCCTTTGCACGTGGAGAGAGATAGGCCTGCCCATATCCGGTGCCGGACACCTTGGGGAGATTCTCCAATGCAGACTCAAAAGAGCTGATGAGCTGATTCTGATCAGCGCCTATTTTTCCAAGGAGAGGTGGAATTACCCCTTCCCTCTGTTCCAAAATGGCCCTTATTAGATGCTCTGGCTCTATCTGCTGATGTCCAAATTTTTCAGCCAACTGCTGAGCTGCCTGTATGATTTCCTGTGCCTTTAACGTGAATTTGTCAAATCGCATATTTTTCCTCCAAACGTGATGCGTGATGCGTGAAACGTGACGCGTGATTCACGTTTCATTCTATTCGGGGTGATTGAGAACCTACAAATAATCTTTAAGAACTTATAAACTTCCTGTCCTGTATAACGTTTCAAAATTAAGTTCTATTAAAGATCTTGTCAAGGGAGTGGGAATGGTGATAAGGGCTTGATCCTGGAGAAAAGTTGGCGTAACCTAAGTGTAAAGGTTCAGAGTTCAGAGGTTCAGGGTTCAAGGTTAACCGCGCAGCGGGGATGCTGGTCGAAGATTTCGTTTCTAAGCGGAAATACTTGATGGTCTTGTGAAAAGTCTACAAGGCCGTCACTCCCGCGAACGCCGGAGTCCAGTCCTGCTAAAGAGGGGATCACTGGATTCCCGCTTGCGCGGGAATGACGAAAACGGGTCAGTGACTTTTTACGGATTTGTCAGGATTAAGATTATGATCTATCATATATCCCCTGGCGGTTAGCATAACTTTAGGCATTTTAATATACATTTTAACCCTTTGCGCCTTTGCGTCTTTGCGCGAGACCTGTTTTGTTCCGGTTTATCCGGATTATGATGAAAGCTGTAAGCTGAGGGGAGGGAGATAATCTCTATGGTATTAGAAACAGTTTTGTTTGACCGGGATGGTGCGGTTGGCATTATCAGGCTGAATCGTCCGGAGAGGATGAATGCGGTCATTGAACAGATGTATCTTGATTTGCAGGCAGTTTTGGACGAGTTTCGTAATGATGTATCTGTCAGGGCAGTGATTTTGACCGGCTCGGTCTGGAAAAGGGCGGATGGGGAGAAACAGGCCTTTTGTGCGGGCGCGGATCTGAAGAAGCACTCTTCAGGGGAGCGGACCCCGTGGCAGAAAAGGGAATATATCTTTCTTGCCCATGAAACCACCCGGCGGATTTATGAATTCCCAAAGCCGGTGATCGTTGCCGTAAATGGACCTGCCAGGGGGGCGGGAACAGAAATGGCCCTGAATGGCGATTTCCTGGTAATGGCAGATAGCGCCACCATAGGGTTTCCCGAGACCGGCCTTGCCACTTTTGTCGGGGGCGGGGTAACCTACCATCTGCCCAAGGTTGTAGGTATGATGAAGGCCAAAGAGCTTATCTATACGGGGAAAATCTTGAACGGACCGGAAGCGGTGGAGCTTGGTCTCGCCTTAAGATCTGTTCCTGTGGAGCAATTGATACCAGATGCCCTTGCCCTTGCAAAGGAGTTAGCGGAAAAAGCTCCGATTTCCATTGGCTTTGCTAAGAAGCTCATCCAGCAAGCCCCTTACCGGGATCTTGAGACTGTATTATTAGCCGAATCAGAGGCCATTTTGGCCTGCATGAATACCGAAGATTGGCACGAAGGGATTGCTTCTTTTGCAGAAAAGCGGAAACCCAAATTCAGAGGGAGATAGCTTATGGGTCTGGAACATGTATTAGACGCTGCATCTGTTGCAGTGGTGGGTGCATCGAAAAAGGAGACCAAGCGCGGATATCAGGCCATCAAGACCCTGATCGAAGAAAAGTTCGAGGGGCAGGTCTATCCTGTCAACCCGAAGGAAGAGAGCATATTGGGCCTGCCCTGCTACCCAAAGGTTTCGGATATTGAAGATCCGGTTGAAATGGTCCTTATTACTACACCGGCAACAACCATCCCCGAGATCTTAGAGGATTGCGGGAAAAAAGGTGTGGCAGGGGCCGTGATTATCGCCGGAGGCTTTGGTGAACTCGGCAAAGAGGGGAAGAAACTGGAAGGCCGGATCGTGGATATAGCAAGGAAAAACAATATCCGGGTCATCGGGCCAAACACCTCCGGCATGATGAATCTCAAGAGAAATCTAAACCTGGTTGGTTTAAGGGATGTCCCCAAAGGCCGAATAGCCCTGCTCTGCCAGAGCGGTAATATGGCCCTTTCCCTTATTACGGAGGCATCCATCAAGAGCCAGCAGGGATTTTCCTACTATGTGGGTATCGGAAATGAGGCAGACCTGAAATTCCATGAATATCTGGAGTTTTTTCAGGAAGACCCGGGAACGACGGCAATTCTCATGTATGTTGAGGGTATGCGCGATGGACGGAAGTTTCTCCAGCAGGCCTATCAGACCACCCGCAAAAAGCCGATTGTCATGCTCAAAAGCGGTCGTTCGGCCGCCGGGAAACTCTCAGCCGGGTCCCATACCGGGGCATTAGCAGGCATTTCAGAGGTGGCAAAGGCTGCCTTCAAGAGAGCAGGTATCATTGTTATAGAGAATTCGGATGAACTCTTCCCTGCTGCAGAAACCCTGGCCAGCCTCCCCCATATTGGAAATAACAGAATAGCCATACTTGCCGATGGCGGTGGTCATGCGACGATTGCCGCTGATCAACTGACTGATTTAGGCGTAAACATTCCACCCTTAGATGAAAAAACCCAAAAAAGACTGCATAGGATCCTGCCTCCGGGCGCATCGGTGCGCAATCCTGTGGATATAGCCGGTGGCGCTGATGAAAATCCCGCGGTCTTTGCTGATTGCGCTGAAATCCTTCTCCGTGATGCGCATATTGGTGGGCTTCTGATTGTGGGCCTCTTTGGAGGCTACAATATCCGCTTTGCCGAAAGCCTGGCGTTTGTTGAAGAGGACGCTGCCCACCGAATGGGGAAACTGGTCAGGAATGCCCACAAGCCTATTATTGTGCACAGCTTGTATAATTATGCCAAACCCCACTCTCTCGATCTATTGCGATATTATGACATCCCTGTTTATGATTCGCTTGAGGTTGCCTGCAAGTGTATCGCGTCGCTTTCACAATATGGTCACTATCTGCACAGTTATCACGCCAAAGAAAAATTTGTCTTCAGTAAGGGGCGCAAATCCAGACCCCGTGGCCGTGAGATATTCCGAAAGGCAAGGGAAGAAAATCGAGATGCTTTGTTTGAGTATGAGGCCAAGCAACTGATCGGTTTGCACGGGGCACCGGTCTCTGGAAATTATCTTGTTCACTCACAGAAGGAGGCTGCTGCTGCGGCTGCACGATTTGACGGGGCCGTTGCATTGAAGGTCGTCTCCCATGATATCCTGCACAAGACCGATGCGGGTGGTGTGAAACTCAACCTGAAGACATCTGATGAAGTCCGAAAGGGATACTCTGAAATCATGAAGAATGCCTTGGCGTATAATCCGGATGCCAATATCAGGGGGGTCCTAATTGAGGCCATGATGGGCCAGGGGCTGGAAGTCATTGTCGGTACCAAGACTGATGATCAGTTCGGACCGGTCATCATGTTCGGCATTGGCGGGATAATGGTGGAGGTGTTGAAGGACGTAGTATTTCGGGTGCTCCCCATTTCAGAACGCTCGGCCAGGAGGATGATCGAGAAGATCCGATCTGTTCAACTCTTAAACGGATTCCGGGGCAGGCCGCCGGTTGATAAAAGGGCCATAAAAGAGTTGCTCCTCACGATTTCAGAGATTGTGGGTTCCTACGATGATATACAGGAGATAGACCTGAATCCGGTGATTGTCTATGAGCAGGGATTAAGTGTTGCCGATGCGAGAATTATTCTGAAGAAGGATATGAAAATCAGCAACTGGTAGGAAAGGGTGAAGTGAATTCGCAATTGCGGTTTATCCGGTTCAGGCATCGTCCGGTTTGAACATATCATGTCTGTGTCGTGAAATTTCTCCCTCAACCATATAGATCACCTCTTCGGCAATGTTGGTGGCGTGGTCTGCGATCCGTTCCAAATGCCTCGATATGAGGAGGAGATTGATCAGGTAGCCCACACGCCCGGGGTGTTCTTGAATTGCAGCCTTGACCTTGTCGTATATGTCACGATTGATGTCATCTACCTCGTCGTCCAACAGGCAGACTTTGTAAGCCAGGTCTGCATCCAGGTTCACCAGGGCATCCAGGCTGCTTTTCAGCATGGCTTCTGATTTTTCGGCCATGACGCTATACTCGAAGGGGACTTCCACGGGCGGTTTCCCTGCGATATTGGCCACCCGCTCCGCGATGTTTACGGCCTCATCACCCACACGTTCCAGGTCATTGTTGATCTTGATGACAGCGTTGATGAACCGCAGATCCACTGCAACCGGCTGGTGCAGGGCCAGGATTTTCAGGCATTCCTCCTCCACTTCCACCTCGGCCGCATCGATTTTCCTGTCGGCCTCGATAATCTGCAATGCAAGTTCGTGGTCCCGTGTTTCAAAGGCCTGAATGGCCATGCGGACGCTCTCCTCCGCCATAGTCCCTAAAGACAGGATACGTTTTTTCAGGCTGTCCAGTTCTCTCTGCAGGTGCTTTTTCAAGGCATTCCCTCACTTTCGTTATTAAGGTCTCGCTTCTTTATCATCAGCATTTATCTGCGTCTATCTGCGTCCAAATTTTCAGGTTTTATCCGAAACGCCCGGTAATATAGTCTGATGTTTCCTGGAGATTCGGTCGGGTAAAAATGGTCTCTGTCTGGTCCACTTCTATGAGCTTCCCGAGATAGAAAAAAGCCGTCACATCAGATACCCTTGCGGCTTGCTGCATATTGTGGGTCACGATGATGATGGTATAGGTATCTTTGAGTTGGTGGATCAGTTCCTCAATCTTCTGGGTGGCAATCGGATCTAAGGCCGAGGCAGGCTCATCCATGAGGAGCACCTCTGGTTCCACTGCCATGGCCCGAGCGATGCAGAGGCGCTGCTGCTGTCCCCCTGACAATCCGAGGGCTGAATCGTGGAGTCTCTCTTTTACTTCATCCCACAGGGCCGCCTGTTTCAGGCTGGTTTCCACTCTCTCTGCAAGAAAGGACTTATCCTTTACACCGTTTACCCTTAACCCGTATGCCACATTTTCAAAAATGCTCTTTGGAAAGGGGTTTGGCTTCTGAAACACCATCCCCACATGACGACGGAGCGCAACCACATCCACATTAGGATCATAGATGTCATCACCGTCGAGCAGGACTTTTCCATCCGCCCTGCTATAAGATATCAGATCATTCATCCTGTTCAGACATCGCAACAGGGTGCTTTTTCCGCATCCGGAAGGGCCGATAAGGGCTGTTACCTGGTTTTCATAGAAGTCAAGGGTAATCCCATAAAGCGCATGAAAATCACCATAATAGAAATCGAGATCTTCTGTCGACATTTTCAGTGAATTTTGCATAGAGTTCCTAAGCATCATCGATCCCTCCTGAGCCGGGCCCTGTATATTATTGCAACAAGATTCAATCCCAGCACTAAGGCGATCAACACCAGGGCCGTTCCATACTGCAGAGGACGTGTGGCCTCAATATCAGTGCCTGCCGTGGCAAGTACGTAGATATGGTAAGGGAGTGCCATGATTTCATCAAAAATAGAGGTTGGCAATGAGGGCGTAAAGAATACAGCCGCCGTAAACATGATGGGCGCTGTCTCTCCGGCTGCCCTGCTGATGCCCAGGATCGCTCCGGTAAGAATTCCGGGCAGGGCTGTCGGCAGGACCACGCGATAAATGGTCTGCCATTTGGTGGCTCCGAGGCCAAGGGATGCTTCTCGATATGTGTCCGGAACTGCCCTCAGAGCCTCTTCAGTGGACCCGATAATGACCGGCAGTGTAAGCGCCCCTAAGGTCAGGGAACCGGCAAGGATACTCACACCCATGTCTAAATATACCACAAAAAAGGCCAGGCCAAAGAGCCCAAAAACCACAGAAGGCACACCTGCAAGGTTATTGATTGCGAGCCGGATTAGACGAACAACCTTGCCGGGACGTGCATACTCGTGGAGGTAAATGGCAGATGCAACGCCTATCGGAAGGGCCACCGCAATGGCGCCAATACTAAGGCAGAGAGTCCCTATGATACAGGGGAGGATGCCCCCTTTGGTCATGGAGTCCACGGGCGGCTGTGTGAGAAATGTCCAGTTGATGGCGCGCCATCCTCTAACGACAAGAAAGTAAACAACCACCAACAGTGCAGCCCCATTGATGGCCGCTGAAATCCTGAAAAGACCGAACATTGTCCCCTGTACGACTTTTCTCCGGATCTGTACTCCATTAGTATGCTTAATCCTATTCATTCCAGCATCCATCTATCCCCGAATTCCAACATTCCAACATTCCAGTATTCCAGCATTCTTTCCTAATCATCCATTCATGCATCCCCGACTTCGGCCCACCGATCTCTGACTTCTGTCTTTTCCATCCAACTCAAAGAGTCGCTGCCCCCACTTGCCTGTATTTGTGAGAAATGTGCTCCGCAATCACGTTGAAGGCCAATGTGAACAGAAAAAGCACTATGGCGATGGCAAAGAGGGCATAGTAGTGCTCACTCTGGAATGGTGCTTCTGCCATCTCCGCTGCGATGCTCGCGGGCATTGGCCTTACAGGGTCAAAGAGAGATGTGGGTATCATGGCCGCGCCGCCCGCAACCATAAGAACCACCATGGTTTCACCCATGGCCCTGGACATACCCAGGATTACAGCGGTAGAGATGCCGGAGATTGATGCTGGAAGAATGACCCGGGCGATGGTTTCCCAGTGTGTGGCCCCTAAGGCCAGGGAGGCCTCTTTCAACTCGGCGGGTACGCTGAAGATGGCATCTTCCGAAAGGCTGCAGATAGTCGGAATAGACATAAAGGCCAACATCAAAGAGGCATTGAAAAGGTTCAGCCCCGTAGGGATATCGAGGAGTTCCTGAAGGAACGGGGCCACAATCACCATGCCGAAAAAACCGATGACGACCGAAGGGAGGGCCGCCAAAAGCTCCACAACCGGCTTGACCCACTCCCGTACCGTTGCAGAGGCCCCCTCTGCAAGATAGAGGGCCGTCATTACCCCGAGCGGGATTGAGATAACAGAAGAAACTGCAGTCACGCAGACGGACCCCATAATCAGAGGGAAAATGCCGAAATCCGGGGGCTCGTCGGTCGGGTACCAGAATTTGCCAAAGACAAAGTCGGTAACCGATACCTCCCTGAAAATCGGGATCCCCTCTACAAAGAGGAAGAGGGCAATCAGGCCGAGGATGGTAATTGAAGCCAGTGCTACACCGAAAAATATAAACCGGATCGTCCGTTCCCTGCCCCGTCGGCTTTTTCCTGTTTTCTTATCTTTTCCCATCTAAATCATCCATCCACAGATTACGCAGATTTCCACAGATTATTCACCCAGCGCCATTTTATTCCGGCATTCCACCACGCATCCAACCCCGCTCTCCCTCTGGTCGGGGCGGGATTTACGCTTCGCTCCAACGATCAACAATTTTACCCCGCCTGCCCCGTTAAATCCGTCTTTGCTATTTAACCGGGGTGAAATGTTTTCTCTTTCCTATTTCACTGGGGCATCAATCAATAAAGGGGCACATACCCGGCTTCCGCCACATATTTCTGGCCTTTATCTGGATTAATGACAAAATTGATGAAATTGAGCACATCCCCCTTGGGCCATCCGGGTGTGAACATGAAGAGGGGTCTGCTGATTGGATAAGTCCCGTTCAGGGTCGTTGCTGCGGACCCCACGATCCGGTTGACCATCAACGGTTTCACATCCTTGCTCATGTATCCGATCCCAATATACCCAATGGCGTTTTTGTTTTTGGCTACGGCCTGGGAAACCGCACCATTGGACGCCTGAAGCAAGGCGCCAGGGTAGACCCGCTTTTTTGTCATGACTTTCTTGGCCCAAACTTCATAGGTCCCGGATGATGTATCCCTGGAGATCACCACCACCGGTCTGTCAGGACCGCCCAGCTCTTTCCAGTTCTTGATTTTTCCCATATAGACGTCTTTGAGCTGCGCCATGGTGATATTTACAATGGAATTGCTGGGATGCACCACAGGCACGATACAGTCATAGGCAACTGCAAAAGGCACAGGATAGACCCCGTTTTTGACGGCTAATTTCACTTCCTTTCCCTTGATGAACCGGGAGCTGTCGGCAATGTCCGTTGATCCGTCAATAAGCGCCTTCATGCCATTGCCCGAACCGCCGCCTGAAATGGATATCTTTATGCCCGGGTTCTGTTTCATGTAGGCCTCAGAGACCTTCTGAGCAATGGGAAGCACCGTAGTCGATCCCTTGATCACGATTTTTCCTGCCCAAGCCATATTTACGGCAAAAAGCCCAGCTACAAAACATGCCAGTATTGCAATACCTTTAATCTTCATTTTCTCCTCCATAGAATTGTAAAGTGTTATATTTTGTTAGTATTTACGATAGTTCTGAATTGTTAGATTTCCGTTAGCCTCACGTTAGTGTTTTGTTAAAACTTCATTATAATAGCGCAATATCCTCCCGCTTGTTACGGCACGCATCCAGACCATTTTGCCCTCTGGATGGGTGCCGGCAATAAGTTGTTAGAACTTAAAGTTCATGTCTACCTGAAGGAGATTCTCGGGTTCTGAAGTCTCGCCTGGTGCGTAATTGATTTTTCTGGTATTATAATAATCAATGGCAAAGACCACATGTTTGTTTAGCGCAAGATTGAACCTGACCTCGTGACCTTCTGCGTTGGTTTTCCCGCCATAAAAATCGCTGTCAGGCAGGAAGTCCAGCCATGCATCCTTTTCAAGAGATCTGTAGCTGTATCTGAACTGCCAGTCCCAGAGTTTCTTGAGCTGGCGGCCGAACCGCAAACCGACCAGCCACCCATTGTTGTCGTTGTCAGCATCCGAGCTGATGAATTGCCCGAATACATTGACGAGATGGATGTACCCTGGTAGCTTTTGCCAACCGAATTCTCCATCAAGGGTGAAGGAGTTGTACTCGTAAATGAGGTCGCCGTTGGCGTCTCTGGTGTTGGAACCGGAACTCCATTCGAAATCGTTCCCTTTCACATTCGTGTTGTAGAAATAGCCGGGTGCAAACTTGAACCAGAAATGATCGGTCACGTCCCACCCAATACCGGCCTGCAGAATTCCCATACTGGCCGTCTCTTCCTCGGCCTTGAACTCATTCAAAATATACCATGCCGGTGTGACAAACCAATACCCCTTCTTAGGGATGAAATAGCCCCTGATCGGGGCCGCGATACCTTGAGGCCGGATGTCCGTGTCCCATGTCAGGTCCTGTTTGCTGGCAAAGTAGACCGGGTTCTTGAATTGCCCGCCGATGATTTTCACCTGTTCGATTGGCTTGTATTGGACGTAGGCTGTGTACAGATTTATCTTGGGAACCTCAAAGGAGTTTGAAAAAGTCTGGTTGGTAGATCGTGGATCCCCGGTTCCGGATGCCAGGCTGAAGCCCACTTTCAAATTGTCGAGGATAGGGTATTTCACATAAAGACGATAGCGGTATCGGCCTCTATTGCGCTTAAATGTCGTACCGTCGTTCAGATCCTTATCTTGATACTGGTAACGGAGACGAAAGTCTCCCTTGATCTGTATTTTCTCCACCCATTTTGGTATCTTGGCCCAGGTTTCGGATTCCTTTTTGACGGCCTTCTTGGCTGTCTCGTTGGCCACTTTTTCTGCAGTTTTTTTCACCGTGGTCTCCTGTCTGGCCCCCTCTTTCTGCATTTCATTCAGAAGTTGTGTGGCCTCCTCTTTTGTGAGGAGCCCCTTTTCAACCAGCTTGTTGATCAGGACATCAACCTCAGCCGCACCAGAGGGCACAATGCCGAAATTAAAAAGCAGTGTACCCATGAGACATACGATAAGTGCAATTTTTTTCATTTGTATTCTCTCTCCTTTCACTCAATTTTCGTTGTGACACATCATTTATTGATATGACGATTACTCCCTCCTCATAAATCCTCTATGTTTCACCTCCTCTCTGAAAGCATATCTGTTTCGTAATTGAGGAGATGATGAATCAGGTGAGTTAGTAATCTATTAGAAGGAAGTTAGATTCTTGTAATATTGAAATTGAATAAAAATGATCGGTGAAGGATAGTGAGTTGCGCCCTCTGTGAGAGGGATCAACAGGGTTGTTTTTTTGTAAATGTCTTACAAGGGTTTGAGAGGTGGTCCGGATATGGTTTAGGTGGAACAGGAAGGGGACCGTCCCCCTCCGTCCACCCAAAGAGAGTAATGAAGAATATTTGAAATAAGTAACCCCTTTTTGTTAGGTCTGTATGAGGGCGCGGTTAGTAATGCATGAAAAGAATTTTCTCATGATCATATAGAGGTTATGTCGTGCGAATCCGATCAACTCCTTTCAGCTTATGCCATGAATTGCATCGCAGATATGGCTGTTTTTCTGCAACCATGATGTAACCATATTCTTGGCTTCAGCAGGAAGTTCCCTATTCAAGACTTCGAACTTTCTTAGATTCATAGCTCTGTCATAGACCATCATGACACGGGTTGGTTCGTTTCCCTTAACGCAGCACTCTTCTGTATGAGGCAGGTCAAAGACCGAATACAGACTACTTATGTATCTTTTGTTTTCCATAATGTTTCTCCTTGCCCGGCGACCCGTGAGGTAAACCGGTATTGGTAAGTTGTGTTTTTTTTCGTAAATTGATCGGTACGGTAATAGGCATTTTTCAAAGCAATTATGTCCATTTTCAGCAAGTGCCAGTTTCCAGGGGACCATGCATCTATTTCAATTAAAATAATAACAAAGTGTTAATGGAATATTGGCCTTTTGTTAAATTAGTGAGAACCCCCCATTTTCATCAAACCTTTATGCTGAAATGGGGGTTTCTGTGTGCCTTCCTGGGGTTTCTTGTCTTCGTCAGGGCTGAACTGCACGGCCAGAGTTCGAACTACACCGAGACAAATCACCACAAATCCCAGGGCCATGGGTATCTGCCATTGAATGTGTTTAGTGTTATAGAGCTTTACTATGATTTCTCTAATGACGAATATAATGGCTGGATCAATCATCGTGTTCAGTCTAAATCTCTGCACCTCAAAGTAATCTATGAAACTCCTGAACAGCTCAATGATTACCAGGAAACTGAGGATATCGGTGACAATAGTGTTAAATGCCTGCCCAAGGGGCTGGCTAACCAGAATGCTCGTCATGCCATAAATGACTTTAATGAGCCCGATGCCAAGAACCAGAATAATGAAGAACATAAGGATCTTCACAATATACTGCATCGATTTTCTAAAAATGAGTTGTGAATCCGGGGTTTTCAAATGGTTTTCGACTCCTTTCAATTATGTGAATTCTGCACAGAAAATAGGCGTGAAAAGATAGGATTGTATTAGGGAAATGTGAGGAAAAGGTCAGAAGAGCGAAAAACGAACGTCACATAAGTGGGAGGGTTTTGGTTGGATAGCTTCACATCGAATCAGGTCTTGTCATTCTGACGTGGTTCAGGAGTCTATTCTTACTGGGGGGAGGTGAACTGCAAAAGTGCTCCCCTTGCCTAAGGTGCTTTCCACTGATACCTTGCCGCCATGTGCCTGTACGATATGCTTGGCAATGGCTAACCCCAGACCGGTCCCCCCTAATTGCCTGCTCCTCGCTTTGTCTACACGGTAGAACCGCTCACATAGCCGAGGCAGGTGTTTGTTGTCTATGCCGCATCCCTGGTCCCTTACGGCAATGATGACTTCACCCTCCCCTTGAGCAGCCTCCACCTTGACGATATCTCCATCATCACTGTACTTGATGGCGTTGTCGAGGAGGTTCACGACGGCCTGTTCAATCAGAGACGGGTCAACTTCCGCGACTATTGATTCGGCACAGGTAATCTCGATATTTATCTCTTTGTCAGCAGCTTTAATGTGACAGGCCTGTACAGCATTCTGGAGGATTTCAATAATCCGGCTTTCAACCAGTGCAACACTCTCTTTTTCCGAGTCCTGCTCGATCTTGGATAGGTTGAGAAGATCCTCTATGATTGCCTCAAGGCGATCAACATGCTTTTCGATGATCCCTAAGAATCGTTCGGTATCTTCAGGGTTCGTTACGGCGCCGTCACGGAGCGTTTCAACAAAGCCCTTGATGGCAGTAATGGGGGTTTTTATTTCATGAGAGACATTGGAGACAAAATCACGCCGGATGTTTTCGAGCTTTCGGAGACGTGTAACATCGTTCAAAACGATGAGCGCGCCGATTTGCTTCCCTTCTGCATCACGAAGTATGGTGCCGTGACCATTTAGGAGGCCTTCACCATCGGCGGAGAGAGGGATATCCTTTTCAATCGCATTGTGGGCCAATATGGTCTCCCTGACGAATTCGTGAAGAGCAGTGTTGCGGACTACTTCCTGTATGCTCCTCCCCTGGGCGTCAGAGAGGTCGCAGCCTAAGATCCCGGCAGCGGCCTGATTCATGCCGATCACATGCTCTTCCATGTCAAGGGCAATGACCCCTTCGATCATACTCGAAAACATTGCTTCAATTTCGTTTCGCTGACGGATACCCAGTTCTATCCGTTCGCGAAGATCTTCTGCCATCCGGCTCAGTGACCCGCAAAGGGCCTCAATCTCTTCGGATGCACGGACCGATGGCTTGAGCTGGGATTCACCCCGGGCAATGGACTCGGCCCAGCTTCTGATCTGTTCGATAGGACTGGTAATGCGGCGTGATACAAAGAGACTGAGAATTGCGGCAAACAGTGCCATAACCAGCCCCCCGAGCAAAATCTTAACCTGGATGATCTTGAGGGCATCGTCAATGGAGGTTATGGGGATTGAAGTTCTAACCACGGCAATGGTATGGGATTTTCTCTTAAGAGGTACTGCCACGTACACCAGGTCATTATCAAGGGTAATGCTATGTCTTATGGAGGTGCCGCGGTTTCCTTTTATGGCCCTAATGAACTCGGGACGATCGGCGTGATTATCCATTGTCGCGGGATCTTCATGAGAATCACCGACGACTTTACCTGAGGGGAGTATGACGGTTATTCGGGTCAACGCATGCCTACCCGCCTTCTTTGAGATCTGATCTATGGTTTTCGCATCTAAGGGATCAATATATGGTGAGATTTGCTGCTCAAAAAGGATGGCACGCGCTTCAAGATCGGAGGTTGTGTGTTCAATAAAAAAATCCCTTATGGAACTTGAGGCGTACCACGTTACAGCCACAAGAGAGATGAGGGTTATGAGCAAATAGGAAGGGTAAAGTTGCCAGAATAATCGTTTTTTGCCCGGCATAGCGTACTACTCCTTGAATCGATACCCGACTCCTCGAACGGTTTCGATAAACTTGCCGCCAGGCCCCAGCTTTTTTCTGAGTCCGACGATCTGGACATCCACAGAACGGTCAGTGACGAAATAGTCAGTCCCTCGAGCCGCATCGATGATCTGGGAACGGGTGAACACCCATCCCGGTCTTCGCACCAAATAACTCAGGATTCCGAATTCCGTAAAGGTCAGATCTACAGGTTTATTGTCCACCCGGACCTCACGGCGACCCGGATGAATGATTAGATTGTGGATCTTTACCACTTCGGATCCGTCCGCAGGTTCTGTTACGTTTCTTCGAAGCACCGCTTTCACCCTGGCCACTAAGATCCTCGGGCTGAACGGTTTTGTGACATAGTCATCCGCGCCTAACTCCAAGCCTGTCACAACATCTGATTCTTCACCTTTGGCCGTCAACATTATAATCGGGATATTTTGTGTTTCCGGGTCATTCTTGAGGAATTTTGCTACCTCAAGTCCATCCATCCCGGGAAGCATCAGGTCTAACACAACAAGATCAGGGAGTTCTGACCGGGCTATTTCAACGGCTTTCTCTCCGGTTGCGGCGCAAATAACATGGTACCCCTCTTTTAAGAGGTTAAATCTCACGAGTTCCAAGATATCTTCTTCATCATCAACGACAAGTATCTGTTCTTTAGGCATAATCTCTCTCATGTGAAACTGAATAATGCTTCAATCTAATATTGAAATGTTAGCACCCTGTTAGGGTGGTGTAAGGTCTTCGTTAGGGAAATAGCCATTCTCGAACAGGCTCCTAAGGAAAAGGCAAGTTTCCATTTTTTTCAGCCATCTAAAATAACCCTTATCTCTCCTGAACAGGCACCCTTTTCATGCATTATGCACTTGTCGATCTTTGGGTCAATGCTGTAGTTTACTCCTAAGGCTTCAAGCCAGCACTCGATTCTATACATTACCCCGCAACGGTAGTCGTCTATAATTCCAATTTGCTTCATTCCTTTATATGCAAAGCACTCCCCGGTTTCCCACTCCCAGTGAAGAAGACCTTCAGAAGTTGTCCTGATATGGAATTTCTCAAAAACTGAACGGGGCAGTATCAATTCCAGGGCATCAAGCATGAAATCCTTAAGCTCTTCGAAGGCAACGATTTTCTCACCGCAAATCCCTAAAAGCTTTTTGGTCCTTTTCATCTCAATAGGAGCAAGGGATCGTATAGCGGCTCTGTTCAGGATATTCGCCTTTTCGATGCCTAATTGCCGGTAAGTGTGATAAAACCACATACCGTCATGTGTAAGCCACCCCTTACCCAGCAAATCTCCTATTTCTTTCTTTTCGATTTTATCTAATACGTTCATATGCTATCTCCCGAACGAAACCTTCGTCCGATGGAAACTTATTTGCGCGAGCCTTTACCCCCATTTTTTCCACCCAATCCCGACAAATTCGTAAAAAGTCAGAAATAACCCGTTTTCGTCATTCCCGCGAAAGCGGGAATCCAGGGATCCCGTCTTTAGCGAGAGTGACGGCCTTGGAGATTCTTTACATGGACGTCAATCCCGCCTTAGGTGATACTCAATTATTTAACGATCTCTGCATTATTGGAGCGGGAGCGAATCAGGACAGGGGCCAGTTCATCATGCTCCCGCCTTAGTTGAAGCAGTACTATGGCCCCCACAACCATGGCACCTCCGACAACTTGTAGGGGTTCCAGTACCTCACCGAGAAAGAAATAGGCAAAAAACCCGGCTGAGATCGGTTCCAGGGTTGCCGTAATGCTGGCACGGGTCGATCGGATGAAATTTACCCCGATAAAGAAGAGGGCGAAGGGGATCACGGTGCCCGGAACCGAAATGTAAAGCAGCCACCCCCACTGGCTCAGGCTATGGCCGGTCTTCAGATACTGAAAAGGTGGATAAATGATATGCCAGGAGACCGCGGCAAAAAGAAAGGCATAAAAAATAACGGTCCAGGGAGAGTAGCGTTGCATGGCCTTTTCGCCGAACAGTGTATATGCAGCAAAGCAGACAGCCGAAAATAATCCACAAAGGACCCCTACCCGGTTCATTTGAAGGAGGTGAAGGTTATATCCCCCCACCACGAGGTAGCACCCTGCAAGGGAAAGGATAAGGGAGAGCACTTTGGTCTGGGTCAGACGTTCCTTCCAGAAACAGATGGAGAAAAAGGCCACCATGATGGGTGCAAGATACTCAAGAAAGATCGCAGCCGCCACCTGGATCTTGCTGATTGCATAAAAGTAGGCGATTTGATTTAGGGCCATGGCGACCCCGCCTAACAGGAAGAAATAGCCGATGTCTTTGATGCGGATCCTGAAAAGATTTCTGGAATACAGGCTGAAAAAGAGGGCTAACATCAGGGTCGACACAGTGACCCTGACCTGCACCAGCTCAAAGGGCGTAATGCCCCCGGCGAAAAGCGCTTTGCCTGCAACTCCTGATGAGGCCCACATAATGGCGGCTGCCACAACGCATAGATATCCTTTGATAGGGTTTGATGACATAGTTGGTCAGAAGTGCCTAAAGTTTAAAGTGCCTACAGTGAGCTAAAATGCCTAAACTCGTAACCCCTTGAAATTGACTATTGACTATTTACTATTGACAATTGACAATTAAGAACTTGAAATCTGAAACCCGCAACCTGTCGAAGATCCCGTCTTTAGCGGGGAAACTTGTTATTTTATGATCATAGGGGAGGGGTTTGATATAATATGAAACAAAGAAGGATAGCAAGGAATCTGTTGTCAATCTTCTTGATGTCGTTTTATTTTTCTTGCGGGCGACAAGATATCTTAGACGAACGATTAGAGAGAAGCGCCATCGAGCCTGTGAAAATCACTCTATCTGTAGATGCCGGCGGCGATTCCACCAAATGGTATAAGATATGCTGAATCTATTAGGAGATTCTTCAGCTCTTATTGAGCACTTTTTGCGTGTGCTTAACGAAAGAAGCAGATGTGAACGCTTTTTTCCAAAAGGTATCGCCAGCTTTTCGTCTACGTCCGCCGTCCTGTTCCTTTTGGGCCAGCATTGCGATAATTTGAGGGCTTCTCCTGAGCCCTGTCTTATCCTTAATAAGCGATCCAAAAGGGTAAAGCAGGCAGGAGATCTTTGCTTCCCCGGCGGCAGGATTATCCCTCGTTCGGATTTCTATTTCTCAAAGATTCTTCGTTTGCCCCTCTTTCCCTTGGCACGCTGGCCTTACTGGCACAGGTGGCGGGACCTGCGGCAGGGAGAGTCTCGCAGATTGGCGCTCCTTTTTGCCGCCAGCCTCCGGGAAAGTCTTGAGGAAATGCGTCTGAATCCTCTTTTGGTGAAATTCTTAGGTCCCCTGTCTCCTCAAAGGCTTGAGATGTTTCACAGGGTTATTTACCCCATGGCGGGATGGATTATCGGTCAAAAGCGGTTCTTTTCCAACTGGGAGGTTGAGAAAATTGTTTATATCTCGCTGAGAGACTTGCTTAATGCGGATCGCTATGCATGTTACCGTCTCCAAATGGGAACCCGCCAAAATGGTAAGGAAAAGGGAATAACGCAGGATTTTCCCTGTTTTCTGCACCAGAACCGGGATGAGAGGGAGGTGCTCTGGGGTGCGACTTACCGCATAATAACGGTCTTTCTTGAACTCGTCTTTGGGTTCATCCCCCCTCCTATGGATACCCTTCCGGTCATTGAAGGGGCCTTGGACGAGGATTATCTCACCGGGGCAGAAGATCGGAACCCGGATAGACCGGTAAAGTGCCTAAAGTGAGCTAAAGTTGACATTATCTGAACAAATAGATCCTAATCAGGATTTTCAAGATAAAATCGCCACTTGCAAAACATATCTTCGGGGTGGGGATCAGGGGGTGCGAAAAGGCATTCGACCTGAATGCGCTCATCTACTTCCCGGGCAAAACCTGCAAATTCCCCGCGGTGCATCTCCCTGCATACAAACTCTCCTAAGCCCCTTTTGAGCCTCGCCTCCTGGGTAGGACAGGATCGTACTGATATGATTACCTCGTCTTCTGATTCTTCTATTTCATAGCCCACAAGGATGCACCAGGGAAAGAGTCTCAAGGCCCTTACAAATCCTTCGAGTCCCCTTTCTTGGATATCAAACCTTGGCAGGAGATCCTTTGCCGCCATGCCGGCCACGCGGCTCCATACCTTTTCATTGAGTTGTTCAGCGGTGGGTTGGTCAAATTGTTCGCCCACATAAATAAACCAGAATGCATCCATCACCCTGTAGTGCCACAGGAGAAATTCAATATATTTCTTAAGTTGAGGCGCATCCATCTCTTCAAAAATTTCAAGATCCATATTTCCTCTTGTCGTGATACTGTGGGACGCAGATAAACGCAGATATTCAGGATCAATAAGACCGGCTTATCCCGGTTAGAAGAAACCACTCCTTGGGGTGGTTGAATGTTCGGTACTGGATGTTTGTTTTTTCACGCCTTGGCGTGATTGGACGTTCGACGTTCATTTTTTTTCTTTGTCCCCGTGGATCTACGTCTCATTCAACTCCGATTCCTACTTCTCTCCTAACTCCACAACCTGATCTTCTTGAACCGGTCAGGGAAGAAAAAGCGGCCTGCCTCATCCATTCTTCCATCAACTGATCATCAAAACAGGATCTTCGATCATCTCCTTGACTGTTTTCAGGAACCTCCTTTTTAAGTTAAAGTTGTTTGCGAAAAGCGACTTTTATCTTAACAGGAGGTTTCTATTTATGCTATGATTTAAGTCAATGGCTATTTTTTATTTCCTGTATCCTCAGGGGTGTAACCCCTCCATGTTTTATTATAACGTTTTGCAAAAGATCTCAGTATATCGGCATTATTTCTAAAGAGATCTTTTCCTTCCAGCCGTCGAGAGGGAAAATGAGGATCCTACTCTTGGCTCATATTGTTGAATGTGGTAATGATGTGCCATGCTAGTACAGCAAATCATAAATTCATCGAGGGTTGATACAAATGAAGTATCACTGTAAATGTTGGGAATAACAGAAGAATTAAAAGCTGGACATTTGGAGCCAAGCAATGTATTTTAAA
>Ga0222677_1000322_pt1 | contig 20972 bp, 17 predicted proteins | sample AntAcemetagen935_FD_179846 | JGI IMG/M metagenome (GOLD analysis project Ga0222677, IMG submission 179846) | Saline water microbial communities from Ace Lake, Antarctica - #935 | ecosystem: Environmental > Aquatic > Non-marine Saline and Alkaline > Saline | place: Antarctica: Ace Lake... | reverse complement strand
CGTTAGCAGCAATAAAAAAAATTTGTAGATCGCTGCGTAAATTTTTGCTCCTCAAATTTTTTCTGGACTAAAGCTGCTAACAAAGGTTCATACGCAATTGCCTAAGAATAAGGCTTCGGTAGAGAAAAATAATTGTAAATTTGAAGTCATGTTTGCCAACTCAATTATAATTAACAGAAGCAACTGCGCATAGCCTAAACGTTGTGTGTAATTAAAAAAAACCAACAATGAAAAAGATAATCATTCTTATACAATTAATCTCTCTGACTTTTCTGACTTATTCACAGAATTTTGATGAAGTAAAGCTAGATAGTCTAATTTCTAGAATTGAAAGACACAATAAAGGAATGGGAAGTATTTCAATTTTTCAAAAGGGCAAAGAAGTTTATCAAATTTCCTATGGTTACGAAAACATTGAAAAAGATATTCATGCTACTAAAAAAACAAAATACTGTATTGGTTCAATAACTAAAAGTTTTACTGCCACAATTATTATGCAGTTAATTGAAGAAAATAAATTAAGTCTTGACACAAAGTTAGCTAATTTCTTTCCTAAAATTCCATATTCAAAAGATATAACTATTGAACAGCTTTTAAGACATAGAAGTGGACTTGTTAATTATACTAATTCTCCATATTTTCATAGTTGGAGTGATACAGCAAGGACAAAATCAGAAATGGTAGAAAAGTTTATTGAGAATGGTGCAGGATTTAAGCCCAGTGAAATGTCGCAATATTGCAATACTAATTATGTTTTACTATCCTTTATAGCGCAAAAAATTGAGGGTAAAGATTATTCGGAAATTCTTACTGAGCGAATTACAAAACCCTTAAAATTGAAATCAACATATTTTGGGAATAAGCCTGAAATGGAAAACAATGAAGCATTACCACATTTTAAATATGAATCATGGGAAATGAGCTCCAACTCAAATCTAAAAGTGTATGATGGTGCAGGTGCTATTGTGTCTAATCCTACAGATTTAAATATTTTCTTCAATGCATTATTTGGAGGGAAGATAATTTCAGACAAATGGCTAAATGAAATGATGAAAATTATAGATGATTATGGTATAGGAATGTATCAAATGCCATTCTATGAAAGAACAGCTTTGGGACATGCTGGCGATGTGAATGGATTTCAATCTGTTTCACAATATTTTCCCCAAGACAGTATGTTATTTTCATTTACCAGTAACGGAACAGGAATGGATAGAAATGAATTACTAACTGGTGTATTAAGTATCTATTTTGGGAAAGAATATGACATTCCGGATTTTACAAGTTACAAGGTTAACTCAGATGAATTAAACCAATATGTTGGAGTTTACAGTAGTTCCAATTCACGATATAAATTAACAATATCAAAAGACAGAAATATTTTGCTTTGTCAAGCTACTGGTCAGGGTGCTTTCCCATTAGAAGCTTTCGATAAACATAAATTTAGGTTTACACAAGCAGCATTGGAAATTGAATTTTTCCCAAAAGAAGGAAAACTAATAGAAAGCCAAGGAGGGGCAGTGGTATTTTATAAAGAAAAATAACTACACACAACAATGTATATAGTTTATGGCGGGTGAAGTGCTAAATATGAGCAATTTAACAACAAATAAACATCGATGTAAGTTGAAAGATTAGTATTTCAAAACCGCCACTAAACCATATACGCAACGTTGTGTGCCATAAAAACGAATGAAACAGAATAAACTAAATGGATTGGATAATACTAAATTTGATAACGAATAAACGAAATAATAAATTGATTTATGGATTTCTGTTTGGTATAATAATATTGGATTTTCTCAATGACCAAATTGGATTTTTAAATGAAAAATATTTGTTTATCGACTTCTCATTGTGCGCAGTTGGACTATTAATTATTAAAGGAATTTTGGATTATTGGTACAGAAATTTATATCGGAAAAATCAGCAAATACTTGATAATATAAATCAGTTGTCTCGAACTGGAAATTATTCAAAAATGATTGAACAAGCCCAATTTGTAAAAATTATAAAACCTCAATTATCAGAAAAAACTTATTGGACTGGGTTTGCAAATGTATATCTAAAAAAACCACAGATAGCCCTTCAGGAATTCGACTTAATTGAAACGGACTATCAAAATTTTAGCGGATTCTTTTATCATAAAGGTTTGGCGCTTATTGATTCTGGAAACATTGAAAAGTCAATTGAATACTTAACACGTGCGGTTGAATTAGAAAAGACTTGGCAGAATTTTGACCAAAGAGGTGTTGCCTACATGAATATTGACAAATTAAATGAGGCTGAAAATGACCTGCGAAAATCTATAGAATTAAAAGAGGAATCTTCAAATACATGTAACCTTGGAGTGCTTTTAGATAAAAAAGGACAACATAAGGAAGCATTCGAGTTTTATAACCGGTCGATTGAGATAAACTCTGATAATCCAAATGCCTTTTATAATCGAGCGTTAGCGAATTATTATTTGGAGAATTATCAAGATTCAATAACAGATAACACAAAAACTATTGAATTTGAATCTGAAAGACATTGGGCATATTACAATAGAGCATTATCCAAACAAAAGATTAATAAATTTGAATCTGCTATTAACGATTTTGATTTGGCTAAAAAATTAGGCAATAACTATAATTATTTATATTTAAATCGTGGATTTTGCAAATGCGAATTTGGTGATATTTCAAACGGTTTGATTGATTTGAAAAAAGCAAAGGAACTTGATTGCAAAGAAGCAAAGGAACAGATTAAAAAGTATGATAAACAATAAATTACGGCACACAACAATATATATAGTTTATGGCGGGTGAAGTGCTAAATATGAGCATTTTAGCAATAAATAAACATCGGCGTAAGTTGAAAGATTTGTGTTTCAAAACCGCCACAAAACCATATACTTAACGTTGTGTGCAATAAAGAAAAAACGAGAAAATATGAATATTATAACAAAAGAAGAAATTACTGATTCATTGAAACCAATTAACAAAATTCATATTCACATAAATGACTTAAATGAATATGCTCAAAAGATTTTGAAACTTGGAAAATCATTAGTAAAAAAAAATGAAAATAATGAATTGATTTCATATGTTCTATATTATGATAATGGCCCAGATATTTTTATTAGTATGGTTTGGACAAATCCAGAATATCAAGGGAAAGGCATAGCGAAAACACTAATATTAGAACTTATTGAACATTCAAGAAAAGAAATAACATTAGAAGTAAATGAAAATAATCCTGCAAAATTTTTGTACAAAAATTTAAAATTTGTTGAAGAGAGCAAAAATGGTGCGAATTTATTTATGCGTTACCCAAGACGACTTTCCATTATGCAACCATATATCTTTCCTTACTTAGGTTTTTTTCATTTGATTGAATCAACTGACAAGATAGTATTTTATGATGATGTGAATTACATCAAGCGTGGTTGGATTAATAGAAACAGAATACTGCTTAATAATTCTGATTTTCTATTTACAATTCCAGTTGAAAAAGCAAGCCAAAATAAACTGATAAGTGAAATCAAACCTCTTATTGATTCAAATTTTCAAGATAAGTTTTTTGCGCAAATTGAGACAGCATACAAGAAAGCTCCATATTATGATGCTGTGTTTGAAATGCTCAAATCAGTATTTTCAAAACAATATTCTAACATAGCCGATTTAGCTATTAGTTCAATAACTTCTGTTTACGCTTACTTAGACAAGGATATACAATGGACAAAATCTTCTATCTCATCACCAGAAACAAAAGGAATGGATAAAGCAGATAGACTTATTCAAATTAATAAAAATTTGGGTTATCAAAAATATATCAATGCCATTGGCGGTCAAGAATTATATCAGAAAGAGTATTTCAATAACAAAGGAGTAAAACTTAATTTTGTGCAATCTCAAAAAGTTGATTACCGACAATTTAATAACGAGTTTGTTCCTTGGCTTTCAATTATTGATATTTTGATGTTTAATGATAAAAAAACCGTGAAAGAACAATTTACTGCACACAACATAGTATAAAAGCAATAGCGGGTGAAGTGGTAAATCGAAGGTCTGTACATTTAATAAACTTTGATGGGTGACGGACAGGTAATCGTTTTTAAATCCGCTACTGCTCTTATACTTGAACGTTAGCATGCATTAAAAAAAACGAAAATGAAACATACATTAATCCTATTGATTTTAGTTGGAATTTCGTTGCAAAACTTCGCTCAAGACTTTGCCCCTATTGGAACAGAATGGCATTGGGATGAAAGATTTGCTTTTTCTGGAAATATTGATTTTATAAAATTTCAATCTGAAAAAGACACTCTTATTAACGATGTATTATGTAAGAAAATAATTAAACGACATAAAATATTTTGCAATGATAGACCGGATGTAGAATATTTATTTACACGCAACGATACTGTTTTCTTTCTAGACACAATCTTTAATTGTTTTCAAATCCTTTATGATTTTAATGCTCAAACAAATGACAGCTGGATAATCCTATTAAAAGATGAAACAAATGATATTGACTCATTGACTATCACCGTAGACTCGACAGACTTTCAACAAATTAATGACTCAATTTTAAAAGTACTTTACGTAACCTATTACAAGAATGATGAATCCAGACCTCAGATTTATAATTCAAAAATAATTGAGAGAATTGGCGACATTCAGTATATGTTTAACTGGTTTCCCTTCTCCGAAATTGTCTGTGACGCAAACTATTCTAATGGTTTACGCTGTTATCAAGACAGTGTCATTGGCTTGTATTCCACAGGTATTGCTAATTCATGTGACTACACATATATTTGGACGGGAATTGAGCAATGTAATAATGAAGATCTAATTTCAATCTATCCAAACCCAACAACAGAAAAAGTCACTATTGAAATTTCTAAAAAAGCAAACTTGGAATTAAGAATTACAGACTTTTTAGGAAAAACTCATCTACAGAATGACTTTTCAGAATCAATAAATATTGACCTATCTGATTTCAAGAAAGGAATATATTTAATATCTGTTTATGAAAATAGAAAATTTATAGGTTCAAAAAAGATATTGAAAAAATAACGCATGCTAACAAAAAATATAGTTCATGCCGCAGTTGGTAATACTTAGAAAATGAATTGTAAATTTGAAAATAAGGAAACCAAAGGTAATTATTGAATAAAGTGCGGCACGCACCATATTCAAACCGTTATAGGCTATGGTAAAGAAAAGAAGCATAACAACTTAAAGAAATAAATCATGAAAAAATCAGTACTATTTCTAATTATTATTTTGCAGTTGTCTATTGTAAAAGGACAACAGTATTTTCCATTTCCAGATTCTGCCGCAATATGGAACAATGCTCATTTTAGTTATTCTCAGCAAGACACAATTTATAGTCAATATGGAATAATCGGTGATACTATATTTGATATGAAACCATATCACAAATTGTATATGCTAAATGACACTTCATTAGATCCTTCAAATGCTACATATTTAGGTGCTCTTAGAGAAGAATCCAAGAAAATATTTTTCCGTTATATTTATTGTCAGCATGAAATACTTTTATACGATTTCACAAAACAAGTTGGCGATTCAATCCATTCTTTATTCAGTGAATTTGAAGTTTTATCTTGTGACTCTTCCACATCTTATAATGGGATAATTGCAGGTATTGACTCTACTTTAATAAATGGAAATTACCGGAAAGTTTATCATATTGACCCGTGGTATCCAGACTGGATTGAAGGAATTGGTAGTATTGCTGGACTGTTGAACCCAATTCCACCTCAGATTACGGGTTTTGATACTTGGGATCTTGTTTGCTTTAAAAAAGATGGAGATGTTTTGTACCTGAATCCAAATTACAACACTTGCTTTCCATTAATTGTTGGTATAAATGAAAACATTACAACCTCAAATAATAGAATTAAAATTTATCCAAATCCGGTGACTGACATAAGTACGATTGAATTTATTGGAAACGAATTTAAATATTTGACTTTTTATAATATTTCTGGACAAATACTTAATCGTTTTGAAATTTCAAATATAAAAACCATCCAACTGAATAAAAATGACTTTATCTCAGGATTAATTTTCTACAAAATAGAAACAATAGAAGGACAATACATGACTGGAAAAATAATTATAGAATAAAACCACAGCCTATAACAAAAAATATAGTGCATGCCGCAGTTAATGTTTCATAGACAAAGAATTAGCAAATTTGAAAATACGAAAACCAAAGAAAAATATTGAATAAAGTGCGGCACGCACCATATTCAAACCGTTACCAGCCATAAAAACAAAAGACAAAAATAGATATGCCAGACCAAGAAAGTTATAACGACTTAGAAGAAATTAGTTTTTCTGAATTAAACTCTATTGACTTAACAACTCTTCCCGAAAATGTGACTTATCAAATTTTTGAAGATAATTTTCCAGTATGTTCAATTTCTCGAGTAAACGAAGAATTATTTATAAGAATTGAAGAGCATATTTATACAAAGTATTGGTTTCATAAATATCACGCATCTGTTTTTGCAAATGCAATGATTAAAGCAATAAAAAGACTTACAATTGAAGGCGTTCCATTTTCTGACGAGGAATTGGATGACGAAGATGAAGTTCATATTTTTGTAAGGTGGACACTAAAAGAGCCTTCTAATATTGACACTAAATCTTTGGGAAGAAATATAAATTTGGCCTTCGATAGTGTTTTTGAAAGAGCAAATTCCATGCTTGAAAACTCAGATAGTATTTTAATTCTCGGAAAAGATACTGGTGAAGGTCTAAAGTTGTTAAAACGTATTCAATCTCACCTTGACAGTTTAGGATTTTACACATACATAATCAAAGAACAACCAGACGTTATTGGAGAAAGTGTGATGCAAAAAGTATTACGATTTGGACTTTCATCAAGATTTGTAATTATTGAGAATAGTGAGCCAACTGGACACTTATATGAATTTCCACACATCACAAAATTTGCAGAGTTGACATCCATTGTATTACAAAAAAAAGGAGAAGGTGCAACTTGGATGTTTGAAGACCTTTATCACAGAGTGAAAAACATAAACAAAATTGAGTATGAAGATGAAAATTTGGAAGAACAAATCGATATTGGAATTGAATGGGCAAAGGAATATTTGAAAGCATTTGGCGAATTTCAAAAACAAAATTTACCTTGGTTAAAATAGTAATCTTAAAAATTAAATTATAAATATGGGACTTCACGAAGAATTATTAAAACAACTTCAAACATCAATTGAAGAAGGTATTAAGTTAGATAAAATCAGAACATTAACAAGTGATTTGATTAATATTCGAGAACAATTAAAAAAGGAAAATGAAATTCTATTAGTGAAAAATGAAAAAGGAGATGAATTAAATGGTGAGGAAGAAGCCAGAATAAAGGCTCTTAATAACCAATATAATTCAAGTATGGAAATGGTACGTGAACTGATAATAAGATAATTACGGCTGGTAACAACAAATATAGTGCATTTGGCAGATAGTGCTAATTATGAAGTTTTTAGCAAAAAATTAAATTAGTATTAAATTGAAAATTAAGCGTTTCAAAATGCCAAACGCACCATATTCAAAACGTTAGCGTTCATGCTGAGTCGTCCTAAAATAGGTTGACCAAAAATTCGTCAACTTGAAGTAAAATAACATGAAAGAACAGAATCAGTACTTTTGAGAAAAACTATAAATAGCAGAATTTGAATTAAAATTATTACTCATTGATTAATTACGAAATAATCAAAAAATCGCAATACCGATTTAATTGAATATATTTGTATCAAATTAATTATATAAATGAATCCTTTAAAGCAGTTTTATATAGATTTAGATGAAAAGGGATGGGATGTAAAGCAGGAGAATGACATCAATAAGGCTCTTCAAAAAGTGAATGATAAACTTTCAGAATTAGAGTTATTCAATTTACAACGCAATGCTGAAATAGATAGGCAAGCATTTCATTTTAACAAATCACCGGAAAAGCGACTTTCTTTTCGAGCCGCAGGAACTCGGAAAATGGAGGATGGCAGCGAAATTCCATTTGAATGGCCTGACATAAGAGATTTTAAAAAGGAAGATTTTAATTATTTATACAAAAGGTTTAAAACATGCATTAATATTTACGCAAAAACTGAATATGGATTAGTTTTATTCTATTCGAAAAATAAACAGAATAATGATTTTGTAATTGAATTACTCAAAAGTCTTTTTGATTTATTAAAAACATACATTGAAAAATCAAAAGATAGCGACAACAACTACATTATTTATTCTCATAATGTTCTATCAAATGCATTGTACATAGCAAATAACAGAAAAGGCAACACAAATGTAGAATCAATATTTCAAGAACTAATCGTTTACACTTTTGAAGTTCATCAAAGTTGGGATATTACAAACGACTTAACTCTCCGTGCCATTATTGACTTCACGGATTTTGCAATTAAGTATTTTAAAGATTTTAGAAAAATTGTCCCAGTAGAAAAATTTATTGACAAGAATTGGGAAGCCGCAAAAATTCTAGCAAACTCTAACCTATGGGGAGCGATTTACGTTACTGACATTTCAATAAAGTTATGTAGGAAGTTGGATATTGAAATAAAAGATTGGCTTTACTTCAAAGCTACACAATACGAAAAACTTTCGCTAGAAAGAAAAAACGATCTTGCTTCTTTGTCATTTGTAGAGAAAGCTATGTCAATATACAAAAGTTTAAAAGATAAAGCGAATTTAAATCGATTAGAAAAAGAATACCAACTGTTAAGAACACAGTTTAATTTAGGGGAGGTACGGCAAGAAATGCCTCAAGATGAAACTAAACGAATCATTGAGCTAATAAAAAAAGAAGTAAAGGAAAAAAATGAAGAAGAAATAATAAAAACATTATTTCTTACACCAATGATTAGACCGTTGGATGATATCAAAAAATGGAGTGAGGATTCCTTTAAAGAAGCTTTGTTGCAGAATATGATACCTGTTAGTATTCAAGATAAATTTGGGAATACTGTAGCCAAATACAATACCGAAGAGGAACGAAAAAAGTTTTCATTGTTTCAGACTTATGAATTCCATATGCAAATTGCGAAACAAACAATAGTTCAATACTTCATAGAAGCATTTCGTTCAAATAAAATTTCGGCAAATGGAATAATTAGTTTACTAAATCAAACTTGGATTGGAAAAGATGCAAGTAGACATAGTAACGGCAGAGAATTTAATTTTAGTTACATAAAATTGGTAGAATCAGGGGTCAATTCATTTTTTGATGAACTTTTAAAATGGAAAGCTGACACAAATTATTCCCCTAACTTTGTATGTGCAACAGACAGCCTTGTTTTGAAAGCGGAATATTTATTAAGAGAAATTTGCTACTTCCTTGGGGTCGCTACTTTTAGACCTAATCCAAGACAACCAGAGATAATAATGGAAAAAACACTTGACCACATACTTGAAGATTTAGATGGTGTTATTTCTCCAGATGATCACTTTTTTATTAAATTTATTTTGATTGATAAAGCTGGTTACAACCTTAGAAATAGAATTGCCCATGGATTAATGGACAGTATTGACTATGGTTTAGAGTATCCGATACTAGCAATCTTAATTATATTAAAACTAAGCAATTATCAATTCTCACCCATACAGAATGATTAAAATGAGTCAGCATACCATATACCAAAAATTTAAACCATCATCATCAGAGCTTATCTGGAGTTTTGTATCCGAAAGTACTTTATCAAAAATTAAAGACTCTGAAAACCCCACAAATAGAAATAAACCTGAAGTAACCAATCTTCATGGAATAAAATATTTCAATCTTACAGACACCATTTATGGATTTTCAGAACTGCAACCTAATTGGGATACATACAATGCCGATTCTATTTCTAAAAATGCAATTGAAACAGCAATAGAAATATTGAACCATATATATAGTAAAGGGCTTCTTTCAAATGATACCAACATAAATATATTTCCAATGAGAGATGGAGGTATTCAATTTGAGTTTGATGCTGATTATATTTGTGCTGAATTAGAAATAAATCAAAGTGGTGAGTCAATATTTGTCCTTTTTAATGACGATGGTGATATTATTAAAAAATGGCAAATTTTTGAATTATCTGAACTCACAACACTTATAGAAGATGCACAATATGCTTATTAATTATACAATTACCAAAAGTGATTTTCTATATAGAAGAATTCCAAAAGACAATCCTTATTGTTGGAAGGAAATTAATGGAACAAAAATACCTTCAAGTGCAAATTTTAAGACAAATAAGGGTGAAGATGGACTTTCTGTTAATATTGCTACACTAACAACTCCTGAAAAAGTAATTGCAAAATATCCAAAAAATGATTTAGCAGAATTTTCTGCCTCAACCCCTATTGCTGAAGGATACAATTGTCTTCATAAACCCTCAAAAAAAAATGTGTCTCATGCAATTATTGAAGGAAACACAAATCCAATTGCAAAGAAATTATCAAGAGCTGTAACAAATGTATTCCAGTTTTAATACTCATATATTTTACAATTAAGTGATCAGTATCGCAAGGTGAAATAAATGAAAGAAAACTTACATACAGACTTTCTCAAAACATAAAAGCACGAAACGCTAACACACGCTCATACTGCATAGCGCAATTTGTTGTAAATATGAACATTACGCTTATTAATTTAATATATTTGTAACCAGAAATATATGTAATATTAATGCGCTACGCAGCATAGCGCCATCCGTTACCGCCAATTATAAAGAAACAAACATGACAGAGACAATTGTAATTTTCGTAATCGTACTTATTATAGTTATTGCAATTAGTAAATCGAGAAAAAATAATGGACAAGTGAACAATAGTACATTTGAATCCAATAAACCGATAAAACTAAATGTTTCTTTTCCAGACCCTGAAAAGGCAAATAATTATAAATTCTTCAAGTTCGTTCAGTATGAATCTAAGTTTACTTTAGAACCAATTTACAAGGAAATGAAAAAAAAGGGAATGAAATTGAAACCAGAATTTGAAAACGCAATTCAAACTAAACTCAAAACTGGTGAATTTAAAAACCCTCTTGATTTTAAAAACTATTTTGGAAATAAGTTTGATTTAATTGGTGTCCAATTTTTAAAAGGGACAGATAGTCTTTTAAGTGCCTTTCAAATTGGAGTTTGTTATATAAAAGATGAAAAAATAGCTGATTCTGAAACTTATGATTTTAGTCCACCCGAAAGAATAATTGAAACTAAGAGATTTCAAAAAACGTTAGAAACATTGGAGATTGACCCCGAATTCATTGAGGATTTTTCCTTTCAAGATGTTTGGGAGACTTTCGAACTTAAAGATTTTCTAAATAGCAATTTAATTGTTTGCTGGGATGATGAATCAGAAATACTTGAAAAGGTCCTAAAAACTAATCAGATAAAAGACTACAGTATCAAATACATAAAAATAAGAGAGATTGCTCAAGACAATAAGCTTCCTGATTTAATTGACTCTTTATTATTACACTTTGATTCTGACCTAACTCTGGAAGATGACTTATCTTTAATCGTATCAAGTTTAGCCATTGATTTAAAAGACAGTGGTATTGTTTTAGAAAATTATATTCATAATCTCAATTCAATTAAAAAGAGTGCTAAATCAAAAAAACCGAAATCTATTAAAAGCCATAAAAAGGATTTTATTTCAATTGATGTTGAAACTGCGATTGGCAAAAGATGGAGTATTTGCCAAATAGGTTTGGCAATTGTAGAAAACGGCGAATTAAAACAAACTATTACAGAATTAATTCAACCTCCCAATAACGAATATTCAAAATACAATACAAAAATCCATGGAATTACGTCAGAAATGACTTTTGACAAACCCTTTTTTCCTGAAGTATGGAATAAAATTTATCCAATAATTGAGAATAAGAAATTAGTTGCACACAATGCCGAGTTTGATATTAATTGTTTGCATCAAACATTAAACTATTACAATTTAGAGATTCCAAATTTTGATTGTGATTGTACATTTAAAAAGACGGGACAAGCATTAAATGAGGCTTGCGCCTCTTTTGATGTCAGTATAGAAAATCATCACGATGCGGGCTGTGATGCTGAAGCGTGTGCAAATTTATACATAAAAGTTCTTGATGGAGTTAACCCCGACTTTTCGAAAGTGAAACCGAAATTCAAACCAAAACCAAAACAACCCTTTGATTTAGAGGGGCATGATAGAATTCAAGGAGATGTTCTGAAACCTGATTTAGAAAGTGCAGACCCGAATAGTCCATTATATAATAAAAAAGTTGTTTTTACAGGGGTGCTTGAAAAAATAAAAAGACAAGAGGCTGCTGAGATTGTTAAAAAAATGGGGGCTGATATTGACACAGGAATTACAAAGAAAACTAACTATGTAATTACAGGAACAGACCCAGGCCCATCGAAAATGAATAAGATTATAAAATATAATAATGATGGTTGTAATATAAATATTCTGTACGAAAAAGACTTTTTAGAGATGATAAATGAACAATAACTGGCGGTAACAATGTATAAAAATAATAGCCGAAATAGCAGTAAATTCAATGGTTGTAGCCCGCTTCAACTTTCTTTCAACTTGTCAAGAAAGGGCTACGCAGTCGGCTACATATTCTTATACCAACGTTATATGCAAGCTGAAAAAAGACCGAAATAGGAGTAATTTACTGCAATCAAAAAAAGAAAAGAATAAAAAAGCCAACGCACAAAGCAAGAGTTTTCAGCCCATCCCTGCAACCGTCCCTTCGCTGTCAAACACATGCTTTTTTGCCTGCACACACTTTAGAGCAAATTGCCAGATTAGAACTAAAAGGAAAGTAGTATTTTAGTTGAATTAATTTAAATACATAGAGATAAACCAAAATATGAGCTTATTTCAAAAATCGGTAGAAAAGAAATATTTAAATGACCTTGACTCGGAATTAATCGACAAAAAGTATGCTGATTTTCAATACTATTTTGGTAATCCTGAGAGACAAGAAAACATAAGAAATTCAAAGGAAGAACAATTTCAGGAAGGTTTTTTAAGGGAGCTGTTTGTAAATATTTTGGACTATACTTTAAATCCCGAACCCAATTTTAACCTTACAACCGAATTAAAGAACATATCGAACAGCAAAAAAGCTGACGGTGCAATTTTGAAAGGTGAAGATGCAATAGCAGTGATTGAATTAAAGGGAACAGAAACAACCGATTTAGATAAAATTGAAACTCAGGCATTCGGATACAAAAACCATCATCCGAAGTGTATTTATGTAATCACATCGAATTTCGAGAAACTACGTTTTTACATACAAAATGCTGTTGACCACATCGACTTTGATTTATTCAAACTAACAAAAGAACAGTTTGCTCTGCTTTGGCTGTGCTTGGCAAAAGATAACCTGCTAAACAACTTACCTTTAAAAATAAAGGATTCATCGGTATTGCAGGAAGAGAACATTACTAAAAAACTATATGCAGATTATTCAAAGTTTAGAAATGATTTATTTGAAAACATTAAACAAAATAATCCAGAAAGAGATAAACTACTTATATTTAAAAAGGTTCAAAAATTATTAGATCGTTTTCTGTTCATTTTCTTTGCAGAAGACAGACAATTATTACCTCCAAATTCAATTAGCGAAATTATTAAACAATGGAAGCAACAATCAGATTGGGGTGATAATGTACATTTGTATGACAGGTATAAAAAATATTTTCATTTATTGAATACGGGATGGAAAGGTAAAAAACATGAAATATTTGCTTACAACGGAGGGTTGTTTGCTCCTGATGATGTATTGGATAGCCTTAAGATTGGTGATGATATTTTAAACCAAAATACCTTAACACTTAGCGGCTACAATTTTAACCCTGAAGTAATAGATAATAACGAACATGAAAATGTAGTTGATGTAAATATTCTTGGACATATTTTTGAGCATTCGTTGGGCGAAATTGAGAATGTTCAGGCTGAAATAAAGGGTGAGAAAATTGACAACCAAAAAACCAAACGAAAGAAAGACGGAATTTTTTACACCCCAAAATACATTACCAAATATATTGTAGAAAATACTGTTGGCAAACTTTGCAACAAAAAACGGACTGAACTAAAAATCATTGACGAAGAATATGCAAAAGGAAGAAAAAACCGTAAAAAAGACATTGTTAGAACGCTTGACAAAAAACTGGATGAATACAGAAGCTGGCTTTTAACTTTAACAATTCTCGACCCTGCTTGTGGTTCCGGAGCATTTCTAAATCAGGCATTAGAATTTTTAATAAACGAACACAGTAAGATTGATGAATTGCGGGCACAACTTTTTGATGGGGCAATCATTTTTTCCGATATCACCACCAACATACTTGAAAAAAACATTTTTGGTGTTGATTTAAATGAAGAATCTGTTGAAATTGCAAAACTCTCGCTATGGTTGCGCACAGCACAAAAAGGACGAAAATTAAACACACTCAGCAATAATATAAAATGTGGTAACTCACTTATTGATAACCCCGAAGTTGCCAGAGAAAAAGCGTTTAACTGGCAAAACGAATTTCCTGAAATATTTACCAATGGTGGTTTTGATGTAATAATTGGAAATCCACCGTATGGAATTCTGATAGATAAAAACATTCAAAGCTATTATACCGAGCATTTCCCATTAACGCAATATAAAACAAATCTTTATATCCTTTTTATTGAAAGGATGCTTCAAGTATTTAACAAGGGAATAGTCCACTTTATAATTCCGAAATCTTTACTTTTTAATTCATATTACGAAGCAATCAGGAAAGAATTAATCCTAAAAACTGAATTAAACGAGATTTATACTATTACCGAAAAAGTATTCGAAGATGCTGAGGTGGGCAGTAGTTTGTTGTTACAGTTTACGATTAAACAAAAACCTAATATAAAAAATATTGTACGATTAGCCGTTGCTGATAAAATTCAGAATTTCGTTTCAAATTTTGGTCTAACTGAAAATAAATTACCACAAGATTTCTTTTTGAGTATTCCAAATTGCGAGATTTCTGTTGTTTCTTCTGATTCTCAGTCAATATTAAAGAAACTTCATAAATTGAATCAAGTCAAAGATTTTTACAAGCTAAAAAATGGTTTGAATCCTGGGAACATTAAGCACATATTAATTTCAGACAGTAAAGAAACGGAAAAACACAAACCAATTATTTGGGGAAAAGAAATATCTCGTTACAATATTTCTTGGTCTGGTCAATATATCAATTACGATTCAACCATTGGAGAGAAAATCAGTATTGATGATGTAAAGTCAAAGGGAGGAATGAATAAACAAAATAGAATTGATTTTGCCTTACGGACTCCAGAACTATTTGAAAAAAAGAAAATTGTTGTTAGAAAAACTGGAGATTCATTAATAGGTTGCATTGACGAAAATAACTATTACTTTGATACTCTTGTTCACGGAATCTATGAGCAGGAAAAAGGATTCACTTTAGAATTATTATTAGCAGTATTGAATTCTAAGCCAGCGACTAAATTTTATCGTTTGTTACATGATATTAAAGGGAAAGTATTTGCGAAAATAAGCTTAGACAAGCTTGCATCATTTCCAATTCCCAAAGGTATTACTTCGGTTTCAAGCCAACTAAATGAGAAAACTAAGTTCCTTTTGATAAAGACAAAAGAGTTTCAAAAAATACAAAATCAATTTATTAGCTTGCTTTTAAGCAAATTTGAAATTGAGAAAACAACAAAAAAACTAAATAATTGGAACGAGTTAGAATTCAAAGATTTCCTCAAAGAACTCAAAAAAGCTAAAATAAAAGTCAGCTTATCAGAAGAGGCTGAATGGATGCAATATTTCAATGAGCAAAAAGAAAAAGCCCAAGCCCTAAAATCCGAAATAGAAAAAGCCGACAAAGAAATCGACCAGATGGTTTATGAACTGTATGGTTTGACTGAGGAGGAAATTAAAATTGTGGAAAACTCGTAAACTTGAAATGAATTCAAAAAAAAGCAAAATAGGAAGAAATGATATTTGTCCATGCGGTAGTGGGCTTAAATATAAAAGGTGCTGCATGAATAAAAAAGAGAATTCTAAAATCGAAGATAAAGAGTTTTCTATTCCTGAAATTCTATCCCTTCTTAAAACTACTCTTCAAAACTTAAATATAGTCAACAAAGAAGTATCTAACATTGATGTCAAGAAAATTGATTTACTAAACAATAAAACTTTAGAATGTCAATTTTATGCAAAATCAGATAATTCAATTGATGTAAAAATTGAGGCTGGCGCTGTCATGGCAGCAATACATGGGTTTTTCAAAGATGATACTTTCAAAAATATGCAACTCGACTATTATGCAGTCCGTGCTTTCGATAATGAAGACATTGAGTTAATGTATGTTATTTCATCAAAAGATGTAGCGGCTTTAATGGGTCAAGGCAATTCATTGGATTGGATGAAAAGTTCAATATTTCAGGAAAACACAGAGGATTATAGATTAAGTGTAGCAAAGAAACAAATATCAGAAATTGAAAATGCACTAAGGGAAATAATCGTTGATAGATTATCAAAAAAACATGGAAAAAACTGGTTTATTCTTTCGGTAGGTAAAAAACTTAGAGAAAGTGTTATTGGCACATACACCAATCAGTTTGGTTTTGAGATTGAGGATGGAGATGTACTAATTAAATATACTTTTGTTTTGCAACTAAAGAAAATCATATGCACTAACTGGAAAGATTTTTCTGATTTATTTTCCAATAAAATTAGATTTGAAGAAGTAATAACAGAACTTAATTTGATTAGGAGAGAAGAAGCTCACAACAGAAACATTTCCACTGATGATTTGGAAAAATTAAAAGAAATATACGAGTTCATTTTAATTGGAATTACTGAAAAATATCCAGATATCTTACCTCATTTCCTCATTGACAATTGGAAAATTCAAATAAAAGAAATCATGTTGAGCGATAAACTTGCAATGATTTATTCGGACGATGAAATTCAATCTGAAACAAATAATAGATTAAAGCTTGTGAAAACAGTATTGAATTTACAAAAACTAATTAAACACATAAATGATAAAGAAATAAAACTTAAAAGTGTTGTCGTTCCTGTTCAAAAGCTCAATATCCATAATGAATTGATTGGCGTTTTAGAGAAATATAGAATATTACATGAAGAATTAATTGAATGTGGGAAAACAGGCATTTTGGAAGTAGTTCAGAACAAACAAAAAGAAATTGACTTGTGTAAAAAAACGATGGATGAATTTGTAGAAAAATTCCTTTTGCATGAATCATAAAATAGTTATTGAAATAATTCGAAAGTTAAAACGATGAACAACTCAGAAATCATATTATACACCACACCGCAAGGAGAAATTAAAATAGAAGTATTCCTACAAGACGAAACCGTTTGGCTTACACAGCGGGCAATAGGCGAACTGTTTGGTGTAGTAAAATCAACTATTAGCGAGCATCTTTCAAATATCTATAAAAGTGGGGAATTGGGAAAAGAGGCAACTGTTCGGAAAACCCGAACAGTTCAAAATGAAGCTGGTCGGGAAGTAAGCAGGTACCTTGAGTTTTATAATCTCGATGCAATTATTTCGGTTGGTTACCGGGTAAACTCACATCAGGCTACACAATTCAGGATTTGGGCTACCAAAACCTTAAAAGAGTTTATAATCAAAGGATTTGTTCTTGACGATGAGCGACTAAAACAAGGAAAGAAACTCTTTGGTAAAGATTACTTTGATGAATTACTGGAACGGATACGGGAAATCCGAGCCAGTGAACGAAGATTTTATCAGAAAATTACGGACATTTATGCGGAATGCAGTATTGATTATCAACCGAAAGCTGAAATATCACAAGTGTTTTATAAAACGGTTCAAAATAAATTGCATTGGGCAATTACAGGACAAACGGCTGCCGAGATAATCTCATCAAGGGCAAAAGCAGAATTGACAAACATGGGATTGACAACATGGAAAAATTCGCCAAAAGGAAAAGTCTTAAAATCGGACGTCTCAATTGCCAAAAACTATTTGAACAAAAAAGAAATTGACCAACTCAATAGAATCGTAACGATGTATCTTGACTATGCCGAAAACCAGGCAGCCAGACAAATACAAATGAACATGAAAGATTGGGTTGAGAAACTGGATGCGTTTTTACAATTTAATGACTATTCCGTATTGAAAAATGCAGGTTCAATCTCGGCTGAAATAGCAAAGAAACTGGCAACGGAACAATTTGAAAAATTCAGAGTAATACAGGATGAAGACTTCGAGTCGGACTTTGACAAGGAAATTAAACGGATAAAAGGAAAATAATGATAAACCAACCGCACACCTTCCCTTCGCTTTCAGGCACATTTGGCATTCACACGAGGCTTACCCGCAATTCAAGAATGCCAAAAGAGCCTTCAAGCCCGTCCCGCTCCTTCGCCATGACCAAGAAACATTACAATAAAATTTAAACATTAGAATTGACAAGAAGAAAACAGCCAGCATATAACAAACGCTCATAAATAATTGCCGTGATAGTAGTAAAATCAACATTTGTAATCCGTTTCAAGTCTGGTAAAACCAGACAAGAACCTACTTCGCAAACGGCAACTATTCATAGCGCAACCGTTAACTGCAAGCCCCAAGAACACAATATGGAAATAATATTAGACTTAAATATCATTAAAAGAAACTCTAAAATTAGAGAACAGGAAAATTTCGAATTTAGGAGCTTTTTAAAAGGCCAAGACTCTGATAAAATTGACCAAATAGTTCATGAATTGTATGAAAATGTACTTGAATATATTGACTGTACAAAATGTGCAAATTGCTGTATTGAATTAGAAACCTGTTTTCAAATAGAAGAAATTGACCGTTTAACTAAACATCTCAACATTGACAAGAATGAATTCATAAACCAATCAACAAATCCTGACCAATTTGGAGACAAAGACAAGTTTTATCTGAATTCAAAACCATGTCAATTTTTGACTAACAAAAAATGTACAATTTATGAATTACGACCAGAAGAATGTAATTCGTATCCATATTTACACAAAGACAATTTCAATTCCAGACTACTTGGAGTTATAGAAAACTATGCAATATGTCCAATAGTTTATAATGTTTCCGAACTCTTAAAACAAGAACTGAATTTTAAATATACTGACAATGACACCTTTTTTTGATGATGATGGAACGGAAATAAATCCTGACTTAATACCAAAACCAGACCTTTGTCTGATTTGTAAAAAACAGGACGACTCAAAAGAAGAAATTTTTTGTTCATTAAACAGAATTGACCAAAGAAATGATAATGAATTTAAATGTTTTGCGTTCGAGAATATAAATGAAGACTAAAAAAAGGCCAGCAGTTAACAACGGCTCATAGGCAATAGCGGGGCTTCAGTTTCATGGACAGTTACGGTTTTAATCAGACCATCTGTCCTACCGGACAGAAGCTCAGACCAAAAGCCGCTACTGCCCATAGCCAAACGTTATGCAAAATGCCAGAAAAACTCGAACAATGAATAATATACTTTCAATAAAACTAAAAATATGAAAACATTTCATTTATTATTATTTCTAATACCAGTTTCCATTTTGGGTCAAGGATGGGAAAGAACTTATGGTCATGGTGGTGGATACTCTGTTGAACAAATATCTGAAAATGGGTATATTGTTTTTTGTAACAGTTATGACCAAAATATCTACATTATTAAAACTGATAATAATGGTGACACTTTATGGACTAATACTTTTGGTGAAACAGAACACTACTATGGAACGTCCGGAATTCAAACCATCAATGGAGGTTATGTTACTACAGGGTGGACAGATCCAGATATTTCTCTACCCGATGTATTATTAATCAAAACTGATATTTCTGGTAACCTCCTGTGGACAAGGACCTATGGTGGAGATAAAATGGATGTGGGTTCTTCGGTACAGCAAACTTTTGATAATGGTTTTATTATTACAGGTAAGACCAGATCAGAATTTGACAATTTTGATATTTATCTTATCAAAACTGATAGTACAGGGAATACATTATGGAGTAGAACTTATGGAGGTGATACTGATGATTATGGAGCATCTGTTCTACAAACTACAGATGGAGGATATATAATTACTGGGACTTCTGTTATTTATCAAACTGGGTATAGTTGTTTATTCTTACAAAAGACAGATATAAATGGTGAACCCGAGTGGAATAAAACATTTGGTGATTATGATGGAGATGGAGGAGGCTCAGTTCAACAAACTACAGATGGAGGTTATATTATTACCGGTTATACGAAACTAACTGATGATTCACAGGATGTACTCTTGATTAAAACAGACTCAAATGGAGACTCTCTTTGGACTAAAAAATATGGAAAGGATAACAATGAAGGTGGAGTATCAGTTCAACAAACTACAGATGAAGGTTATATTATTACCGGTTACACCGAAATGTCTGATGGTATTCGTGATGTATATTTAATCAAAACAGATTCTAATGGGGATACTCTATGGTCTAAAACATATGGTGGGACAAATCATGATAGTGGAACATCAGTTAGACAGACTGCAGATGGAGGTTACATTATTACTGGAGTATACGATGAAGATTTTATAGTCTTAATCAAAACAGATGAAAATGGTATTATCACATCATTAATAGAAACCCAGATTCCCAACCCCAACAGGAAATTAGTAAAAATAGTAGACTTATTAGGCAGAGAAATCACAAAGACTAAAAATAGCATCCCGTTTATAGAAATCTATGATGATGGAACGTCTCAAAAGAAAATGAAAATAAAATAAAGCACTTTGCATAACAAAAAATATAATGCATGCCGCAGTTTCATTTTCATAGAAAATGATTTTGTAAATTTGAAAATACTTAAAATAATAACACTTATTGAATAAAGATGCGGCACGCATCATATTCAAACCGTTGTGGGTA
>Ga0222677_1000309_pt1 | contig 21562 bp, 19 predicted proteins | sample AntAcemetagen935_FD_179846 | JGI IMG/M metagenome (GOLD analysis project Ga0222677, IMG submission 179846) | Saline water microbial communities from Ace Lake, Antarctica - #935 | ecosystem: Environmental > Aquatic > Non-marine Saline and Alkaline > Saline | place: Antarctica: Ace Lake... | reverse complement strand
AGAAAAATCTACGCAAATAATTGACGCAAACCTGCCACTTTGGTATTGCTGTCTACAAGGGAATTGGATGATTGAAAAGTGGTAAGGTTATTTCCGGAACAGGTGGCAGTTTTCACCGGAATATGCACACCGTCTTCATCTGCGAAAAGGGATGCGGATTATCCAATCCCCACCGTATGTTATCAGCCATTGAATTTCTCCGTTGTGTATCTGATTTTGACAAAATGCATTACGCTCATGACATTGTTTCTTCTAAATAGCGCTTGATTCGTTCCCGGTTTGCTCCAAGGCTTGAAAACTGTTTTTCGCAGACATCGCTGAAGCGGGCAAGCACTTTACGATTGATCTGTTCCTGATCTTCAAAGACGGCAAGAGAGCGGAAAGTCGATCCCCACTTTTCAAACTGGAGCAAAGTAATAGTCGCGTCTCTTGTTTTATCGTCTGTTGGCAACGCCTGGACAAAAATCGGTTTGGGTATCCCGTTTATACGGCAATCAATCAAGTACTTACCTCCCGGATCTTCTCTTCCAAAAAGCGCTGGACCTCTTCCTTTTTGGGCAGTTCGAGCTGGTACTTGGAGACGAACAGTTTATTGTCCATGCCGGCGATGGCATATTCGACGAGGGCGTGGTTCTTTTGCGTGCAGAGCAGGATGCCGACCGGCGGGTTATCTCCTTCGGCCATCATGTTTTTTCGGTACCAGCTCACATAGGTATTGAGCTGGCCGAGGTTTTCGTGGGTGAACGACTCGACCTTCAACTCCACCAGGACGTGGCATTTGAGAACGCGGTGGTAGAAGACCAGGTCCACAAAACCGTGGGAGTCGCCTATCAGAATGCGTTTCTGCCGCGCCTCGAAACAGAACCCGTGACCCATCTCCAGCAAAAAGTCATGTAGCTTGTCCAGCAGGGCGTCTTCCAGGTCGGACTCGCGCATGATTTCGCGGGGTTTGATCCCGAGGAACTCGAAAATGTACGGGTCGCGGACGGCCAGCCTCGGCTCAGCCTGCTTAGCCCCCAACTGGACCAGTTCGGTCAATTTCTCCTTGTCCGTGGACAGGCCGGAACGCTCGTAGTAAAGGCTGCCGACCTGCCGTTTCAGTTCCCGTACCGACCAGTTACCCCGGATGCACTCAATTTCGTAGAAAGTGCGCTTAAGATCGTCATTGAGTGGGACCAGTAGTTCGAAATGGCTGTAGGACAGACTACCCAGAAGTTTCTCGGGTTCAATAGTCAATTGTGCGGACACTGTCCGCACTTTTTCGCTGTCAATAGTTTTTGGAAGCAAGTGGCGTGATTGTGCGGGCACCGTCCGCACAATCTGGGGATATGAGCGGTAGAAGTCCAGATAGTTATATAACTGCCTGCGCCCGGAATTGCTTATCTTGTGCCTGCGCAGCTCTCTGGAAAGCTCGTTGAGCAGGTTGTCGCCATAGGAAGCCCGATCTGCCCCGGACAGTTCGTATTCCGCAATATAGGCACCGATCAACCAATTACGCAGTGTCAGGCTGATGTTGACCGCATGGCTAGCCTGAGTCGCCAGGCGCTGGTCAACCTTCTGAATAGCCGCCACCAGGGCACTGAAGTCGAAGCCGGCGACTTTATCTATCATAGCTCAAAACCTCCAGGTTCTTTTTTATCTTGGTTTCGAGTTGGGCGGCTTCGGCGAACTGTTTATGCAATGTGGCGGAAAGTTCTGCCATCTTTAGCGCCTTCTTGTGCTTAAGAAGAGAAGCTCATTTATTGTTTAATATATGGCACATTTTATTTTGTCGTTAAGACTTTTGTATATTCAACAAAAAGCCATGAAATGTCAAGGGAAATTGGGGGATGCTTCCTCTGGCAGGATTTTCAGATATTCGGCGTACACGTATCGCTTATTTCGCTTCTCCCCGTTATTTCCTTAAGTATTCCGGCCTTCTCAAACTGGGATAATAGGGTGGAGGCCGCCTGAAACGAAAAAAGGCTATCCATTGCTTACGGTTTTGCGCCTCTCTCACCCTCTCTTCATTCTCTGATTCTTGTTCAAGTGTTTTGGAATGTCCTGCCATTAAAAACCGGTTAATTCAAGTATTCCTTAATAACGAACAATGAAAGCAGGGCTTATTGAAGCTCCCCGCAACAAGTTGCGGGGAATCTCCGATTGTTAAGGAAAATGTTTATTTTTTATTCGCTCGCTAACCCCGTTGCAAACCTGTCTGTGCGTTGCACGCAGACAGGCAGCGGGGAATGCGCTCGCTGTTCAATTCAATTTTTATTGAACAAGGTTGTATAAGCCAGTGGTAGAATGCGGGGCTCTAATGCCTGAAATGCCGCCTGCCTGTAAATATCATCGCTATGCCGTGTTCGTCCGCGGCCTGTATCGCCTCTTCATCACGTATCGATCCGCCGGGCTGTACGATAGCCGTGACACCCGCTTCTGCCGCCATGTCAACGCCGTCCCTGAAGGGGAAGAAAGCATCGGATGCGAGCACTGTTCCCTGCGTGGGCAGATTTGCCTTCATTTTTGCTATATTTACCGAATCGACCCTGCTCATCTGTCCCGCGCCCACTCCGACCAGCTGGTCTTTTGTCGCAAAGACTATGGCATTGGATTTTACATTTTTTACTACCCTCCAGGCAAAATCGAGTGCCTGGTATTCCTCTTTCGTGGGTGTTCTTTTGGTTGCCACCTTCGCCTTCATGATATCGTCTCTGCCGGGATCTCTTTCCTGTACGAGAAGACCTCCCGCGACCCTTCTGAAATCGAGATCTGCCGGTTGAGTTCTGGATGGAGCCGGAATTTCCAGCAGTCGCACGTTCTTCTTTGCGGTCAATATATCGAAGGCGTCTTTATCAAAACCGGGTGCGATAATAACCTCCAGGAAGGTCTTCGCGAGCTCCTGCGCCGTTTCCATGTCGACGGACCTATTAAAGCTGACAATACCGCCGAAGGCCGATACCGGGTCGGTTGCCATGGCCTTGACGTACGCGTTTTTGAGACTGCCATCCGATGTCGCCGCACCGCAGGGATTGGAATGTTTCATGATGACCGCGGTCGGCAGGTCGAAGCCACATGCCATCTGCCATGCCGCGTCGCTGTCCATAATATTGTTGTAAGACATTTCCTTGCCGTGCAGCTGTTTCGCCGATGATATGGATGAGATGGGTGCGTTCTTTTCCCTGTAGAAGGCCGCGTCCTGGTGGGGGTTTTCCCCGTATCTCAGGTCCTGAGACTTGTCAAACTGCAGGGTGAAGGTGTCCGGAAACTTTTTCTTTTTATCTTTTTCCTCTATAGTCCCAAGATAGTTGGAGATGGCACCATCATAGCGTGCAGTGAGCTGAAATGTCCTGGTCGCGAGGGCGAAGTTTGTCGCTTCGGATATCATGCCTCCCGTCTCGTTCATTTCCTTGATTATCACGGGATAATCTTCCGGATCGGTGACCACGGATACAAAGCGGTGGTTTTTCGCCGCCGCCCGCAGCATGGTCGGACCACCTATATCGATGTTCTCAACGGCATCTTCCAGTGTGCAACTCTCCTTTGCCACCGTATCTTCAAACCGGTATAGATTGGTGACGACCATATCTATCATGTCGATGCCATGATCCCGAGCCGATTTTACGTGGTCTTCATTATCCCGCAGGGCGAGAAGACCACCGTGGATTTTAGGATGAAGGGTTTTAAGCCTGCCGTCCATCATTTCCGGGAATCCCGTGTAATCCGAGACGTCGGTGACCTCTATTCCGGCCTTTCTCAACTGTGCAGCAGTTCCCCCCGTGGAAAGGATTTCTACATCAAACTTTTTCAGCTCTTTTGCAAATTCAACGATTCCCGTTTTATCTGTTACACTTATCAATGCCTTCTTTATCCTGTTGCTCATCTTTTGTTATCCTCTTATCTTTCTCATATGCTGTATTCTCTTATTTATCAGCTCTTTTGTTCCTATATCGGGCCTGTGATCCACCGGCCCTTTTATTGATGATATCGCGTCTTCCGCCATCTGTTCTGCACGATCAATGTTATCAGCGATGCCCACCACACCGATTGCCCTTGAAGCAGTCATATAGAGGCCGTCTTCTCTTTTATCAACGGAAGAATAGTACAGCCTTACGTCTTTTATGTCTGATATCTCAATTTTTGAAGACGTTGATTTTGCGTCGGGATGATCTTTTGGAAGTCCATACCCCTTTGGGACGATATATTTACAGACAGTGGCTTTTTTCTCAAATTCTACATCTAAATCTTTCAGCGTCCCATTTATAATGGCCCTGCAGATATCCACAAAATCCGTTTTCAGGAGGGGAAGAATATTCATGGCCTCCGGATCGCCGAACCTCGCGTTGTATTCCAGCAGCCTGACACCGTCTCTTGTTACAATAAATCCGCCATACATTACGCCCTTGTAATATTCACCGGTTTCCTGGTGGATTGCCTCCGCTACTTTCTGCGTAATGGCGAGACCCTCTGCGACATCTTCCTCCTTCAGGAATGGGAGGGAATGATCCTCAAAAGAGTATGAACCCATGCCACCTGTGTTCGGTCCCCTGTCACCAACAAACCTTCTTTTGTGATCCTGAACCGGTGGAGTCGCAACAACGGTCATACCGTCGCACAAACACTGCAGCGAGAATTCCTCTCCCTCAAATTTTTCTTCTATGATCAGCGAGGGGTATTTCTCTAAAATTTCCCTGCAATGTTCTATTGCCTCGTCTTTTGTCTGGAAATGATCTCCCTGAACCACAACACCCTTTCCTCCGGTAAGGCCATCCGGTTTTATGACGACGTCGTTCAGATCGCTGATAAACTCTTCAATCCCTGCAATGGAAGAAAATACCTTAAATCTGGGATTTCCGGGGATATTGTACTTTTCCAGGAGATTTCTCGTAAAGGTTTTTGATGTTTCCAGCCTTGCCAGGCTTTTTGTCGGACCCACGGATGGAATGCCTTCCTTTTTCAGGAAATCGACAATGCCATTATTAAGAGGATCTTCCGGTCCGATTATCGCAAAATCAATGTTGTTTTCCCGCGCGAACTGTCCGATCTTTTCCCTATCATCATACCTTGTGGTCAACACATCTTCAGAAAGCGATGCAATGCCGGGATTGTTGGATTTCATGCAGGAAAAGAGCGCGATATTGTGAGCCGATCGTTTTACAGCTTCCGCTATTACATGTTCTCTTGCGCCGTTTCCGATTAACAGTATCCTGATCATATCTTCCTCCCGCTATTGATTCTGCAATAAGTCACGGCACTATACTCAAAAAGTATATGTTCGTCAAATATCTTTCAGAAAGCTGTTTATAACAGGTTGCCATTTTCACTATTATTTTTTTTGCTTTTTTGCTTGACATTTGATCTTGGCTGTGTTTCTATGCGTAGAAACAATTTGACAGGAGTTGTTCTGATGGTTCATTTGGAAATAAAAAACAAGTTTTTCTGGTGGTGGCAGGTTTGTCCGGATCTGTCCACATAGGTGCCAGAGTATTTACCGGCCGTGGGCGGAGTTCCCCACGGTTTTTTATTCAGTCATAAAACGCCATGGGGTTTTCCCATGGCGTTTTTGCTTTTATCATGCCACTGGATTTGAGTGGAATGATATTTGATCACCGGATAGTGAATTTTAGTCAATTTTACAAAGGAGGAGATGTTATGAGACAGACAAAGGTATTTTTAGATGAAAGTGAAATTCCGAAGCAGTGGTACAACATTCAGGCCGATATGCCGATCCATATGAGCCCACCCCTTAACCCTGGGACAGGAAAGCCTCTGAACCCTGATGATCTGGCGGCAATTTTTCCCATGAGTCTCATCGAACAGGAGATGAGCACAGAGCGCTGGATAGATATCCCTGAAGAAGTTCTGGAAAAATATCTTATATGGCGGCCCAGCCCGTTATACAGGGCATATAATTTTGAAAAGCTCTTGGATGCGCCGGTGAAGATCTATTACAAAAACGAAGGGGTAAGCCCAGCAGGTTCTCACAAACCTAATACTGCTGTTGCCCAGGCCTATTACAACAAAATGGCCGGAGTAAAGAGAATCTCCACTGAAACCGGCGCAGGCCAGTGGGGAAGCGCTCTGAGCATGGCGTGCCAGATGTTTGGCCTTGAGTGCAGGGTATTTATGGTAAAGGTCAGCTATGATCAGAAACCATATCGACGGATGATGATGGAAACATGGGGTGGTAAGTGTTTTTCCAGTCCGAGCAATTTGACAGAGACGGGGAGAAAGGTTCTTGCTGAAACTCCGGATTCACCGGGAAGTCTTGGTATTGCCATAAGTGAAGCAATCGAGGACATAATCGGGGACGAAAATGCACGCTATTCCCTGGGAAGCGTTTTGAATCATGTACTCTTACATCAGACAATTGTCGGGCAGGAAGCACAAAAACAGATGGAAAAAATCGGCGAGTATCCTGATGTGGTTATTGGCTGTGCCGGTGGCGGGAGCAACTTTGCAGGCTTGTGCTTACCTTATGTAAGAGATAAGATTCATGGTAAAGATATATCAATAATTGCTGCCGAGCCTGCATCGTGCCCTTCCATAACGAGGGCGCCCTTTGGCTACGACTTTGCTGACCTCGCGGAGAAAACACCCCTTTTACCCATGCATAGCCTCGGCCACGATTTTGTTCCCGCTCCAATTCACGCCGGTGGTCTGAGATTTCATGGGATGGCCCCGATTATCAGCGAACTTGTTAAAGAAAACATTATTGAAGGAAGATCTTACCATCAGCTTGAAACATTTGATGTTGGTGTAAAGTGGGCGAGAACGGAAGGATTCATTCCTGCTCCGGAAACACACCACGCAATCGCAGCCGTCGTTGATGAGGCGAGGCGCGCCAAAGAAGAAGGGAAGGAAAAGGTAATCCTTTTCAACTGGAGTGGACACGGGCTCGTGGATCTTGCCTCGTATGACGCCTACCTTTCCGGAAAGCTTAGAGATTATGAATTTCCGGAGGAGGAAATTGATCGAGCGAAAAAGACAGTCGGACAATATCCAAAACCATAAAGAGAGTTACAGGTTTCGAGTTTGAAGTTTCGAGTTAAAGGGCTTGGGGCTTTGAACTTGAAACCTGATTCAGGTATCATAAAAAATGGGAAAATATGAAGATTTAGAGATCAGATGCCCCAGACTTGGAGGACCAGTCACCTTTGCCTATTGCCTGCAGGAACGGGGTGAGCTCCCGTGTCAACGTGTTATTACCTGCTGGCAGACATTCTTTCCTGTGGAAGCCTATCTGAAGGAAAAACTAACGGCAGAAGAGTGGGATCGCTGCTTTAATCAGCCGCCAAAGGACAAAATTTCAACCATATTTGAAATCGTGGAAGCAGCAAAAAAAAGAAAGAAGGGTTGATATCTGAACCCGAGACTTGAAACCCGGTTATATGATGGATCTTTTTGATCAACAGAAAAGAGAAGCAGAAGGCACTATGCGACCTCTGGCGGACAGGATGAGGCCGGAAACCCTTCAGGAATTTGTAGGGCAGAGCCATCTCCTTGACAAGGATAGTTTGCTCCGCCGTGCCATAGAAGATGATAATCTTTTCTCAGTAATTTTCTGGGGGCCACCAGGGGTTGGCAAGACAACCCTGGCACGCATCATAGCAAATGAGACGAAATCCCACTTTGAAACATTTTCCGCAGTCCTCTCCGGAGTCAAGGAAATCAGGGCCGTTATCGATGAGGCACAGGCCCAGCTTCGTTACCATCAAAAAAGAACGATTCTCTTTGTCGATGAAATCCACCGTTTCAATAAAGCTCAGCAGGATGCATTCCTCCATCATGTGGAAAGCGGGTTGATCACATTGATCGGCGCCACCACGGAAAATCCTTCTTTTGAAGTTATCGCTCCTCTTCTGTCCAGAGTACGGGTAATGGTGTTGAAACCGTACTCTGATGAAGACCTGGCATCGATACTCAAAAGAGCGCTTAAAGATCAGTCGAAAGGGCTTGGGACGCTATCTCTGAAAATCGAGAAGGATGCCCTGAAACATATCATCTGGGCCGCTGATGGAGATGCCCGGACAGCTCTCAATAACCTGGAGGCAGCAACATCTCTCGTTCTTAAGAAAGATAGAACTGTCACAAAAATCACGAAAGAGATAGCTGAAAGAGCCTTGGAGAAGAAGGCCCTTCAATATGATAAAAATGGTGAAGAGCACTATAACCTGATATCAGCCCTTCACAAGAGTCTGAGGGGGAGTGATCCGGATGCTGCTCTCTACTGGCTGGGACGTATGCTCGAAGCAGGCGAAGATCCGCTTTTTATACTTCGCAGGATGATAAGGTTTGCCTCCGAAGATGTGGGTAACGCCGATCCGGCGGCTCTGGGTGTCGCGGTGTCAGGCCTGCAGGCCTTTCAATTTATCGGACTTCCGGAGGGAGAACTTGCCCTCGCGCAGACCGCGGTTTATCTCGCAACCGCTCCGAAGAGCAACGCCCTGTATACCGGTTTGGACAGGGTGAAGATAGACATAAAGAAAACGGGTACCCTCCCTGTTCCTCTTCACATAAGAAATGCCCCGACGAGGCTGATGAAAGATCTCGGTTACGGCAAGGGTTACAAGTATGCTCATGACTTTCCGGACGCCCATGTCCCCCAGGAATATCTGCCGGAAAAATTGAAAGGCCAGCGCTACTACTCTCCCACCAACAGAGGATATGAGAAGATCATAAAAGACAGGATAGAAAAATGGTACAATATCAGGAGGAAGGTTACTAACAGTGGAAAAGATCGTCAAGAGAACAGGTAACTGCTTTTCTTAGCAACTCGCTGAGGAGTGGTTTACCGGCTCATTTCTTTAGCTTGTAGATCCGGCCTCTGGATTTTCTCAAGAGTCTTGGTAAAAATCCCCCGCTCAATTTAAAGTCATCTTCAATCGCAATTTTTTTTGCCCGGCTCTTTTTTCTTTTGATGTCTTCCAGTAATATACTGTCTTCGTCTATCAATATCCTGGCGGTTTCTGTTTTATTGTTGCCTGCAATGATATTTCCGAGTGATATTCTAAAGTTTAAAAGGGCATTTTCAATAATTGTAGAATAACTTGTTCCTGAGTTTTTCTTTTCGTCGCACAGGATTTCTTTGGCCTCTTTCGAAAGCATGATGGTAAAAGATTGCTTCCCTTTTGCCCTGTTCCGCTCACGCCATCTTCTCAATCTTTCTTTTCCTGTACTCATGCAATATTCTCCGTTAGTTACAACAGCTGTAATTCGTTGCACGTAACATCAAAAGTTCCCAATGTCAATGCAGTCTTTAGACTTTTCTGTCCCTGCAGTCAGAGGATAGATGATCAGAGAGCTGCCGTTCCTGTGGAAAATTGTTCGCAATATAACTTGATTGCTTCCGGGATTAGATTTATAATCAAACAGTCTTTATAATCGGTTCTTGTCTTGTGGCATTCAGAGATGAATGCAATGCCCGGTGCACGTCAAATGAATTTCAAGAGGAGGTTTATCATGTATCGCATTCCACGTATTAATCTTTCTTCCTATGATTTCACAGCTAAACAGATGCGAGAGAAGGTGACAAAATCCGTCTTTAGTCTCTATCGTCCGGTGCTTATTGCTTTGATGGCGGTGGATACCGCTGTTGCCTCTACTATGTGTGTGCTTGCCGCATATTTTGATCCTCAAGGACATGGGGTTGATTCCGTAAGCGCATTCTGGGCCCGGCTTAATCTCGCGTTGTCAGGAGTTCGAATATCAATAAGTGGAGATGAACTTATAGATAAAGATCAGCCATATATAGTGATGGCGAATCATCAGAGTTATTATGATGTGTTTGCCCTGATAGGTTATCTGCCCCTGCCGTTGAAATGGGTTATGAAGATGGAGCTCAGAGAGATACCGATATTCGGGATTGCCTGTGAGAAGGTAGGGCACATCTATATTGACAGGGGGGATTCTGAAAAGGCGCGAAAGAGCCTCAAGGCGGCGGGTGAAAAGATACGGGCCGGCTCTTCTGTGGTATTTTTTCCCGAAGGCACAAGAAGTCCCGATGGAAAACTCCAGCGTTTTAAAAAAGGAGGTTTCGTTATGGCGCTGGAGGCAAAGGTGCCGATACTTCCCGTAACCGTGGTGGGAGGAAGAAAGATATTACCCAGGAAAAGTCTGTGGATCCTGCCGGGCAATATGAAAATAATAATACATGAGCCTATTCCTGTTGACAAATATACATATGAAACAAAGGAAAAACTTATAGAACGAGTTAGAGAAGTAATAGGAAAAGACCTGGAATAGAGCGATAGATGCCCTGTCAATTCTGCAGGGTTCCTTCAAGAAACTAAAGCCATACAAACAGTCCACTCCCTTTTCCGCGCCAGGTTTCAGGTATTGAGGCTCGCCAATTGGTGAGTTTCAACAATGGAATCCATCCATCCAGCCATCCATTCAGTCTGTTTCTTTTTTTCTGAAAAATAGCTTGCTATTTGTAATATGTTTATATATGTTTCTGCCCGTAGAAACAGGGGGCAAAATGGTTTCTCGAGACGAGCTTGTAAAGATATTTACAGAGATATCTGATTTTGAGGAAATGAAGTCATTTATTGAAGAAATTCTCACTCCGAAAGAAATCGAGGATTTCGTCCTTCGCTGGGAACTTTTGCGGGAGCTCAGCGAAGGCCATACCCAGAGGAATATAGCGGCAAAGCATGGAATAAGTCTCTGCAAGATTACAAGAGGTTCAAAGATATTAAAGAAAAACAATTCCATCACAAAAAAAATACTTGACAGATACCATGGAGGAAAAAAATAGGATGAACATGCATTCAGAATCAGTGGAAATGCCCGACAAGACAGGATATTTTGGGGAATATGGCGGCAGTTTTGTGCCTCCGCAGATACAGAAAGTGCTTGATGAAATCACTGAAGCATATGGCAAAATAAAGGATGATGAGAGTTTTAAAGAGGAGATTTCGTCATTGTACAAAGACTATGTGGGTAGACCCAGTCCTATTTTCTACGCGAAATCTCTTTCGGAAAAATGTGGCGGCGCGCGCATATATCTCAAGAGAGAGGATCTGAACCATACGGGCGCGCACAAGATAAATCACTGCCTGGGTGAAGCTCTGCTTGCCAAAAAGATGGGCAAAAAAAAAATTATCGCGGAGACGGGGGCGGGTCAGCATGGAGTTGCGCTTGCGACGGCCGCCGCCTTTGTGGGACTTGAATGCGATATCTATATGGGTGAGGTGGATATAGTCAAACAGCATCCTAACGTCATCCGGATGAAGATCGTGGGCGCGAATGTTATCCCGGTATCACGTGGCACACAGACACTCAAGGATGCGGTTGACGCTGCATTTGAAGCGTACCTTGAAGATCCTGTAACCCAGCTTTACGCAATCGGTTCCGTTGTGGGACCCCATCCTTTCCCTATGATAGTCAGGGATTTTCAGTCGGTTGTCGGCAGAGAGGCAAGGAAACAGTTTGGAGAGATTACAGGCGGGTTACCCGATAATCTGGTGGCATGTGTCGGAGGTGGGTCCAACGCGATGGGACTTTTCACTGCTTTTCTGGACGATGAAGATGTCTCCATGTATGGTGTAGAACCTTCGGGTCTCAGCTTTAAAGATGGTGAACATGCGGCAACCCTGACACTTGGCACACCCGGCGTACTCCACGGGTTTAATTCCTACATGCTTCAGGACAAAGATGGCGAGGCCCTCCCGGTATACTCCATAGCTAGCGGGCTTGATTATCCAAGTGTTGGCCCCCAGCACAGTCTTCTCAAGGATATTGAGAGAGTTACATATGTGACGGCGAACGACAGGGAAGCGCTCGACGCGTTTTTTGAACTCTCGAGGGTTGAGGGTATAATTCCCGCGCTGGAAAGCGCCCACGCTGTGGCATACGCGATGAAACTGGCGGGGACTCTCGACAACGACAAAACAATACTGGTAAACCTGTCAGGCAGGGGGGACAAGGATATAGATTTTGTGGTTGAAACGTATGGGAAGGAGTATGGAATAAAGTAGTGTAAATTGGGGACATGTAAATTGGGGACAGGTTCTCATTTTATTGACCATGCCCTGAAAAAGCACAAGCCCCGTTTCTCGTTTCGAAAAACAGGGCTTGTGTTGGTCGGTTAATTCCCGGTTTTCCTATCCTTCCAGCCCCGCTATCAGGGCCATGACGTTCAGTCCCAGCACTCTGTGGTTGTAACCTCCCTCCAGTATGGCGAAGCAGCCTCCGCCGCTTTTCCGGCTCGCGTTACGAACCATCCGCCCCATCTCCCGGTAATTATCTGTGGAGAGGACGCCGCCCCAGTCTTCCTTGTGATTATCAAAACCGGCTGAAATACCAATGATATCCGCGTCGTCAGGAAGCATCTCTTCTACATGTTTGAGATATTTGTTTGGATCGGACTCCTGTGGGTTGTATATGGTTACATAATCGGATTTTCCCAGTATGTTTACGGTGCCATCCCCGAAATGGAGGTCAAAATCCAGTATGAATGCCTTTTTTATCCTGTCTTCTCTCTTCAATTTTGATATGGCAATGGCCATATTGTTAAAGAAACAAAAGCCCCATGAGCTGTTCGCAGACGCATGATGTCCCGGTGGTCTTATAAGGGCAAAGCAGGGTTCGACAAGACCGCTGAAGGCTGCCTGGATAGCACCTCCTGCCGCAAGGGCGGCTATATCGTAAAGTCCCTGTCGTCTCACGTGCGCCACATGATTATCTGTGTGGCAGGCAAGAATATCTCCTTCATCGGCGGGAATCGCATCAACAAATTTAACCCTGTCCTCTATAACTTCGATAACGGCTTCGATCCTTCCATCGGCGGCGGCGGGATCGGAACAATAAGACTCTTTAAAATCTTCGTGATATATAACTTTCATATCTTTTCCCTCCTTATGTTATCCCTATAATAAAGTTCAAATCCTGCGGCAAGAGAAAATTTTGGATTTCAGACAGAGATAACTGCGGGCACAAAAAAACGCCGCCGAAGATTCCCTCAGTCGGCAAAATATGATACCAATAAGGAGCAGTTTCAGACGAGAAGCATCATTTCATTCGTGTCCAACGAGTGCCATTAATTTAAAATGGAGGTAAAGACCATGAAAAACAGAAAGCTTCTTATGATCCCAGGGCCGATCGAGTTTACTCCCGAGGTAATGCGGGCGATGGGTATGCCCACAGCGAGCCATGTGGCCCCCAATTTTGTCGATTGTATGGGCCAGGCGCTTGAACGGATGCGGGAGGTGTTTCTATGCCCGGGCGGGCAGCCATTTATCGTTGCCGGTTCCGGAACGATGGCCATGGACATGGCAGCCTGCAACGTCATCGAACCGGGAGATAATGTTCTGGTGGTAAACACGGGTTATTTCAGCGATCGTTTCGGTGTCATACTGGAACGCTATGGGGCGCGAGTTACACACGTGAGGGCAGCTATAGGAGATGTTCCCTCTCTGGATGAAGTTGAGGCCGAACTCAGTAAGGCTGATTATAAAGGATTGGCTGTGACACACGTTGACACTTCCACTGCCGTACGCGCCGACATAAAAGGGCTGGCCGCCCTGTGCCGGAAGTATGGAACCCTGAGTATCGTGGATGGTGTCTGCTCCGTTGCCGGTGAAGAATTGCGACAGGAAGAATGGGGTGTGGATATTGCCCTCACCGCCTGTCAAAAGGCCATCGGGGTTCCCCCGGGACTGGCGCTTCTCGTGGCAAGTCGCAAAGCGATAGAGACATTTAAAAATCGCAGTACACCTGTTGGAAGCTATTACTCCGACTGGGCAAACTGGCTTCCCATCATGGAGTCTTACGAGGCCCGCAAGGCAGCCTATTTCGGAACGCAGGCGGTAAATCTTGTATGGGCGCTTAACGTCAGCCTCGAACAGATTCTCGCGGAAGGAATGGATAAACGGTTTGCCCGTCACCGTCTCATGAGCGATGCCTTCAAGGCGGCAATGAACGCCATAGGTCTGAAACAGATTCCGGTAAGCGCAGATAAGGCGGCTAACACCCTGACCGCCCCATACTTCCCGGAAGGTGTTAACGGCAGTGTGCTCCCGCTGATCAAGGATGCCGGAGCCATACTCGCCGGAGGTCTCCTCGCCGAAATCAGGGAGAGGTACTTCCGCGTGGGACATATGGGAGTTGTGAGTGCCTCGGATATACTGGCCACCGTGGGCGCGATAGAATCAGGATTTGCAAAGGCGGGATATAAATTTGATCATGGAGCGGGACTTGCCGCCGCGCAGATCGTACTGTTAAGATAAAAACTCAGGGTCTGTCAGGAACAAGCGAGAAGTCTCCAGCAAGAATTGCTGTCAGCTCCAGCTCTTTTTTCCTTATGGTTTCTATCCTGATGGAGCGGATAAACTGAATGCCGGCATTGAGTCCGGTGATTTCTATTACATTCACAGTTCACGATTCGTATCCGTCGGGAAGAAAATCCGGATGTTTCTCCGACCCGGACCTGCTGCCTGTGCCGCCGTTAAACCCCTATTCAGGGAGGATCATTCGCAGATCTTCCTCTATGTCTTTCAACCGGTCTATATCGGACTCCTGAATCCCGCCGCCTCTTCCGGCGAGTCTTCTCTTCAGCTCTTCCAGCTGTTTCTCGAAGCTGATAACAGTGGCGCCCATGACCTGCTGCAGATCTTCCGGTACTTCTTCACGGGCCATTGCGTGAGTTACTTTTTTGGGTTCAAGGATCAGGGATTCTCTCATCCGGGGAACATAGGTCTCCAGGTTGAGATCTTCTTTAAGCTTCGCAGCGAGGGTTTCGCTGGCCGTCTGTTCGCCATGAGTTACAAAGACGCGTGGATGCGATTCTGTGAAGTTGCCCGCCCATTTCAGAAGACCCTTCTGGTCAGCGTGCGCCGAGAATCCGCCGATGGTAGAAACCTTTGCCGCCACGGCTACGTCTTCTCTGAATACCCTGACCCGCTTTTCTCCGTCCACTATCCTTCTTCCGGTGGTACCCATGGCCTGGAAACCCACAATGACGATGCTGGCTCCTGAACGCCACAGATTATGTTTGAGGTGATGCTTTATCCTTCCCGCAGTACACATTCCGCTTCCCGCTATGACGATTGCGGGTCCCGGTTTTCTGTTGATCGCTATGGATTCTTCGGTCGAAGGGGTAAATCGCAGGTTGGGCATATCGAACGGATCAAAACCCTGATCTACTATGGCCATCGCCTCTTCATCGTAGTATTTCTTGTTTTTACGAAATATCTCAGTAGCCTTTATCGCGAGCGGACTGTCGAGGTAGATCGGCATGTCGGGCAAAGAGCCGTTCCTGTAAAATTCACCCAGAATATATATTATTTCCTGGGTTCTCTCTACCGCGAATGCCGGGATGATGGTCTTTTCGTTATTCGATACGGCATATTTGATCGCATCCAGGAGCTCAGCCTTGCTGTCCTCGAAAGAACGGTGCAGGCGATTTCCGTAAGTCGATTCTATAAAAAGATAATCCGCATCTGTAATCTCGAAGGGATCTTTAACGATCAGCTGGTTATTCTTGCCGATATCTCCCGAGAAAACTATTTTTGTTTCCGTGCCCGCATCTTCTATCCACAGTTCTATGATCGAAGAGCCAAGGATATGGCCCGCATTTCTGAAGCGCGCCTTTACCCCCGGTTCGATGTCGATGACCTGATCCCGCTCCATGGGCGCAAGGTATTGAAGGCTTGCCTGAGCGTCCTCCACGGTATAGAGCGGTTGAATCCCTTTTTTACTCTTGCGCTTGTTTTTCCGTGTCTGCCACGCCGCCTCCATTTCCTGTACATGTCCTGAATCGAGAAGCATCGCCTCGCACAATTCCACCGTGGGTGGAGAGGTTATAATCTTTCCGTGAAAGCCGTCTTTGACAAGTTTGGGAATCCTGCCGCTGTGGTCGATATGCGCGTGGGTCAACAGGAGTGTGTCTATCTCACCGGGATCAAATCCCCAGTCCGCCGAATTTCGCCACTCGGTTTGTTTTCCTCCCTGAAAGAGACCGCAATCCACCAGTATCTTTTTGCCTCGGGAGTCTTCGATGAGATAATTCGATCCGGTTACCGTTCCCGCGGCACCCATGCATGTTATTTTTATCATGGCATTTTCCTTTTCTCCTCTTTTAAACAACTTGTGACCAAAAATACAGGCTCCTGTCATTCCCGGGCCCGCCCGGGAATCCAGTTTTTATCAACTTTTCCCTGGATTCCTGCTTTCACGGGAATGACAATGCTAAAAAGTTACTTCCAATTATAATGCCGCAAAGTGACATAGCTGGGCTTTTTTAAAAATCTATATTGTTGGGTGTCCTGGGAAAGGGTATAACATCCCTGATATTTGATATGCCGGTGATCAGCATCACCAGCCGTTCGAATCCCAGACCAAAGCCGCTGTGCGGGACACCTCCAAATCTTCTGGAGTCCAGATACCACCAGTAATTATCTTTAATCAGGCCGGCTTCATCCATCCTTGCTTCCAGGATATCGAGACGTTCTTCGCGCTGGCTGCCCCCTATTATTTCCCCTATGCTCGGGACAAGCACATCCATGGCGGTAACTGTTTCACCGTCGGGGTTTACTCTCATATAAAAGGGTTTTATCGTAGCGGGGTAATCATAGACTATGACAGGTCCCTTGAAGTGCTGTTCGGTCAGATAGTGTTCATGTTCGGATTGGAGGTCTTTCCCGAATCCCACGTCATAATCGAATTTGTCTTTTGCCCTGCTCAATATATCCACCGCTTCCCGGTATGGAAGCCTCACAAAATCCGATGAGGCTATATTTTCCAGGGTCGCCATCAGACCCTTATCTACAAACTTTGCAAAGAGCGCAAGATCATCGCTGCATGTGTCCATTGCGTAAGTGACCAGATATTTTATCATCTCTTCACCGAGATCCATATTGCCCTCAAGATCGCAGAATGCCATCTCCGGTTCCACCATCCAGAATTCCGCGGCATGTCTCCTGGTGTTGGAATTTTCGGCCCTGAATGTTGGGCCGAATGTATAGACATCGCCCAGCGCCAGAGCGAACAACTCCGCCTCAAGCTGGCCCGATACAGTCAGGTTTGCCTGCTTCCCGAAAAAATCCAGGGAGTAATCCACCGCTCCATCGGTTTTCGGAAGATTGTCCGGGTCCAGGGCTGTTACCCTGAACATCTCTCCCGCCCCTTCGCAATCAGACGCTGTTACGATGGGAGTATGGATGTAGATAAATGCCCTTTCCCTGAAGAATTTGTGTATGGCGTATGACAGCTCTGATCTGATGCGAAATGCCGCGCCGTACTTGTTTGTTCGTGGTCTGAGGTGCGCGATGGTACGCAGAAACTCGTCGCTGTGACGTTTTTTCTGCAGGGGGTATGAGTCCGGCGCGATGCTGATTATCTCTATGTCATCCGCCTGTATCTCCCATTTCTGTCCCTTGCCCTTTGATGTCAGCAGCTTCCCGGCTACGGCCACCGCGGAACCGGTTGACAGTTTCAGGATGTCGTCGTAGTTGTCCAGACCGTGGTCTGCAATAACCTGTATGTTCGTAAGGCATGATCCGTCATTGACCTCGATAAAGGAGAATCCCTTTGAATCACGTCTGGTCCTGACCCATCCCTTAATCAAAATTTTATCTACAGGCGAGTCTGATTCCAGAAGCCTGAATATCTTTGTGCGCTTCATTGTCCGTCCTCTTATAGTAAAAAGATGTTATTATCACCGCATTTTTTAATCATGTCTTCGGGCCATATACTTGCCTGTATCTCACCGATATGGGCTTTTCTCAGGTAAAACATGCAGAGCCGCGACTGGCCGATGCCCCCTCCGATAGAGAGCGGCAGTTCCCCGCTGATCAGACGCCTGTGAAAGAGCAGTTCTTTTCTTTCCATGTTATCGGTAATTTCTAATTGTCTCAGAAGAGTCCCCGGATCTACCCTGATTCCCATGGAAGAAAGCTCATACGCGCAATCAAAGATCGGGTTGTGTACGAGGATGTCTCCGTTGAGCCCCTTGGATCCTCCCACAGTCGGAGTCGACCAGTCGTCATAATCAGGAGCGCGACTATCATGCGGTTTGCCGTTTTTCAGCTCGCCCCCGATTCCTATGACAAAGACGGCCCCATATTCCCTGCATACGACATTTTCCCGTTCTTTGGGTGTAAGATCGGGATATCTTTCCTCCAGCTCTTCGCTGTGGATGAAGGTAATCTCCTCGGGAAGTATCGGCTGGATAACGTTGCGCCGGTAGCAGATGTACTTCTCCGTTCGTCGTATAACGTCGTATATCTTTATCACGATGCACTTCAAAAATTCCAGGTTTCGTTCCTCTTCCGATATTACCCTTTCCCAGTCCCACTGATCCACATATATTGAATGGGTGTTGTCCAGCACCTCGTCCGGTCTTATGCCATTCATGTCTGTGCATAGACCACGGCCTTGCTTTACGCTGTAATCGGCCAACATCATCCTCTTCCATTTTGCCAGAGACTGCGCCATCTCAACGCCCATGTTGCCGGCATTTTTCAAATTGAAAGAGACAGGTTTTTCAATTCCATTTAGATCGTCATTAATTCCCGTACCCGCTTTGACGAACAGAGGCGCTGTCACGCGCATCAGGTTCAGTTCGAAGGACAGATTGGTCTGAAAAAAAGCCTTGATCTGACCGATGGCCTTTTCTGTTTCGTGCAGATCGAGCAGTGGTTTATAATGCTCCGGGATATACAGATTTGACTCCATAAACAACTCCTACTGAAAATTTCTCACGCGCTTTAAGAACATCTTGCAGGATATTACCGGGCGGACACTATCAAACCTTGGGATTTGTTGCAAGATAATAGCCGGTATCTATCCCTGCCGGTAAAAAAGCGGGTTATGCAAGACACAGGGCATTTCACTCCAATCCGTCCTTTACCTTTCGGATCAGGCCACCTTGCGAAATCTGCGAAAGGCAAAAAAGAAAGCGATTATAAATAGACACAGCAACAGGCCGCTGAGTTTCAGGGAATCAGCGGTTCCGATACCTTCGGCGAGGATTCCGAAGGGCACGGCACTCAAGGGCATAATCCCGAATGTCATCATGGCCATGCTCAAGATGCGGCCTCTCATTTCAGGAGATGAGTAAAACTGCATGAGGGTCATGTTGAGCGACATAAAGATGGCGCTTAGAAATCCTATGAGCAAAAGAGCCGGCAAGGCTGTTGTATAAGAACTACAGCGGGAAAACACAATCAGTGCAATTCCCCACACCAACCCATTGGCCATGAGAAAGACCCCGCGCTTTCTCAGATGGCGAAGCGAAGCAAGAACCAGCGCGCCGATAAGAGAGCCTATGCCCACAAATGCCATCAAGAGTCCCAGGCCGTCAGACTGGACAGATAGTACTTCCCTGCCCCATGCCGGCAAGAGAGTCAGGAAGGGGAATCCGAAAAGGGCCGGGACAAATCCCATGATAAGAAGTCCGAGAAGTGTGGGGTTTCCTGCGGCATATTGAAATCCCTCACGAATATCTGTCCACATCCCCTTGCGGGCACTACCGGCCGAAGGCGTCCTGCCCGCCTTGATCATGCCTGTATATGCAGCAGAAAAGGCATGAATAAACGCAATCAGATAAAAGACGCCGGCCGTATCGAGATAGACGATAAGCACGCCTGCCAGGACCGGTCCGATGATTCGTGTCAGATTCATGCCCGCACTACTGAGGGAAACGGCATTCATGAGGGTTTTTGCGGGCACAATATCTGAGATGATCGATTGCCGGCTGGGCATATTAAAGGCCGCGAGAGTACCGTTGCAGAATCCGATTACCAGGAGATGCCAGAAGCAGATTATACCGGTTATGTCCAGCGTTGCCAGAAGAAAAGTTAGAATTGCATTCCCGCTTTGGGTCACCATGATTATCTGTCTTCGAGAAATACGGTCTGCAAAGACTCCTCCGAGTACAGACACAAAAGTCAGGGGCAGGGCGAAAGACATCATAACAAGCGAGAGGGCGAAAGGCGAATCGTTGGTCAGACGAAGGACGAGCCATCCGCGGGTGATCTGCTGCATGCCGACTGCCATAAAAGAGAATAGAGTCCCGAACCACAGCCACCGGTAGTCCCGATATTGGAATGACTGAAAGGCCGGGAAAGACCTGCGGCGCAAAGGCCCGGAATGCTCATCCTCTTCGTGTGCTGGTTGCCGTTCTGTCTGTTGAACCTTTCGGAAATCCATAAATTAAAATGTGCAGGATAACGATATCGCCCCGTACTGCTGTTCTTTTTCCTGCGTTTCAAACTCTTTTGTCTGATAAACGTGTGAATAGGTAATCTTGAAACGGCCGGCGATGATCCCGATCCCTCCAACAAAACAGGCAACGAAATGCTTCTTGTCGACGCTGTGACTATCCCGGAACGTGTTCCCATCGAGCAGGATATTGTGTGCCACGGCTGTCCCATCAGCAGCAAGAAAGAGATGGATGCCGACACGATGAAGGAAGCGGGAAAAGCGTGGATCGGTGTTGTCGACAGGGGCATTGCTGTCAGAACCCGGACTGATGATAAATGTCCCGAAATCATTCGGAAGGTTCCAGCCAAACCTGATTTCCCCTCCCGCATTAGCGCCGGTTAATGCATTTCCAATGCCGCATCCTATGTGGGGAATACAGTCGGAACCGAAACCGCGGCTGTATTTACGCTGAAACAGCCGCCATTTGCGCTCAAAGAAGGCATTGAAGATCGGCTCATCATGAAGTTGATGTCCCCATCCCTTGGGATCGGTTGAATCGACCCAATTGTGGATGGTCTCCTGAACGTCTTCTGCATAGGAATGAGGGCCGACAATACCCATGTCAAACTCGAGAGTGTCCATCTGCCGGTCATTTTTGCTGTGGAACCCGACCGCCAGATATGTAATACCGGCATAGGGCCGGTCGTTTATAATGAGATCACTCCGTTCGATCTCCTCCGGTGTGTATATGTTTTGTCCCAGCGAGAATGATACGGAACGCTGGCAACCCGGTTCATTTATGAATGGCAGGCGTTCGATGATCGGATAACTCCATGCGGGGACAAGGGGGTTATCTCGATAGTCTGAAAGATCCGGCGAGAGATATGAGAGCTTTGTTCCATGTGTGTACTGCCGATCTGTTTTGTAGAACAGATCATTCTCCATATAGAGGGTAAATGTGCTCATTCGCCGTGCGATATCGTCTCCGGCAAAAGACCGGCATGGCAGGATAAGCATAAAGCATAGAAGGATTAGAAAGAATGCCTTCGCATTCATGATTCTATTCATCTTCATAATGCGCCAGACCTACATTGTTTCCAACATCCTGTCAAGTTCTGCGAGAGAAGCACTGTCCTCATGGTATGGTTAGACAATCGCTATAGATGACAAGCCAAAAGGTTTTTTCCGTCGAGCACAAACCGATTACTCACGTCACTTTTTTTTGATGATTTTTAGTTGACAACCAATAGCAGAGGCTATAGATTGACTCTTTAGTTCAAAAATTGACCGGGTGGTTTTGTGCTATGGATATAGACAAAAACCAAGAACGCAAAAAGGTTTTGGAAGCCTTTACCAGAAAGGATATCCTGGATTCCGCTGTCGGTTTATTAACACGCAACGGGATTCAGGGCCTGACTATGGACAGGGTCGCGGC
>Ga0222677_1000296_pt1 | contig 22075 bp, 16 predicted proteins | sample AntAcemetagen935_FD_179846 | JGI IMG/M metagenome (GOLD analysis project Ga0222677, IMG submission 179846) | Saline water microbial communities from Ace Lake, Antarctica - #935 | ecosystem: Environmental > Aquatic > Non-marine Saline and Alkaline > Saline | place: Antarctica: Ace Lake... | reverse complement strand
GGCCGAATATCTGAAGGAACTTGAAGCTGTTGGAATTCTGAAAAATTATAAAATGGGCAGAGAAATTCTCTACTTAAACACAAAATTATATAAACTCCTCTCAAAATAAAGCCTATAACGTGTCCATAAAAAGTCACTTTATGGACACGTTATAGGAACATGTCCAAGACATGGACATGTTTGGGGGGATTTCGAATAAAGATTATCGGGAATTGTTTGACCTATCCGATGAAGGTGCCGGAAAAGACCTGAATAGGCTCGTCGAAAAGAATATACTGTATTCAAAGGGAAAAGGAAGAAGTGCTCATTACATCCTGAAGCGAGTTGGCGATTAGTTGGCGATTGGATACATTCTTTCATTTTTTCAGATGTTATACTACGACAGGAAGCAATCATATGATTACCGACACAACCTTTTTCATAAATGAACCGGGTTACGCACTGATTGACAGGATCAGAAAGACAAGGAAAGCGTCGTCCGGCATTCATTGTTTGTTATATCTGAAGGCATTACATGAGAGGGAAATAACTAAATTATTCCTGAAGAACGCAAAAGCTTCTTCCGCAGACTGGAAACTTACGGATGCTGGAAAGGTTATTCGCAATGACAATGAGCATCAATGATGCATCTTGACACATCCACATAATGAACATGCCATTGACCAGTGTGAAAAAGAATATATGACATAGCCTTCAAATGTTTGTATTAACACAGCGTTGTGTTTTGTCTATAATGAAACAGTATTTTGTTATAGACAAAACAATTTGTGTGTAAACGGCGATAGACAAAATGAAACCATTTGAACCTCAGCAACTTCCGAACAAATCATAGATCTATATAATAATATGAAGGAAGATATCCTCAACCTTACCCATTCACGATACGCCGTTCCCCTTTTGGATGGGCTGTTTGACCAGCCGAACTGCTCAATATCTGCGAAGGCAAAAAACTTCTCTGATAAGAACAAAAAGCTTTTCACACCCGATCCGTCCAGAACGATTACGCTATTCTCAAGTACCTGAGCGGATCGTGGATCACCCATAAAGAGCAACGATTGCCATTACAACAAGCAGCATAAACCGGAGATCTCGATGGTCTCATTAATCGAAATCGCGAACCTTCTTTTACATTACCAAATTCTCACTGTAATATTTCTTGACAAAATACCTTAGCAGAGTTAATCACTTAATGCGTTCTATGAAATTCTTACAATCCGCAACATAAGGGGGATTTTAATGAGATTATGACAGCCCTGTTTTTCGAAAAAGAGAAGCGGGGCTTTGTTTTTAGTGCATAACTCACGCAAATATTACAATCCCTATACGAAAGATAGGAGCTTTAGTGCCCGACAAAGAAGCCACAGCCCGTATCAAGATCAACAAGTTGCTCGAAGCGGCTGGCTGGCGTTTCTTCGCAGAGGGGAGCGCACCCGCCAACATCCGCCTTGAGCCCAGCGTTACGATCAAAACCAACGATCTCGATGCACTTGGCAACAACTTCGAAAAAGCGTCTAAGGGCTTCATCGACTTCCTGCTCCTCGACACCAAGGGTTTTCCACTCATCGTCCTGGAAGCCAAATCTGAGAGCAAGAACCCACTCGTCGGCAAAGAGCAGGCCCGCAAGTATGCCAAGTCCCAGAACTGTCGGTTCGTCATGCTTTCGAATGGCAACCTGCACTACTTCTGGGACCTGGAGCGTGGCAACCCCTACGGCATTACGTCCTTTCCCACGCCGGATTCAGTAACTGGCTATAAAAAGGTCACGCCTAACCCACAACGCCTGATCGAAGACCAGGTCGGTGACGACTACATAGTGTTGACTCAACGCCCGAACTACCAATCCGAAGCGGCGTGGAAGAACGAAGCTGAGCGCCCAGGGTACATCCAGGCCAACAAACTCCGCTTCTTGCGGCCCTATCAGTTGAAGGCCATTCACTCATTGCAACGTGCCGTGAAGGATGGGAAAGACCGCTTCCTATTCGAGATGGCCACCGGCACCGGCAAGACACTTGCTGCCGCCGCGGTCATCAAGCTCTTCCTCCGTTCCGGCAACGCCCGGCGAGTACTTTTTCTGGTAGATCGTCTCGAACTGGAAGATCAGGCCAAAAGGGCCTTCGTGGCACTGCTGTCTGCTGACTTTCGGACAGTGGTCTACAAGGAAAACCGTGACGATTGGAGGCATGCGGAAATCGTGGTTACCACGGTGCAGTCGCTGCTTTTCAATAACAAGTACCAGCGGCTCTTTTCGCCAACCGATTTTGACCTGGTTATCTCCGATGAGGCGCACCGCTCCATCGGCGGCAACGCCCGCGCCGTCTTCGACTACTTTATCGGCTCCAAGCTCGGCCTCACCGCCACGCCCCGCGACTACCTCAAACGCTTTGACGCCACCAACCCCTCCACCCGCGACCCGCGCGAAGCCGAGCGTCGACTGCTCTTAGACACCTATCGCACCTTCGGCTGCGAGAACAGTGAGCCCACCTATCGTTACTCGCTGCTCGACGGCGTGAAGGAAGGTTACCTGGTCAACCCCACAGTGGTGGATGCCCGCACCGGGATCACCACCGAACTGCTCTCCGAAAAGGGCTTTGTGGCCACCTTCACCGATGAAACAGGCGAAGACCAGGAAGAGGCATTCAAACAGCGCGAGTTCGAGAAGCGCTTCTTTGCCGACGCCACAAACCAGCTTCTCTGCAAGACTTTTCTGGAGAACGCCCTGCGCGATCCAGTCAGTGGGGAGATCGGCAAGTCCATCATTTTCGGGGTCAGTCAGAACCACGCCGCCAAGTTGGCTCAGATCCTCAATAAGATGGCCGACCGCATGTTCCCCGGCAAGTACCAGTCAGACTTTGCCGTGCAGGTCACGTCTCAGATACCGAGTGCCCAGCAGTTCAGCATCAACTTCAGCAACAATAACCTCCTCGGCTCCGGCAACTTCCTGCCCACCTATAAGACCAGCAAGGCGCGTGTCTGCGTGACAGTTGGCATGATGACCACCGGCTACGATTGCACTGACATTTTGAATATCGGCCTGTTTCGACCGATCTTTTCACCGACGGATTTTATACAGATCAAGGGGCGCGGCACCCGCAAACACGACTTCCTCGAACAGCTTTTCGACGACAACCTGAAGGATGGTGTCTTGCAGCCGCAGAAGTCAGCCTTCAAGATCTTTGACTTCTTCGCCAACTGCGAGTACTTCGAGGAGGATTACAATTACGATGAGATCCTGAAGCTTCCCCGGCCAAAGAGTAACGGCAAGGGAGGAAACGGGGGCGATGGCCCGGTAGTGATCGACGGTATCTACGAGCACTTGGGTGAGGATATTCTCGCCTCGATTAGTGAGGAGATTATTGGATTAGAGGGGATGAAGATCGACCGGATGTTCTTCGAAAAATTCGAGGATTCTGTGCGCGAGGACGAGATGATCGTAAAGGCCGTTGAAGCCGGGCAATGGGATCGCGTCATCGACTACGTCAACCGCGAGGTTTTTGACAAGCCCGAGGAGTACTACACGCTCGACAAGTTGCGTAAAGCCGCCGCCGTAGACCGCCGCCTGACCCTGCGTGAGATACTGGAGAAGATCTTCGGCCTTATCCCGCGCTTCAAATCCAAGGACGAGCTGCTTGAAGAGGAGTTCGCCAAGTTTGTCGCCGACCACAAGCCCGAAGAGGCCAGGGCCATCCCGGCTATCAAGACCTATTTCAAGGCCTACGTGATCAGCGACCAGATCCGTCATATCATTGAGAGCCGCCACTTCACCGATCTCGCTACAAATCCGGTATTCTCCACCCGCGACTTCCGCGCCGTGCCGGAGAAATACCGTTCCCTCATTCCCGAGTATGTCAAGGACTACGTGTCCCTGAACCAGTTTGCGGCATAGGAGGAGTCATGAGCAAAGCCAAAAAGACAACCATAGAGGTTCAAGGGACAGAGATAACGGTCATGTCGCACCAACAGGGAGATTATATCTCGCTGACGGATATGCTGAAGGCGAAAGACGGCGATTTTTTCATCTCGGACTGGCTGAGAAATCGCAACACGGTCGAGTTCCTTGGCATATGGGAGAGCGTCTATAATCCCGATTTTAATTATGGCGAATTCGCCATAATTAAAAGTCAGGCAGGGCTCAACAGTTACAAGATAAGCGTCAAAGAGTGGGTTAATAGGACCAATGCTATAGGACTGAAAGCAACCGCCGGGAGGTACGGCGGCACCTATGCACATAAAGATATTGCCTTTGAATTCGGCATGTGGATTAGTCCGGAATTTAAGATATATCTCATCAAGGAATTCCAGCGCCTGAAGGAAGACGAGAACCGTCGCTTGTCGCTCGCCTGGAACCTGAATCGCACCTTATCCAAACTCAATTACCGCATCCATACCGACGCCATCAAAGCGCACCTGATTCCGGCCGAGATCACGCCGGCGCAGGCCGTCATCACCTATGCCAACGAGGCTGACATGCTCAACGTCGCCCTCTTCGGCCGGACAGCCAAACAGTGGCGGGATGCCAATGCCAATCTCGAAGGCAACATGCGCGATTACGCCACCATCGAACAACTGCTGGTGCTGGCCAATATAGAAGGCATGAACGCCGAACTCATTCACATGGAGCTACCACAAGGGGAACGCCTCAAGCGCCTCAACGAAATCGCCATTCGCCAAATGCAGGTGCTCACCACAGCACCGGCACTGAAACAAATCAAGGAGTAACATGCTGGACACCAGTACCAAACGCCGCATCGACACCGCCCGCGACATTCTTGTGGGCAAAGTTCCCGACCCCAAGAGCCAGGTCGAACAGATCACCATCGCGCTCATCTACAAGTTCATGGACGACATGGATGCCGAGAGTGAGGAGTTCGGCGGCACACGCAAGTTCTTCGCCGGTGAGTTCGCCCGCTACGGCTGGGCCAAGCTCATGCGCTCCGGCCTGGGCGGCCACGAGACCCTGAACCTCTACGCTGAGGCCATTACCAAGATGCCGGAAAACCCTGGTATTCCGCTCCTTTTTCGCGAGATCTTCAAGAACGCCTATCTGCCGTATCGCGACCCTGAAACGCTCAAGATGTTTCTCAAGATCATCGACGAGTTCAGCTACGACCACAGCGAATGCCTCGGTGATGCCTTTGAATATCTGCTCTCCGTCCTCGGCTCTCAGGGCGACGCCGGGCAGTTCCGCACCCCGCGCCACATCATCGATTTTATGGTCCAGATCATCGACCCGAAAAAAAACGAGACAGTGCTCGACCCGGCCTGTGGCACCGCCGGATTCCTGATTTCGTCATACAAGCACATCCTCAAGGCCAACACCGACGCCAAAGGCAATAGCACGCTGACGCCGGACGACAAGGGCCGCCTGGCGCAGAACTTCAAGGGCTATGACATCTCGCCCGACATGGTGCGCCTGTCGCTGGTGAACCTGTATCTGCACGGCTTTGCAGACCCGCATATCCACGAGTACGACACGCTCACCAGCCAGGACAAGTGGAACGAATACGCCGATGTGATTCTCGCCAATCCCCCCTTCATGTCGCCGAAGGGAGGCATCAAACCGCATAAACGTTTTTCGGTACAGTCGAAACGCAGCGAGGTTTTGTTCGTGGACTATATGGCGGAGCACCTGACGCCCAACGGCCGCGCTGGGATCATTGTCCCCGAGGGCATCATCTTCCAGAGTCAGAACGCCTATAAACAATTGCGTAAAATGCTGGTGGAAGAATTCCTCGTCGCCGTCGTTTCGCTCCCTGCGGGTGTGTTCAATCCCTACTCCGGCGTCAAGACCTCGATCCTGATCCTCGACAAGTCACTGGTCAAGAAGAGCGGCACCATTGCCTTCTTCAAGATCGAAAACGACGGCTTCGGCCTCGGCGCACAGCGCCGCCCAAACGGCAAAGATGATCTGCCGCAGGTCCAAGCCGATATCGACGAATACCTGCGTTGCTTGCGGGCGGGGGAACCGGTTGCCGACTTCCAGTCCTCGCTCGGCTTGATCGTACCGAAAGAAAAGATCACCACAAACGGAGACTATAACCTCAGCGGGGAGCGGTATGGAGAACCCGTACGTACTTGTCTTTCAGACTACGAATTAAAGAAACTTGGCGAGCTTTGCACAATCAGGACTGGTAAAAAGGATGTGAACAGCGGCAACGAGAACGGGGAATACCCATTCTTCACGTGTGCTCGGAAACACACTTACAGCGATGAATACTCCTTTGATGCGGAAGCCATCCTTATTGCAGGCAATGGCGATGTGGGTTCGGTCCTTTACTATTCGGGGAAATTTGAAGCGTATCAGCGAACCTATGTTCTGACCAACTGGATCAATATTGAAGGCCGTTACCTGTATTTTCTTCTGAGCGACCGACTCAAAGAAACGGTTTCAAAGCTTAAACTTGGTAACACCATGCCCTACATCAAACTCGGTATGCTGACGGACTTTGAAATCCCCCTGCCGCCGCTGGAGGTGCAAAAGGAGATCGTGGCGGAGATCGAGGGCTACCAAAATGTCATCGACGGCGCTCGCGCCGTCCTCGACAACTACCGTCCCCACATCCCTATCGATCCCGACTGGCCTAATGAAGAGCTAGGCAATGTTTGCATTTTCAAACGCGGCCCGTTTGGGGGTAGTTTGAAAAAAGACATCTTCGTCAAAAGCGGCTATGCAGTCTATGAACAAAGCCACGCTATTGCCAACAATTTCTCTGAGTTCAGATATTTTGTCGACAAAGAAAAATTCAACGAAATGCAGGGCTTTCAAGTAAGTCCTGGCGAACTTATCATGAGCTGTTCGGGTACAATGGGAAAGGTGGCGATCGTTCCTGAGAACGCGCCTGCAGGCGTAATCAACCAAGCACTATTGAAACTAACTCCTACAGATCGAGTTCTTGGCGTTTTCCTTAAACTCTGGATGGAAAGCGATAACTTTCAGAAATACCTCTCTGACTTCACCTATGGAGCAGCAATCAAGAACGTGGCGTCTGTAAAAATATTAAAGGGATTAAGACTACCCCTCCCACCTCTCGCGACGCAACAAACAATCGTCGCCGAGATCGAAGCCGAGCAGGCGCTGGTCTCCGCCAACAGCGAACTGATCGCCCGTTTCGTGAAGAAAATTCAAGCCACCCTCGAACGAGTCTGGGGCGAGGACGATTCTGCCCCATCGGAGACGTAAGTCATGGAAGAAGCCTTGGAATTGGGCAACTATCTGCCCCTCTCCTTCAAGTCCAGCAGCGAGCAAGAATATATCGCCTTCCTGTGGAATGCCTTCGAAACCAACTACATGCACAACAAGTACCAGTTCGCTTTTCTCGCTTATCACATGTTTACGATGAGTTTTGTATACTTCAATATATGGCAGATCCGGCAGGCCCGGCCAGATGATTTTGCGAAGGGCCTGATTGGCTTTCCAAGAGACGAAAAAAACTTACTGGCTGCTACTTCACCTTTCGTACTCAGCAGTGTCAATGAACGGACCGTCCTGCGGTTCCTCAAGCTAATCGCTTGCGACAACAGCAAGATCGGTACCTACGTCAAACTGGTGGACGACCGCAACGAGACCGCGCACTCCAACGGCCACATCTTCTTCAGCACCCAGGCTGCGCTTGAGGCCAAGATCACCGAGATTCTGCGAGTCGTGGCCGGGATCCAAACCCACTCCATACCCATCATCGAAAACTGCTACCGCGACTTTTTGCTTCAAAACAACGACCCTGAGGAACGTGAATACCCAGATGCTTCCGACCAAATCCGAGAGATGCTGATCCACGAGAACTATCTATCGCAGGAAGACATTGAGATCTGCATCGACTTCGATATGGCCAGCCTGGCCGATCACCCGCAGTATGAGAACATGCGCGAATTGCACGACTGCCTGAAGGTTACATATGGTTCTGAAGATGCACGCTAGAATAAAACATGCCGCCGTTCAGGCGGTTGTAATAAATATTTCTAATAGGAGAATATAATTTGGACACTTGCTTAAAACTCGCAATAACCAAAATCGGTGACTTGTTGTTGCACAATAAAATCACGCAGGATAAAGACGGTAACACCATTACTGACATTAGTTTAGTGATACCGACTTATCAGCGTCCCTATAAATGGAGAGCAAAAAATGTAATTCAACTGCTGGACGACATTATTGATGCCAAAAACGAAAATAAAGAAACATACCGAGTAGGGACACTTATCCTCCACCAAAAGGAAAAATCACCATATAACATCGTCGATGGGCAACAGCGAATTATCACCTTTTCGTTGCTACTTAAAGCTCTTAGTGATGATGATTCTGAGGATGATGATTTAATAAGTTTTTTAGAACAGCACCTCACAAATAATCCACATAATACTCGTAATATACCCAACAACTTTCGCACACTGAAAAGACGTGTAAAAAATATCAACGACAAGTCGGAAAAAGGAAAATTGCAGGCTTACATCGAAAACAACTGCGAACTGATCGTTGTCATTACAGATGATGAATCCGAAGCCTTCCAGTTTTTTGATTCGCAAAATGCTCGTGGCAAAAAGCTTTACCCCCATGATTTGCTGAAGGCTTATCATCTTCGCGAGATGAAAGATTTGGATGTAGCGGAAACCGAGATGGTTGTAAAAGGTTGGGAGGATTTAGACCAAAAAGAACTCTCGGCACTGTTCAGTGATTATCTCTATCGCTTAAAAGAATGGACTAAAGGCAACAAGGCCTGGGAACTCAACGAGCATAATATACATAAATTCAAGGGCATCACCCGGCAGGACAACTTCCCTTACGCTCAATTCTATAAAGGAGCATTTGCCTATGCCGATACGGTCAATCATTCCGCAATGCCTTTTGTTTCAGGTACAAGGAATTTTAATCCCTTTCAGTTGGACACACCGATAGTGGCTGGCAAGTCGTTTTTTGACTATGCAAAGCACTACTTTGAAATTCTTAAAGACATTCAGAACAACGACAAATATGAGGGCTATTTTATCAATGATAATGACATAGTCAAAACACTTAACCTAAGAACATATAAAAATGGTGTTGGCAACCGAATCACACGCTTGTTGTTCGACACAGCTATTTTGCTCTATGTTGATAGGTTCAGTCCCATCGAAAGACCTGCAAAAACGGACCTTGAAATGTTAGACCAATTTGTGGTGTTTGCATTTATCTGGGCTTATTCACTTAGGGCACAGTACACTAATCTTGGTTGGCAGTCGGCACAAAATTACATTATAGGTAAGCCGGAAATTAAGAACTCTTTCAATATATACAAAGTCATAACTGAAGCAGATTCACCTATTTCGCTTTTAAGCGAATTTTCCGAGAGAGTGAATCCGTTGCCGATGAGCGACATAGTGGCGAAAAAGGATAATGCAGAAGATCAGGATGAAGACGACATTTATCAAAACTATCTCCACTATTTCAAAGAATACAATTTCGTGGAGGGCGAAAATGAAAACTAAAACTCTGCCGCTTATCGAACAGTCCATCGCCGAAATCTATAATGGTGACAAAGCTACCTATGAAGTTCCAATATATCAGAGAAACTATGCGTGGGAAAAAGATGAGATTTCCGCACTGATTCAGGATGTATATGATGCGTACTCCACTAAAAAGCCGACCTATTTTATCGGGACATTGGTGTCTTTCCATAAAGGAGACCAAGTCTATGAAGTAATTGACGGCCAACAGCGGCTAGTCACAATTAATCTCGTTTTGGGTGCATTAGGAGTTCCCCTCAAAAACAAACTGACTTATCGGGCGCGCAAAAAATCCAACAACACCATTAAAAGCATCTCTCGTTTTAAGATTGACGAAAAAGACTATAAAAGCATCCCTCGTTTTAAGATTGACGAAAAAGACTATGGAATCGTAAAAGGCTTTGAATATGCCGGGAACGCTATTGATGAGATAGTTCCGACAACCGACCGAGAAAAATTCAAAACCTATTTTCAGGACAAGGTTCACCTCATTCACTACCAAGTGCCGAAAGACATAGACTTAAACCACTACTTTGAAATCATGAATTCCAGAGGCGAGCAGCTGGAAAAACATGAAATTATCAAAGCGCGCCTCATCGAAAAGCTGAATAACGCGGACAAGGCAAAGTTCAATCGCCTTTGGGAATATTGCAACGAGATGAATGTCTACGTACAACAGAAATATCGTGAAGCAGATATTTTCGGGAAATCTCACTGTGATTTTAATGTTTCAAGTTTTAATACTTTACCGGAGGTGTTTGATAACGCCGGTAATGTGACAATCAGTGAACTTATTAATTACAAAGGGTCTGATAATCGGCAGGGCAAAGAGGACAAAATCGATACGTTCCAGCCGATTATTGACTTTTCAAACTTATTGCTTATTGTGTTGAAAATCACCCGTATTGAAGGGAGCGGCTTTAAGCCTGAGAGGTTTATCCTCGATGATAAAGAATTGATTCATGAATTTGATAAGGTACAGGTTAATGAGGAATTTGCAAAGAGGTTCGGTTTCAACTTACTGAAGGCAAAATATTTCCTAGACAACTATATCATACATCATTCAAATGAAGATGACACTATTGAAAACAACCCATGGAAGTTGCAAAAATGGTATAAAGACGGCAACAATGGATATCTGAGAAATCTTTACGAAGAAAGAGACTATCAGGATAAATTAGTGCAGTTACTTTCGATGTTCGAGGTTTCATTTACGGCAAGGCAAAGGAAGAATTACCTCTTCTATACCTTGTTGTATCTGTTCCGTTCTGTCGACAGAAACATTATCAATTATTACGAATTCTTATTGGGATTGGCCGATAAATACTTTAAAGACGTGTATTTGACGGCTAATAACCTTAATCAAATCAATACGCCAAAACCTGGTAGCTTTGATGAGACTGTTCTGATTAACAATAAACTCGATATTACGCCACACAATGATAATTTTGATTTTACTGCAATCTATGGAGATGGCACGACAAAATCAAATGGTATTCCGTTGTTCGTTTTCAACTATCTTGACTATAAACTGTGGGAGAAATACAAAAATGAGCTTCGTGGTGAAAAAACAAAAGAAGGCGGTAACGAGCGGACTGATTTTTTTGCCACGCTTGGATGTGGTGATTTTGGGTTGAAAGTATTCGAACAGTTTTATTTTTCGAGAACGCGCAGGAGCTTAGAGCATTACTACCCAACAGCCAATGCAACGGGAGAAAATGGTGCGCCAAATGAAGCACAAATAAACTGCCTGGGTAACTATGCCATGATTGGTAGTGAGGCGAATAGTTCCGGTTCAAATTGGAGCCCGAAAACTAAACTTTACCATTACTTAGATGCTTCCGGAAAGATCAAGCAGGTCAGTGTGGCATCAATCAAGTTTATGATCATGATGCAGAAATGCAAAGACAATCAAAGCGCTCCTGCAGCGGGGCAGGAATGGGTTTTTAAGGACATAAAAGAGCATCAAGAAAAAATGTTAGGAGTATTGCTTGGTGGAAGAAAATAAAATCTCAGCAGAGATTAAAATAGTAGACATTAAGGGGATATAACACATAATTCAAAAGGCTAGATTAAGTGTTATGTTTGAATGCATAAGTAAAAAAGATTGAAGGAAACCTCTATGCGGTTCACAATGCTTAAATGCAAGCTGCTGGGTCGAGATGAACTCGCCCGGAAATAAATCACAAGGAGGTTTCCATGGAACGATATTACTATATTGGATTGGACATTCACAAGAAGATAATAGCATATTGCGTGAAGGCCATTGACGGTTCTCTGGTTGACCAAGGGACGATAGATGCCGACAGGCAGTCACTGGAAGCATGGGTGAAGGGACTGCCGGGCCCCTGGGTAGGTGCGATGGAGGCGACTATGTTCACCGGGTGGATTTACGATTCTTTGAAGCCGCATGCTATTGCGCTGAAAGTGGCCCATCCTGCGATGCTCAAGGCCATAACAGCCGCCAAGAAAAAGAACGATCGAGCCGATGCCGAGAAGATAGCCGATCTACTGCGGGTGAACCTTCTTCCTGAATGTTACATGCTTTCAGAAGAGATTCGAGAACTGAGGCGGATATTACGGTATCGTAACCACATTGTTCGAACGGCAGTAAAGATGCAGAACAAGATGTCAGGTCTGCTAATGGAAGTTGGTGCCACATATAGTAAGAAACGCCTGCACGGCAAGAAATACTTTCGTGAACTTCTCGAGCGGGTCGATGATATTCCCCCTTCCGTGAAGGAACTCCTGCAACTGAGCCGTTCAAGCTATGAGATGTTCCGCTCTTTCCAGAAGAGACTTATTGAGACGCTTCGCAACAATCAATTGATACATGATCGGGTGCATCATCTCATGACCATTCCCGGCGTAGGAGAGATAACAGCCCTGACCTGGGTACTGGAGATCGGCGATTCTGGTCGATTCTTATCCATTCGGAAGGCAGTCAGTTACTGTGGGTTGTGCAGCGCACAAAAGGAATCTGCGGGCAAGGAACAGCGAGGTCCTATCTCCAAGAAGAGAAACAAACACCTCCAAACCATGCTCATTGAAGCCGCAAAGCTTGCACCGCACTGGAACGAGCAACTGGCCATCGTACATGAACAGGAATTGAAGAAAGGAAACAGAAACAGGGCGACGCTTGCCGTTGCGAGAAAGCTTGTGGCGTACATGCTGGCCGTTGACAGAAAAGGGGCAGATTTCAAGCTTCCCTCTGAAATACGGGCAGCTTGAAACACGCTGTATGAACATATACATCTGCCGAGATGAAGATCTTCCCGCCGGGCCTTGCCGTACTGGGGACTGTGCTATCGGGTATATGTATTCGTGATGCACCGGTTGTTATGTTTCGAGGCCGGTGGGTTGACCCAAACTCAATCTTCTGTAGAGGTCATTAGGGATATGGTGTAACGCAAACCTGTCCGACCTTGGTACAGCAAATGGATGTCTGGTCGCATTTGATCGATGAATGCGGACCAAAGAGGATTAAAAAGATCGGATTGAGGCAGATTGACATTGAGAACCTCCGGGATTCCTTCAATTCGGAAGGTCAAGGGGAAATCTCCGTTTTCCCCTTGACAAAACTTATCATGGATGTCCCCGGAATTCACTCATGTCCCCGGAATTCACTCTCAAAGATTGAAACAACCTATTTATTATCACTTGCAACAATTGATCAACATGTAGCTTCAGTGGCTGGCAACCAGCAAGCGAAGCACCGCTGTTTGCGGGTCCTCCTGAAGGTGCGGTTTAGACCGCACTACTTAAGCGTCCCAAGTCAGCTGGCTGCGAAGTTACCCAACCGATAAAGAGTGGCACGGCCGTCTGCCGCCGAGATTTTACGAGGCTTCCCTCTTTTACTGGTACCTCCATGATTTCGCCGAACCGCATAAAGTCTTTCCAACTCTCTTCGTCCGCCGCACGATTGAATGATTGAATCAGCATAACAGCCATTGGTGCGCCGAAGCGTTCGGCCTCTTTGAGCGCAGAGGCGGCGCGATGAAGCAGTTGGTAGCGAATTTGAGATACGTCTGCATTATTGATGGACAGTTGCTGTTTTAACGCGGTGAGGCGCTCAGGCTTCCGACTCTTTTCAACACCCTTCGCCAGCCAGTCTTTGACGATATCGTCAAGCTTCTCGCCAGCCTTTGCTTCGACAGCCATTGACACTAGCTTGTCTTTAACACGGAGGAGTGCCCAAAGATCGTTTTGAGATGGATGTCTGCCACCTACGAACGAGACCTTATGTTCCGGGAGACCAATTAGAAGGTGTGCTCCGCTAAGCTGAGGTTCGGTATCGATGGCTTTAGCCACCTCGGGAGGAAGGCCCCTGGGGAGATCTCGCGCTGACTCCCAGCACACCGCCATTTCGAGCGCTGACTTATATCGCTTCCATTGTGTGGATGGATTGGCAAGCAATCGCCGCCAATCAGTTGGACCGAGCGTTGGAATAAACAGTCGATTCATAGCATACAGCTCCTTCAGTCTATAGAGAGATGATGGGCAGAATCCATATATCTTTAGCAGTTTATTATGTGCGACAAAAGGGACTTCTTCTAACCCCTTACAATGCTGGATTCCAAATATTATTATCCATATCACAACCCTTAAGAACATCACATTATTAATTTGCGCGCTATAGTACCAGCTCCGCAGCTATTAATGGTTTTGGTACTCTAAAATTGACCCACTTGGAGGGCAAACGGCAACCGAAAAATGACCCACCCGATAGAGATCTCTGGTAGAGAAGATATCTTGATGGATATCATGCTACTGGAGGTGAAGGGAGAATGATAACGGTGGATCAATACAGCTATATCAGGACAGCGAACAGGGTGTACGGGAAGAAGATTAGAGAGATAGTCAGAGATACAGGGCATTCACGAAACACCATCAGAAAAGCACTGAGCAACGAACATTGTGGCTACAGTGCCAGAAAGAACCAGCCGTATCCGGTACTTGACCCGTATCTCGATATCATTGACAGTTGGCTTAAGGGAGACAAAGATAAACCCCAAAAGCAACGCCACACCGCAAAAAGGATCTACTCTCGTCTGTGTTATGAACATGACTTTGAGGGTAGTGATAGAACGGTGAGGAAGTACGTGCATGATGCCCGCAGGCTGCTTGGACTTGACAACTCTCTAATCTTTATTCCCCTGGACCCCGAGCCTGGCTTTGAAGCAGAAGTAGACTGGGGAACGAGCTATGCCATATTGGCCGATGAACATGTCAAGCTGAAGATGTTCTGTATGCGCTCTAAAGGCAGTGGGAAGCATTTTGTCCGGTGCTTTCCATGTGAACGTCAACAGGCCCTGTTTGAGGGGCATATTCAGGCCTTTGACTTTTTTGGCGGGGTGTTTTCCGCCCTGATCTATGACAACCTGACCACCGCGGTTGACAAGGTTCTCCGCGGTAGAGACAGAAAGATAAATGAAAGCTTTTTGAAGTTTCAGGCGTATTATAATTTCACACCACGTTTTTGTAATCCCGCTCAGGGCCATGAGAAAGGCGGGGTTGAAGGCCTTGTCGGATATTCCCGCCGCAACTACATGGTGCCCATACCCGAGGCACAGAGCTTGGAAGAGTTAAACCAGCGCCTTCTGGAAGAATGTCTGGCCTATGGCAACCATCGCATGCCCGGCAGAGAAGAAACCGTCAATGAGTTATATGAGAAAGAGAAACAACACCTTCTGCCTATACCTGAGGTCCGGTTCAGTAATATTGAGACCTTCTCAGGAAAAGTGGACAAGTACTCAGCAATGATCATGGACAAGAACCGCTACTCGGTCCCTACTCGCTACGCGGGGTTGAAGGTCAAGGCCATTGTCTATGTGGATCGAGTGGACATATTCCACGGCAACCGGAAGATAGCCACCCACCGTCGTCTGTATGGCAACAACAAGTGGCAGTTGGATCCGTTTCATTACCTGGAGTTGATCTCCAGACGTCCTCAGGCCTTTGAGTCTGCTCGTCCTATCAGGCAATGGAGAAAAGTATGGCCGGAGTGTCTTGAGCAGCTTCTGGAACGTTTTCGTGAAAAACAGGGGCATACCAAAGGCACGAAGGATTTTATAAATGTCTTGATGCTCTTCAAAGAACACAAAAGGGAAGATGTGATTTCCGCAGTGGAAGAAACCCTTTCAGCCGGTGTCAGCTCCAGTGAAGCAGTGGAACACACACTGATCAAGAAAACAGCCTCAGCAGAGCACACACCGGTTCCACTTAACAATTGGCAGACGCTCCCGCCTCCGGATGTCTCGGTCTACAACCGGATAGGAGGTGTTCTGTGAAAGCAGCCGTTAGAGTCCAGCTTCTCGCCAACATGAAACTGTTGAAGCTCTCCGGCATGATCTCGCAGCTTGAGACATGCCTTCGCCAGGCCAGGGAGAAGAGTGAAGATTATGCAGAGTTTCTGCTCAATCTGACAGAGATCGAGGTGGCTGTCCGGAGAGAAAACGGGTTAAAGCGCAGAACCAGGGACGCTAAATTCCCTCTTCTAAAACCCATTGAAACATTCCAGTTTGAAGCGGCCCCGGATCTGGATACCCGTTTGATCAAGGAACTGTTAAGCGGTCAATACATCAAAGAGGCCCGCAATGTGATATTCTTGGGGCGTAGCGGTACCGGCAAGACACATCTGGCAACCGCTCTTGGGATGGAGGCCTGCTGCCAGGGGATACGAACGAGATTCGTTACAGGTTGCGGACTGGCCAATGAACTGATCGAAGCCCGTGATGAAAAGATCCTTGGACATACCATGAAACGTTATGCCGGTTATGGCTTGCTGATAATTGACGAGCTGGGTTATGTACCCTTTTCCAGAGAAGGCGCTGAACTGATCTTCCAGGTACTTGCCGAACGTCACGAGAAAAAACCTGTCATCATTACCACTAACCTGGGGTTCGGTGACTGGACACAGGTTTTTGGTGACCCGACGCTCACGGCAGCCCTTTTGGATCGTGTAACACATAAGGCTCATGTTGTGAACTGTACATGGGAGAGTTACCGTTTGAAAGATACGTTGAAAAACAGATAACGACTAATTGAGTGAGATACAATAAGGTAAAGTGAGATAAATAGATGGCACCTCCGGTCGCCCTACGGGCTCCCTGCGTTGCCATCTATTCCGGGATCCTTTCTGCTGTAAACAGCAGTATAGGGATGCTTTTTTTAACCAGGGGGTGGGTCAAATTTGGGTTGCCACAATGGGTCATTTTTCGGTTGCCATTTCCATATTAATTGTATTTGTCATTTCGTTCGCTTATTTTGCCAAGAGTACAGAGAACTATCCTAATTGACGCTTTGGTTTGTGGGGTATGTACTTGCGAGACAAACGGATTTTTTTGCATTTTAAATATAAGATCCAATATTGGTCTTTTGAATCTGATTTCAATAAAGGTGTCTTCTTCAAATTCGATTTTCTGAAGATTGGCATTTAAGAGGTTTGATGAGTTTTCAATTTTCTTCTGAATCTCTGCTTTAGTCTTTCGCCAGGCAGCATTTTTTAACTCTACTTCAAGCCCTTGAATGGTTTCAATCAGATCGATTCCTTTGTTTTTAAATTCCGATTCAGATACCATGGTGGGAAATTCTTTCAATATACGTAATGTTTCTAAAGACTCGTCTGTAATTTGAAACTGGCCGTGCGGTGATGAAAGAACTAAATATCCCCTTAATTCCTTTAACCCCGGGTCATTATCCATCATCGTTTCGAAAGCGCTTTTTGCCTTATCTATTGCCGTAATGAGGTCTTCTCTTGTCATGCGTTACTCCCTTTGCCCTGAGATTTACGAAGAACAAATGATTAAACTGTTGGGGAATAATAAACATGGCGGGTGAGTTTCAGCAATAGCAGAACGACAACTGTGTGTCGCATTATTTTACGACATATCATTGTCGCTTTACCGTTGATTTATAAAAGAAATCACCATATGTAAGGTTATAGGTAAAGGAGAATCAATAATGGTATCTACAGACACCCCCAGGAAGCGCATCATTCGCCTCGGTCAGATCCTGAAAATCTTCATGGAGAAGGAAAAGGTTTCCTCGACCTGGTTGAGTCAGTATTTTCAGACAACGCCACGGACGATCCAAAGGGATTTGCTCCTGCTCAAGGAAGCGGATTTTCCTTTGAGTGAATTGTCCCGCGGCAATTACAAGATCGACAAGACCCTTTTTAAAAATTTCGAGGTTTTTGATGAGACAGAATTGGCGCTGGTTATCGCCATCAAGAACCTGGTCGGACAGCTTGGCGAGCCGTTCCAGAAGGCGGCAGATGACATCTTTAACAAGCTATACGAGGATGTGACAACCTCCCCGGTTTTCATCAAGATCGATGATTCAGTCATATTGGACAAGCGCCAGTTCAACAGGATCGTTAAAGCCATTCGCGAAAAGCGGCAGGGGACTTTTGAATACGAGGGTTTTTCTCCTTTTGAAGTAAATATTGAGCCTTACAGGGTCTGTTTCTTTGACGGATTCTGGTATCTTGTTGGGAAGGATCTCTATGATCAGAAGTTTAAACGATATGCCCTCGACAAGATCAAGGACTTCAAACCCCTTGGTAATAATTTCCGCTGCGTACCGGCGCAGGTGGACCGGATGCTAAAGGAAAGCGGCAATATCTGGTTTTCGTCGGAAAGAAATATCGAAGTCATCGTTGACGTTGATAAATCATACGCTCATTATTTCCGTCGTCGCAAAGTGTATCCCCACCAGGTGATTAAAGAAGAACGAGGGGACGGGTCTATCATTGTTTCATTCAATGTAGGCAGTCTCGACGAAATCAGGAACATCCTTAAGGGCTGGTTGCCCCATATCAAGATCCTCCAGCCTGAAGAACTTATAACTATTTTCCTGAACGATATGAAGACCTGGATCTCTTGGCAGGAGACATCCTGACCATTTGATTTACAGATGATCATCATTCATTTCAGATTGAAGAACTAAACCGCTTCGCGGTGGTAGATACAGAGGACTTGTGGGGAAATCCCAGAATAAAGAATTATTGACAATCCCGTTCTATCTGTTATTCACTATCTCATGTTGTTGAGTTTTGCAACTTGTAGGGGAGAGACCCCTATTGAAACCCCATAGGAAAATCTATTGCTCGCGTAACGGCTCCGTTCTTCATGTGTCAATCCAAAATTGAATCAATCCCGTAAATATATTTATCGGCTTTACCGCAACTTTAGATTGAAGCTTATTCGAAAGCAACACGAAAAATAAAAGGGGGCTCTATTATGTCTGACACAATAAAAAGAGATGTTTCCTATCTCAGTAAGACACTTTTCATAAAGGGCCTGCAATGCCATAAGGCGCTCTATCTTCATAAATATCACCCGGAGCTGAAGGACGATATCTCCGCTGCCACAGAAGCGCTCTTCAGCAGCGGAAGGGATGTCGGGGTATTCGCCCAGAAACTTTTCCCCGGAGGCGTGGAAATACCTTATGAGGGTTTCTCCCTGTCCGATCAGATTAGAATGACACAATCCGAAATTAAAAAGGGAACTGCCACTATATATGAAGCGGCATTCGGCTACAAAGGAGCTTTCTGCAAGGTTGATATTCTCCATAAAGGTAGCAAAGGATGGGAGCTCTATGAGGTCAAGAGTTCTACGGGCATAAAGGACGTGTACTATGGTGATGTGGCTTTTCAGTATTATGTTTTGAAAAGTACAGGTCTTCAGGTTTCCAGTGCATCTCTGGTGCATATAAACAACCAATATGTAAAAGACGGCGATATCGAAGTGGGTAAACTTTTTACAATTCAGGATCTAACTGAGATCGAGGAATCAGTTGTTTCCGAAGAAATTCGAAAACAGCGGGAAATGCTGACAGGAGACCTCCCTGATATTGATATCGGGGAGCACTGCTCCAATCCATATGACTGTGACTTTGTGGGGCACTGCTGGTCACATGTTCCTGAAAACTCGATCTTCGATCTCAGGGAAAGAGGTGTTAATAAATTTGACCTTTACCGCCAGGGAATCATTCACATGAAGGATATCCCTGTAGACATGTTAAACTTTAGACAGGCTATTCAGGTAGCGGGAACACTCAAAAAGCAGGATCGTATTATCAAGGAAAATATACGGGATTTTCTTGAATCACTCTGGTACCCCCTCTATTTTCTTGACTTTGAAACCTTTATGCTGCCCGTGCCGCTCTTTGATGGAACAAGACCATATCAGCAGATTCCCTTCCAGTACTCGCTGCATTATATGGAGCAACAAGGGGGAAAATTAAATCACAGTGAATTTATCGCATTGCCCAATTGTGACCCGAGAAAAGAGCTGACAGAAAGGCTGATCAATGAAATCCCGGAGAATGCCTGTGTTCTTGCCTACAATATGTCATTTGAAAAGCGTGTCTTGGATGATCTTGGATCATTGTTTCCTGAATATGGTGATAGGGTTGAAAACATTATAGACAACATGAGAGACCTGATGGCACCCTTCAGGGCTAAAGACTGTTACCTATGGCAGATGAATGGGTCTTATTCCATTAAAGCAGTCTTGCCTGCACTGATACCCGAACTGAGCTATGATGAAATGGAAATCAGCAACGGCGGCATGGCGATGAACGCATACTCAACAATGTGTGAAACAGAAGACCCCGAGGAGCTTGAAAGAATCCGAAAAGCCCTGCTTGAATACTGCGGTCTCGATACACTGGCAATGGTGGGAATCGTGGAAAAGTTAAGGGAATTTTCAAAATGAGAGTGGCTGGAAAATGAAATGGGAAAAAACGGGTCAAGTCTACGATTGACCCTTGTCGCTGGTTGCCAATCGTATTCATCGATCTGGCCAGATCAACCAACCTCTCGCTTTGTATTTGAACTTACTGAGTGCGGCTCATGAAAATATGGCATGAGCCAGACATTGTCTCCACCTACGAGGTATCAGAATGGTTTCTGTAGAAAGTCAATGATAACCGTTTGAAAGCTTCACTATAATATCCCTTAACAAGATATCATGATGGAGTTAGTGGTTTAATGTATTTGACCGATTGTAGAGGATCGATGTCTCCTGAAGAAATAACAACTGAAATACCCAGACATTGGAGTGAAGCTTTTTATGGGGTTCAATTATTTTGTCTGTTCTTGGCTCGCTGGCGATTGAGGAATGTGCTATATTAGAATGTCACCATAGCAGTTGTCCGCCAAAATTCCCGTCACTGTGATTAAGTAGGCCAAACAGGGCACTGATCGCTCGTAGTGAGTTCGGTGTACTGTGATAAATGTTAAATTGAATAGGTAACAGGTACCCCTTCAAAAGTATCATTATGATACTTTTTTCTTGACAGAAAGTTAATTATCTGGTTTACAATAGGTGCGGTATAGATTTTGAAAAAAAGGCGAGAAATATTCGGAAAAGCTACCTATGACCTTGATGAGCTCAAGAAATTTATAGACCAAGGTAATTTCGATGTTACGGGCAATTGCCGAAGAGAATATTCAAGACTTGATTACTCTGAGGACACAGTTCTTGAGATCATAGGAAAACTCAAACCTACCGATATTTATAAAACGATGCCAGCGGAAAAGATACCAGACCTGATGCAAGATGTGTATCACATAAAACATAAAGAGGACGATCTTTACATCAAACTACAAAAAAGTAGCTGTGGGAAAAAATGTATTATCTTTCAGTTCAAATTAGAATAAATAGAGTAAGGGGGCGTTGCTATGCATAATGACGGAGATAAGTGTCCGATTTGTGGATTGGGTACGCTAACAAAAAAAAGTGTTGACGAGGTCTTTGATTACAAAAAGGAAACTCTCACAATTAAAGACTATGTTATTTATGAATGCCCTGTTTGTGAAGAGTCAATTGTTGATAGCACGACACTAAAAGATACTAAATATCAACTCATAGAATTTCGAAGAAAAGTTGACAACCTTTTAACACCAACTCAAATTAGAGAGATCAGAGCGTTATTTGGATATACTCAAGAAGAATTCGGTACTATTCTAGGCGGTGGGAAAAAAGCGTTTGCACGTTATGAAAATGGAACGATAACACAAAGTAGGGCAATGGATAACCAACTTAAAATGTTAAAAAGTAATCCGGAGATTTTAGCAGCAATAGTGGGAAAACTGCCGGATTTCAATATAACTTCACATGTGATTGATTCTTCTGCTGTAGAAGAAGGCGATCTAGGTTTCCAGCCTAACAATTAAAAAAACTGTATTTTTTCAGCGGTATCCATGGAGCAATTAACAGAATGTTTAACATGGAATACGATCCCGAACTTATTTTTATGCATCATGTTTTATCTGCAGTACATACAGGGTTCCAGAGTAGAATAAATGCCATGCGGAAAGGAGACACTGTAGTTGTCTTGGACGATTCATATTTTAAAAAATTAATTTCACTTTCCACTAATCTTAAAAATCAAATATCTGAAAATGGTAATGTAGATGACACTTTGAAAGAATTTATCATTCTATTGTACGCAACTACAGGTAATGGTGCAGATTCCGGTCCAAACCTGCCACCCATTCCGGAACAAAGTTGCCACTGATTCCGGGTGAAACCTGCCACCCATTCCGGCGGAAAGTTTACCACTTTTCGGGTCATTTCCGGAATGCAAAAAG
>Ga0222677_1000294_pt1 | contig 22108 bp, 29 predicted proteins | sample AntAcemetagen935_FD_179846 | JGI IMG/M metagenome (GOLD analysis project Ga0222677, IMG submission 179846) | Saline water microbial communities from Ace Lake, Antarctica - #935 | ecosystem: Environmental > Aquatic > Non-marine Saline and Alkaline > Saline | place: Antarctica: Ace Lake... | reverse complement strand
AATGTCCCAATCCCATATGTCTCGTTGAGGTAATCTTCTATGTACTACTCGCTTACCCATTATTTGTTTCAATGTTCCTGGAGATTTAACAGCAGTAATTCTACTTGCGTCAAAAGTTATTCCACCAAATGATATTGTTGTATATGCCATTTTATCCTAAACTTGCTATGTCGTCTGTTATTTTCCATTGCGGGAATGGTGCAACATTCTGATTCATAACAGTTGCTTTACTATAATTATAATTTTTTACTATTGGAAAATTTAGGAATACACTAGTTGTATCACCTGATTTCATTGGTCCAGTTGAAGCTCGTGAAGGTGAGACTAATCCACCACCACTTGTTTGTTTATAACTTCCTTCGTCATAAGACATTCCACTAGTACCTAAATAATCTGAACTATCTCCTGCAGTTAATCTTGGGCCACTAACAGTTCGTTTTGTTTCTCCAACTTCATCACTATAATCAGTAGTACTGGTATAAGCATTACTATTAGTTCCAACATCTGGCTCTGGTCCCGTTCTTCTTTTGTTAATTGATTGCTTTATTCCTGCTGTATCCATGTCAGAAACAGCTGAACGAAGAGGAGTTGGATTTGTATTGTGATGTCTAGTAGTAGTATTACCACCACGACCTTCTAATTCAGAGATTGGAGTTCCTCCTTCAGGAACTGAATTATCAGCTCTATAAGTTATGTTCCCATTTGGTAATCTTGAAAATTGTACCATTTTATTTAGTATTGCCCTCCATCATTACCACTTTGTCCACCAGCATTAAATACAACTTCTACTAAAAAGTTTCCTTTTATTGCATCTGCTATTTGAGTTCCCCAGTTTTCCATTCCAGGAATAGTTATCATCATTGGTGCCATTGGTACTATGCCTCCTGCTCCTCCAGCTCCACCTGCAATTTTACTTGCATCAAAAGCTTTCTTTGCTATTACTCCACTAGCAACTGTTCCTGTAGCAATAGTGGCACCTTTTCCACCAGCAAGTGCACTTCCAGCATATGCTGTTCCTCCACCTACAACTGCACCAAGTGGACCACCTACAGCAAACCCTGCAGCAGCTCCCAGTAGCCCGTGAAATATTTCTGGATTTGCTAATACATAAGCCCCAATCTTAGTTATAGTTTTTGATACTTCCAATAATCCTTCAACTATTTCTTTAATATTTTTAACCGCATCTTCATTTGATAAAAAGTCTATAACATCTTTTACTATAGTGTCAAAGTTAGATGCCGCTATATCTGATGCTGCCTTAGCTAAACTTTCAATTGCTGTTACTACTTTGTTTGCTTCAATGCCACCAATTGTATCATTGATACTATCTAATAAATCATTGATACTTGAAAACATACCATCTGCACCTGCATCTTCTTGACCAGTTTTAGTAAAGAACTTATCAATTATAGTGGTTATTTTTCCAATTGTTGTTTCAACAACATCACCCATTCTAGTAAATGTTCCCATAATCTTTTCTGTACCTGTAGTTCCACCAGAACCAGTAGTTCTTAACCAGCCATAAAATGTTTCTAAAGATAGTTTCATCTTGTTTAGTATTCCTTCAACATCAAAGTTTTTCCAACTCTCTGAAAATGCAAACCCAATTTCATCTACTATAGAAAGTATTGTTGTTTTTACACTACCCCAGTTTTGTTTGAACCAATCAACTATTCTCTGCATAACTCCACTGTTCATTAATGCTTGATACATACTACTAACTATATCAGTAACAGTTCCAAATACTTCAGAAGTTACTTTAGTAATTAAAGGTAATTTATCCACTAACCAATTTATTGCTAATGGAATCTTATCCCTTAACCAAGAATTAAGGCCATCAAACATTGGCTTTAACCCATCAGATATCTTTTGCATATTATCTTCCATAGCATTTGCAAACTCATATAAGAATCCTTGTTTGCCACCAAAGATATCTAATGATTTAGTTTTAATACCAACAATTTCTGTACTTAATCTTTGTAATGAATTAGAAACAGAAGTTCTCATAACTTCTGCAATCTTAGCAACAGCTCCAGCTGAACCGCCAAGAGCTTCTAAATGTAATCTAAAATCTTCTACTGAACCTTCTGATAAAATACCCATAACTTTAGATGCACGTAATCCAAAAAGGTTTAATGCAACTTCGTCTCGTTTTGATTCATCAGCTATTCCTTCAAGCTTCATTCTTATAGCTTCAAATAAAGTAGGTAAATCATTCTTATCAAAATCAGTCATACTAATATCTAAATCACCCATAGCTCTCCCTGCTTCACCAGTATTCTTAACTAGTCTAGCTAAGATATTATTAAGTCCGGTTCCAGCTTTACTGCCCTTCACACCATTGTTTGCTATAGCTGCTATAGCCGCTGCAACCTGGTCAAATTCAATTCCTAAAGCGTTAGCTGTAGGAGCTACATAAGTTAATGCTTGTTGAAACTCTCCAAACCGCATATTAGATTGTAATACTGCTGCTGCCATCTTGTCCTGCATCTCAGTCATATTTATTACGTCTTGAGTAGCATCTCCTGTAAATTTACCAAATGCCCTCATCTGTGAAAATGTAAATGCAATACCTTCTCCAACACCAATCTGAGAAACTAATGCGAACTCTGCCGCTCTATTCATTGCAGACAAAGCTGTCTCTGCAGAAATACCAGCAGATGCAAAATCATAAAACCCAGAAGTAACGTCAGCTAAAACAAGTCCGTAATGTGAAGCTACAGAAATTGCCTTATCCATCATCTCAGCATCTAACTCTGGCCTTGTTCCAATAGCTCCTGTACCACCAGCACCAAACTCAAATAATGGTCTTGCTTCTTTAATAGGAAGTTCCGCCTTTGCTAAATCTTTTATTCCAGTTAAAACAAACGCAGTACCAATTCCCGCAAGTGCTTTACTAAGCATGGGGATGATTGCTAACGCTGCTTTTAAAGGTAATAAAAATGAATTAGAAATCATTGAACCAACTAGCTGGATAGTCTTAGAAGCGATTCCCATTTGTAGTTTAAATGCACCTACAAAAATACCAGCAACCATTTGTACTGACATCATTGCCCATCTAAACTTGTTAAGCATAGCCAGCATTCCGCCTAAACTGTGAGTTCCACTTTTACCAACACCACCTATTTTCTTCTTAGCCTGTGAAGCACCATCTACTTGTATCTTGATTTTCAGTGTACCAACATTCTTAGTTGTAGTTCCTACCAATTTACCACCTTATGAAATAGGTCTTTGTTCATTAATATAGTATGCATAATTAACTTATAAATCTATCGCCCTTTGCCACCTGCTATTTTGTTTGATGCGTCTTTACCTGCTTTATTAACTTGTATAGCCACAGCTTGCATAAGTTCAACTTCACGGAATGTAAGTTGCAAGTATGATTCTAATGATACTCCTTTCATTAAACAAAAAGATAATTCCGCAACATAATTTAAATCTTCATTATAAGACTCATAATCAATTCTTCTACTAGACTTCTTCTTTCTAAATTTAGGTTGTGGTTTAGATTCAAACCCACATTCAAATAAAATTGTGTTGATTATATTATTAAACAAACTAAACCTTATTCTGTCTAAATCATGAGCATCTAATTGTGGTTCAATCAAACAATTTTCTAATAAGAATCTGGTTATATGTTCTGAAGAATCACCACTCTTAATCATCACCCTTAGTTCATTAGTCATACCTTTAGTTAAAGGAACCATAATAATGCCTTTGTCTCTGTTTAATAGTAATTGGACAACTTGAGGTATTAGTTTATTATTCCTATTCCTAAAAAATAATGTTTTTGGACGTTCAATAACTTTCTTACTTTTCTTCGGACCCATCAGAACCACCAAGAGATTCATTAATCTTAGCATTAATGTCTGTCTCAAACCCACTTGCTTTAAGAACTGTTGCAGATATGATTTGTTTCTCTATCGGCTTAAATGCCTTTACATCAGCTGCATCAAACTTAGGTTCATAAACATACTGTAAAATAATTTCATTATCCATCTCTTGCAACAAGTCTGTTTTGCTTTCAGATTTAAGACTGTTTGCTCTTTCAGAAAATTCAATTAATTGGTCTGGCCTCATTGGGATAACTTTAATATTTTTAAATTCTTTATCTCCAGGCAATTTAGCTACTAATGTAGTTACTACTGGTAATAAGTTTCCTTTACCATCATGTTCAAAAATAACTTCTTCTTTCTTTAATAATTCTACCATTTTATACCAACCCTCCAAGGTTCATTTTCTTTACTAAAACCAACTAACATTTGAGATAGCTCGGTCTATTTCTTTTGATATGCTTCTTTTAATTACGTCTACTCCACCACTTGATGCAGTGAACTTATTAAATGTTTCGGTCATAGGTTTGAATGGCCTAATTCCCGTAACGCTTATACCTTTTCTTGCATTTTTAGTTAACTTAACACCGGGCCCAGTAACACTATAACCTTTACTTCTTAACCAATTCCTTGCCCAAGGTGTATTTGTTGGAACCCTAAACGCACCAGCATAAAAAGGGCCAGCTGTTTTCTTATCTACTTCCATCATAAATCCAGACCTACTTTTCTGAACAACATTAACATAACTAGAACCTCTTCCTCTTTCTACTGCAGTAATAGTAATAGCTTTATGTGCAACAGATTCTTTTTTACTAGTATGGCCTCTACCATACTTCATTAATCCTTCATCAATGTTACGTTTATAATATCTTGCAGTTTCAACTCCTAATTTACCAATACCTTTTTCTGTTCCATAATATACAGCATTAGCTATATCATTTAACTTTTTCTTTAAATCATCCGCATTAGTATACTTAGCTGTTACTGCCATTATTCTTTATTCTTCTTCCCAAATGTCTTAGGTCGTTCTACCTTTAACATTTCTGGTTTAGGTTCTTCTTTATCTTTATGTTGAATATAAGATTCAATATCATTTACTCTACTAGTTAAATCATTTAGCATAGTACTAATAGCAATCTTAAACTCTCCTTCTTCTGCTATTCCTTTAAGTAAAGCAATACCAACATTAAACTTAACTCCTTGCTTATCACAGAAATATTTAAACCATTTAGCTACTTCAGTATCAGCAGAATATATCTTCATGTCTACTGTTTTCTTTTCTACAAATCCAGTTCTGTCGTTCTTATTCTTATCTTCTTCCATTACCAACAACCTCTCCAATTAAATTAAATTAAAAAATAAAAAAATAAAGAACTTATTTCTAAGCTCCTTTCTCTGAATAAATTTCTGTCTTGTCTTCTGGTTTACATTCAAACGTTACCTTTTCAGTATAATGTTCTTCAGCAGGTGCATCTAACGTTTTACTTGTTCCGGATACGTTCCAATAGATAAGTTTCATTTCGTTCGAGGTATCTGGGTCTGTATTATCAATTAAGATAGTTTTACTTGACCTTTTGTTTGCACCAGACGTAGTTGCTACAGCACTTCCAGTGATAGTTTCATCAACTACAAATCCTAAAACAAACTCTGCAAAGTCCAAATCAGATTTCAAAACTTCAACATCCACACTAAATGGTTCTTGAGTTTTAGTTACTTTAATCTTTTTACCACCATAAACAGTGATAAACTCTACTGGTCTATTTCCTCCAGATTCTGAAACAGTAGTTACTTCTTCTGTTTTCTCTGCTACAGTATGTACATATGTTGCTACTACACTGTCTGCTAATGCTGTAGTTGGTGGTGTTTCAAATGCTAACCAACTACCAGATGCATTAAATACAATTGAACCTGTTGCAGTTGTATCATAAAGAGTATCTGCTCCATTCAATCTAAAATATACTTGAACATCTCTTCGTGCTGCTGAACCATTTGCATCTACATATTGTGCTAATACTGAACCATTAATATCTAATCCAGTAATTGCTGCTGCTACATTCGCAATAGTGAATGTATCGTTTACTCCATCAATAATACTACCTGCAATTTCTTTTTCAACGTGACTATAAATCTTTACGTCTGCATTCTCAGGGTACCAAACTTCTGTTGTTTGTGACATTTTTAATTATCCTCCGTTTTGAGTTCTTCTTTCTTTTTTGGCTTTTCTACCTGTTCCTGTTTAATCTCTTCCTTAATAATTTTCTTTTCTTCTTTTACTAGTTCTATGAACTTATTTACAATAAATTTCTTTAAGTATTCTCCTTCTTCTACTTTGCAATTCTTACCGGGACTTAATAGTTTCCCATTAATCCTTATTAATCTTTTAGCAATACTTTTTATTAATACCATTTTGTTTTCCTCACTCATTATATGTTAGACTAATAGGCATAAACCCATAGTATACGTCACCATCCATAGCTGTTGTAGATATTGCACCAAACTTTAATTTGGCTGCCGATATCTTATCCGCATTAACTTTTAAAATATCATGTACTTTCTTTAACATATATTGATTAAGTGACTGTGAAGTATTTGAACCATCTTGATAAGTAATTTGATTAGAGAAGTATTTAAACCCACGTTTATTATAATAGATTACATTAATTGTAGTTACAAACTTTTCTCTATAAGCAGTCTTTCCACCCCAAGATAACTTAGTTGGCATTGTATCATCAGAGATAACAAGTACTTTTGGAAATTCTCCAGTAGGTCTTACATCGTTTGTATAAATATAATTATTACGTAATTTTTTAGTAGCATCTTGCCAAGGGTCTGGCAACTCTCGTTCTAGAATTAATCTTATCTCTTCTACTAATGTTGTTGAATCTACCATTGTCTTCGCCCTCCTGGGTCTTAACTAACTCCTGTTAGTTTAAGTTATCTTAAACTTAAATTAGTTTAAGTTAAATTGTTCCACCAATATCATCTTGGTAAACATAATCGCCTTTGTAATGACTATAACCTTCAAACGGTGAACTGTTATATACTCCAGCATTTAGTTTTGTTTTAATTGCGGCAATCTTTTGAGTAAGGTAAGCGGTTCTAGGGAACTCTTCTCCTTCTCTTGCAATTAAAAATGTTGATTGTAATACATCTAAAGATGTCATGAATGTTGCTAATCTATTAAATATATTAGGAGAGTATCCCATAATAATAGATTCGTTACTATACGTGCTTGCAAGTCCATTTGCAAGTGTTACTGTTGCGCTTCCTGTAACAGTAGTATAGCTTCCTGATGAAAGTAATGAACCATTAATCAATACTCTTGATACAGAAAACACTGGAGTGGCCTGTTGTAATGTTGGGAAAATATAATAGGTGTCATTATCTGAATCTATAATTGCTTGTGTTGATGCTATTGGCCAACCATACTCTTGATATATTTCCTCAGAAGCACCAGAAATAAAACTACCAAGTTCATCATCTGGTATTTCATTAGTCATACGCAGTACACGTTTTATTTCTGATAATGTAGTTAAATTTTCCATTATTTTTTCTTTGCTTTCTTAACTGTTTTCTTAACAGTTATCTTTGCTTTCTTAACTTCTTCTGGAATCTCTTTCTTTACTTGCTTACTTAATGCAGTTGCTTTATCTTTTTCATCTCTAAGATTAGGAACAACATCTTTAAACATATAAATCTCACTACCTTCCTGTGCTTTAATTTGTTTTACTGCATAGTCTGGGATAGATGTCCAAAATTCTTTAAACACTTCATACCTTTCTTTCTTACCAGTCTCATAATTCTCAACAAAGCATGCAGCAAACTTTCTTCCAACATCGCTTTTTATTCTTGCAACTCCCATATTTATCTCCTCATTGTAGTTCTAAGATTGCTTCTACTCTACCTTTCTCATATCTTGGAATCTTTTCAACACCAAGAGAATTAAGTAAAGCAATCTGTTCTTTTTTATTCATATCATATAGTTGTTCATTACTATACGTTATGTTAATTTTTGAAACTACTTTTGACTTTAAATCAGGAGATTCATTTCCCCTAAGCATTCCAAGTAACCCACCTAACTTTCCGTTTTCCTTTTCAACCTTGTCTAAAAAAGATTTAGTATCTTCCTTAGACATTTTTCCACCAAGTCTAATTGGTCCTTTGATAGTAATCATTTCATTCCTCCTTGATAAATTTCTCATATAATGATAACATTTGATTATTTAGTTTCCCTTCTTTGTCTACCTTCTTTAAAACTTCAATAATAATATCCGTTGCTTTTTCACCAATTTCTAATTCTCGGTCTTCATTACCTTTAGCATTCCAAGTTAATTGTTCACCTGTTTGTTTAATATCAAACTCTTTGAACTCTTTCTCTCCAATAGAGATGTTATTTAATAATGTTTTCACTATCTTCAACGTAACAAAATTACCTTCCTTTGGTAATATTTGCAATAGTTGTAATCTTTCTAACACATTTAGTTTCATTTTATTTACCCTCCATAGGTTTTTCTTTTTATGTTATTGTTTTACTATTTAAATCTTTTTAAAAAAATAAAAAAAATAAAAAATTTATGCGTGAGTACTTTCAGTAGCCCAATACCTTATGTATCTAGCAACCTTTCCACCACCTTCATCTACAAGAACCCTAATTGAACCAGCAGCATTTCCTGGGTCATGGTCACTAGCAAAAATCATATAGCCAGAACTTCCACTGTTTGTTCCTGTACTACAGAAAGATATTGCATTTAAGCATTCGTCTGCTCCAGTAGCATTTCCTGCTGCTCTGATTTCAAGTATTGCGTGGTCTGTTGGAACTCCTCCAGTACCTAAGAAATGCATACAAGCACTGATACCATATAATCCACCAGTTGATTGACCAGTTGCGTTAAGTAACATAGTTCCAGTCATTCCTGTTGCTGAACCACTAATTGCTCCAGTATCCTCAAACTCAAATCCACCACTAACTCCTGTCATAGAACCTGTTGCTGCACTACAAAGTAATCTTCCTCTTATAGCTTCACCAGTTCCAGTTCCTGCTCCGTTAGCTTTATGATTTAAATAAAGTCCTCTTGTTGCTCCAGATGCTCCAGTTGTTTCTGTGTTGATGTCAATTATTTTTACACCAGTTGTAAGAGCCGTTGTAATTGGAGTGCCACTTGTTCCTGCAGACATAATTAAGTCTACGCCAGCTATTTCTAACCCAGTAGGCCAATTAATGTTGGCACCAGACTTCTTAATTCTGACAGCGGACATTGTTCCAGAAATTGTAGCACTTGGGTGAACACTAGAATCAATCACAATACCATTTAAATATCCATCTGTAAGCTCAAAGTCTGAATCGGCTTCGATTGCGAATTGTCCAGCAGCTGTAGTTGAAGTAGCGCCACTGATAACAGTACCCACTTCAGAAATTTTTACTAAACCATACACTCCTGCAAGACCACCAGCAGTCACATCTGCTTTAACTCGCACCTTCCCAGCAACTCCAATATGCATACATCCATTAGTTTGTGGTGTTGTTAAAATTTCATATCGTGAATAAACACCAGCTGACCATCCGGTATCACCGTACACTATACTAGCGTTCGCTGCGGTTTGTACTTCCATACCAAATGGAAGTGCTGTATTAACTGGAATGGCTGTTCCTTGTTCACCCATTCTTAACTGACTTGTTACATCAAGAATACCTGCTCCGTGTGGTGCAATAGTAATTGCTCCATCTGCTCCATCAGTAATAGTTATATAACCAGTAGAAGGATTTCCTGTTGCTAATACGACATCGTTATCACCTATAGAAGTAAAGTAACCTGCTCCCTCTCCATCTCCGGAAATTAAATGTCCGTATGAACCATCGTGTGACCATCCACCTGCTACTCCTAATGAACCCGTTCCATTAAGTGCTTTGAATCTACCTTGTCCCCATTCCGCATTAAGTGTGTTATCAGTTATTGTAGCCAAAATCTGAGCAAACTCGATAAGAGCTTGAGGAGTTTCAGTATCCATACCAATAAATTTAATAAATCCTAACTCATCGCCATTTGCAGGAGTTCCAGAAATTTGTGTTAATGTTAATGCTGCACCTTCTTCACCATCATCTTCGCGAGTTACACCAATTGAGCCAGTTTCACCATTTATAGTAAACTGTTGTGTTGTTGGGAAACCCCCACTAGCATTTTGTAAAGAAACTGCAAATGCACCAATTTCAGCACCTTCTGCGGGGTCTAAAATACCAAATCCAAGAGAACCGTATGTTACTGCTCCAGAATTGTCATTATATCCTTTACCATATACAATACCAACTTCATCAAATGCTGCTGGGCTTGAACTTACGTGTGTTAAGCTTAATTCTGCGCCTGTGTCACCTACATCTGTTTCCTGAATAGTTACATCTCCACCGTTAACTGTTAAATCACCGGTTGTGTTTACTGCACCTGCAAGTGAGATTGTATCTTGTGTAATAGTTAATAGATTAGCTGCATCAGTAAGAGTTCCGTCATCATCAAATGTAACTGTTCCATCTAATTTAATTGCTCCAACTAAATCAATAGCTGTTTCTGTAATTGTTAATTGTCCTGCTGCTCCGTTAGCAATTGTTGCTGAATTACTTAAAATAATATCAGCAATTGCTGGCGTAGAAGCCACTAAGTTAATCATATAATCTGCAGTTGATGCTCCAGCTAATACATAACCATTAATAGTTAATACGTCTGTAGCAGCATCTCCAAATGTAAACGACCCGTTCACAATAAAGTCACTATTAAGAGACAAAGCACCACCCACATTGGATAATACAATAGGTCCAGCAGTAGCAGCATTGTTTGTGATTACAAGTTCTTTTACTTTAAATGCCATTTTAATTTTACCTCATTTGTTTGATTGTAATAAATTTAAAAAAATAAAAAAAAGGTTGTTAGACCTAGTCTGCACAACGTAGTAATACAATAGACTCTGGAAGTAATACACTTGATGCTAACATAACATCGAATACCTTAAACTTACCGTGTCTAATTCTATCATCAACAGTTGCTACTTTGAATCCTGCTTTTTTAGTTCCTAAAGCTACAGACATTCCTTTTTTGAACATCATTACTGGATGTCCTACAACTACCCACTCTAAGTTACTTCCGCCGCCAGTAGTGTGACTGTCGATTAATTCAGTAACAACAATTTCCATACCATCATAAGCAGTGATTTCACCATCTTTAAAAGTTGCTTTTCTAGCACTTGCTACAGATGAAGTCAATGAAAAATCTTGGTGTAAGGATAATTGAGTATACTGGTTAGGATGCATAAGAGCTACGTCAGGAACATAAATGTCACTGCCAGTTGCTAATAATCTTTTTCCTTCAGATAAATCTGATGGTGTTAGAGTAGATGCACTTGCAACAGAACCGTTTGCTGTAAATCCACCTGCTGCATACCTATTAGAGTTTGAGTCTGTGTCCATACCATCTAATGCTGAGATAACAGTTGTGTCAATTTTTCTTTGTACTTGAACACCAGCCATTTGAGCATATTGGTCAAAGTCTGCTTTGTTAACAGTTAAGTCAACAACATCACTAACAAAGATACCAGCACTGTATAACACAGGAGTTATTTCTTTGTACGTTGCGCTTCCGCCAGCAGTCAATGTAATTGCACTACCAGTGTCACTACCAGTTCCAGAAATGTTATTCCAAGTCAAATCAAAATTCTTATAGATTGGAAAAGAGATTGTATCCTTTTGTTCTGGTGCGTCTTTAATCATTGCTAATCCATACTTTTCAGTAACTAGAGTAGGCATTGAAGCCATAATTGCTTCTGCAAAAATCTTATCTACAGTACTACCATTGGGGTCAACAGTTGCACGCATAGTTGGATTGTTTGCTAATTCTGTAAATCTTCCTATTTGTTTCATTTTTTTACCTCATTAATTGTTTCTTTATTACTTACTGTAATTGGTCCCATAGATTTTCCATCTTTTGTTCATATGTTACTTCTTGTTGTTGAGAAACTGGCTCATTCAACTGTGCACTATTCTTAGTAACAATGTCTTCTGTTTTAGGATTATTAAAATGTGCTCGTTTAATATCACCGTTTAACATATTCAATGCTGCATCACTCATAGTCTCAAGCCTTTCTTTTGTCGCAGACATATCTGTTTTTGATATACTATGGAAATTACAATAATTATTAAGTATCTCACTAAACCAAGCTGCTCGCTTAGCCATTAGTTTTTTGTTTTCAACTTCTTCAAAGTTAGCTACATTCTTTTCAAGAGCTTTAATATTATCTTGGTAAGTACCAATAATCTTATCCTTCTCTTCTAATAAAGTATATGCATCATTTAACTTAGCAGAAGCTTTATCTAATTTCTCAAGAACATCGTTAAGTTCACCTTTAGTTTCTTCAAGTTCTTCTTTAACTTCAACATTCTTTGGTCCACCACGAAGTTTATCTGATAACTTCTTAGCTAATTCTTTTACTTCAGCATCATCAGATGAATCAGATAATGTTTCTAATGCTCCAACTAATCCACTAATATCAATAACATCTTTAGTTTCTTGTTTCTCTTTAGGTACATCTTCAATTTCTTCTTTCTTCTCCTCTTCTACTGGTTTAGTTTCTTCAACCTTTTCTGCAGGTTTAACTTCAGTAACTTCTTCTTTAACTGGTTCTTCAGTAGCCACTTCTTCTTTTTTAATATCTTCAATCTTATCGTTTGTTTCTGTCATTTTAGTATCCTCATTGTTTTTTTGTTCTTTTACTTCAGAAAATTTTGAAGGCTTAGCTTTAAATCTTTTTGAAGCTGTTTTAGTTTTCTTATTAAATTCTTCTATTTCATTTATCTTACAAGGTTCCATTGCTTGTTCAGGAACAATAGAAAAAGAAAGTAATTCAAATAAATCAAACCTAACTTCACCAATAGGAAAACCCATTTCGTCTTTCTCTAACTCATCAAAGTTTGAAATAAGAGGAGCTAATATAGGAGAGACTCCAAAGTCTGCTCCGAATTCAACTTTAATAGCAGTATCCATATCAACTATCTCTAAGTTACCAACCCATTTATCTCCTTTTAATCTAATATCTTTTACATATCCAATCCATTTGTCCGCGTCATAATCTTCATGATTTAAGAAAAGTGAACAATTATCTGAATTGAAATCGGTTCCAGCATAACTCTTTACAACGGATTCGCTAGTGATGTTGGTATCATTCCAATGACCAGCAGCCAAAACATATACATCTTTTACAATGTAAGGCAGTTTTATATTGTTAAGATTCTTCTTGGAAAATTTTCCAAGCTTATTATATTTCTGTTTAAGTGTAATGTCTGCTACCATATGCATTTTAATATCATTCTTAATTAATAAAGGTTTCGTAACACACAGTATCTCAACAGATATAATTAATGATAGGGATTACAAAAAAGATAACCTGTTATTGCAGTAATGACAGCATGGAATAATCTTATCTGAAAAAAACACAATCACCATAAAACCACAGTAAGGACATTTCAATCGTTTTATTTCCATTGGTTACATTTATAGAAATCCATAGGTACAGAACCTAGTACACCTTTCTTAAGAATAGTAATCCGTTCCCCTCTCATCCCACAATCTATTGGTTCTTGACGAGTTTCTAGAAAAAAGTATGTACAGTAGATTCTAGGCCCACCGTCTTTCTCTGTACCAATCTGAGCATACGTCCCTTCCATTAGACAACGTGTAATGTGCTCTTTCACCCTGTCCTCAAGAGACTGGTCAGCTTTACTCATTTATTTCCCTGCTAATAGCTTTCTTAATGAGTTCAGTACAATTCCAGAGATACCAACTACTGCTGCAGTATATATCCCAAAGTCAACATTAGGTATAACTTCTAATCCATAAGTTATTAATGCTCCACCCATAGCTATTCCTGCACCTTTTAAAATTTTAAATCCATCTTCTTTGTTAAGTTTTAACAAAGTACTAGTTTCATTAATTTTTACCTTTACCATTTTAATTTACCTCCATATGATTATAATTGTTCAATCTATTTAAAGCTTACTTTATTTTAATATTATTCTCCAGTAGTCAAAACCAATCTTACTAAAAAAGTCATAAGGTATTTCACAATATCCTTTATTCCCAAAACCTGAACCCCACGAATTTCTTGAAGTAAATACTTTTTTTATATTATCATATGAAACTAGCGTTTGGGCATGTCCACCATAATATTTTCCCTCTTTAGAATTATAAATATAGTTACTTTTATTTAATTTCATATATGGAGCATATACCCTTATACCACAGACTACAGGTATCCCTTCTAAAATAGATTGTTTAATTTCTTCTAACGTAATAACTCTTTCATATCTTAATACTTTATACATTCCAGAAGTTGCATAAGTAGCCCAACTAGGTTTATCATTAAACTTCTTTATGTCATATGGACAAGAATATTCTGTTGCCATATTAAAATCCTTAAGTGTTTTACAACTATCTTTAATAGTCATTCCAGCATCTTTAGGAAAAGAATGATTAACATTCTTTCTAGCATTATAATAATGATATAGTTCACTTCCCTCTAAGTATCTTCTTGGATTTTTATTTAACATCATTATCTCATAAGCTGCAACGGCTGCATGACTTGCGCAAGAACCGATGCTCAGCTGATGTCTAACTGGTGGAAGGTTTCTAATAGAAAACTTATCTGGAATAACTGTAACCGAATTTGAGCTGAACACATAATCTCTTGCATCTTTCTTGCCAGTAATTAACTTAACAACTTTATCTTTAGTCTCTAATCTATCCTTTAAAGTGTTGTCTTTAGATTTTATTTTTATAATTAACTTAATTAAGTAAGATAATAGTTTTTTCATTTTAGTTACCTCAAGCGTTATCCATAATAAATGCACCATACAATACTACTTTCTTAATATCACTATCATTATCAATCTTTACGTTATAATAATAAGTACCTGCATCCATACTCAAATCTATAGTTGTTAATTCAAATGTGCCTATTCCTGTTAATGGTGCAGAGATTGTTGCAGTCTTTGTTACTAACGCAGTTGCATCAGAGTCTATTCTATTAGTCTTGATATATAATTTCATTGAATATCCAGTTAATGGAAAGATTACTTTATTGCTATCTTTAACAGTAACATCAAAAGTATCTTCCTCTTCAACAAAATATTTTATTTCTAATTCGTTTGCCATTTTTATTCCTCTTAATCAATATTTCCATTTAGTGTTGATGTTGTTATCTCACCTTCAATAGATGTAGATGATACTGAACCACCAAGATTTGAAGAAGAGATAGTTGAACTTAATAAATCTGAACTAATATTTCCAATAATATCTTCTGTATCAATACTTCCTTCAACATTATTATTATATATGCCTTCATAAAGTTGCAATGCTATTTCCCATTCTTCGTTTGCATTGTGAGTAAACACATCAGTATAAGTCTGATAACCAGATTCTGCAATAGTTATTGTAAATGGATATTTATCTTCTTTTTCATCAACCACATAAGTATTTGCACTATATCCTGGTGTGTCACCTGAAGCAGTATAAACACTCATTAATATATCTGGATTAATTTGGCCATTAGCATCAGTGATAAATGGACTTCCACTTATATTATTTCCATTAACATCTTTAATTATAACTGAAGTGCCAACTATTGCCACCCCATCTGAATCTTTAACTGTAAGCAATAATGAATCATAAATGTTTATAACTGAATACAAGGCAATGGTTGAATCAAACAAATCACTGTTAGTAAAAGTAAAATCTACCAAATTGAATGTTGTTTTATATCCTTCAACGCAAGTACTACCTGGATAGTTCCAAATTGGGATTTTATTATCAGTCATTTCAAAATCCCGGTATGTTACTTCAAGATTATTATCCCAATGATTAGTGGATAACCCATACTCTCCATAAATTTTTAAATTAGTAATTGTTGAAGTACTAATTGAATCACCAGTTATTTCAAACCCATATCTTGAATTTACAATCCTTAAATTATCTGCAATAATATTCTCTCCATCAAATTTCATAGTATCAATCTTTAGTTCATTTTGAACTGCACTATCATAAAATTCACAATTATCATAAAAAACAATATGGGTGTAAATCCTAGAAAGATTTCTGTCATTTCTGGAATCATCATTAATCATACTATTATAAAATATAGTATTTTGAAAGTATAAAGGAGGGTTATTTGTAATAGAATTTGCATAAATTAATCTTAATCCACCCAACGTTGTTTCTGTATCTTCCTCTTGTCCAAAAACCGCACTAGTACAATCAAAAGTTGAGAAATAACCAGATGTATATAACGTTACAAAAGTATCTGCAAAATAATCTTCTATATCAATGTGGTCATAACACTCCCAAATATTATAGTTGGCCCAGTCAAGGTGGTTCTTAATAAATGTGCCCCACCCGTTTAATTGGTCAGCATTGTAAATATCTGTAAATGTTGCAGGAGTTAATTCTGTTCCCCCACTAACAACGATGCCTCCCCTTGGTTTATCAAAATATGCATACATAGTATAGTAACTTATTATTGCTGTTGATGAATTATTCCTAGCATATAAAGGTATTCCATTATCCACAGTATAATCTCTATTCTCTGTTTCAACATCATAATAAGTAAAATAACCACAATTTACTGATTGTGCATAATTATCAATATCTGCTGTAGAATTTATAGCTCCAGAAGATGCAGAATTGAGTTGATAATCTTCACTATTTGGTGTCCTCATAATATAATACCTTTCAGAAGAAGCATCATTAGCCCATTCAACCTTTAAACTTCTTTTAATTGTTGTTGTAGTCCCATTAGCTTCTGCACTTGGAACACTCCGTAATGGATATCCTCCACTATAGCCAGTAGAATACATCCCCCACACCTCATAATAATAAGTAGTGTTTGCAGTAAGTAATCCAGTGCCTATTTCATTTATAGTTGGGGGGGTCACTACTGTATCTGTAGTTCTCTTTATTCTAATATAAAACCGAGCAGTTGCATCTTCAACAGCTTTAGGTTTCCATAATGACAAACTAGGATAATCGGCAATTACAAACCCAATTGTTCCATCTTGAGTAAATCCATTTGTCCCGTCTGTTACAGAAAGAGCAGTCCAATTTCCATCAGCATTACTATACTCAAAAGTTAATCCTAAATCTACACTTGCTGGAGTAGTTAAAGCAACATGAACGTCTGCCCATCTACCATCTATTGTGGTTACTCCTTGAGTATATCTTTTAGTATCTAACCCAATATAAATATAATCATCATCAGAAGACATAAATTGCACGCCAGCTCCTGTAGTAAATTCTGTTGTTCTATCTACTAACACTCCACTTTCTTCAGAATATACTTTATCTATTCCATGTACAGCTGTTACAGTTACTCCAGTTGGTTTAGCTGGAGGCGCTGTTCTCGATATTGTTATTGCCATTTAGTCTATCTTCATGTTTTTTTATTTGTTTATTTAAATTGTTAACGTGACCTGAAAAATTATGGGTTTCATTCCAGAACAATAATGTTTCATCATCTGGTTCTGATTTTTGTAAACTTTCAATAGACTCAATTTGGTTTTTAATCTTTGTTATTTTGTTTTTAATATCTTGAACATCGTACTCTTTATAAGAAGTAATAATTATTTTTCCAGATTGTATTTTATTTTGTTTTATCATTATTTCCAAATCTTATTTATTATCCACATCGCAATCCCACCAACAAACACACCTATGGTTGTAATCACTGCAATAATCCCAGTTGCTTTATTTCTAAATTCCGTGTTAACTTTACAATTTGCTTCTACTGGTTCTATTCTAAACTTACAAACATCATCTACCTTAGCGTGTAAATTATCAATCTTTTCTGCAAGTACACCTAAAGTTATTTTATTTGCCATTATTACTTCACGTTATCTGGTATTGTTGGATAAGTTAATGATGTATTCCATAACCAGCTTGATACTAGATTAGCACTTCCGCTTGGTGTCAAATCTTCTTGAGTCGGATTATAAGCCATTTAATCTCCTTAATAAGTTAATCCATTTCCTGAATTATATAATGCTGTTATTTCGGTTTGGGTTAAAGCTTTTTCCCAAACTCCTACTTCATCTATCCTGCCTATAAAACTTTGAGGAACATAAAGATTATTCATACCAATATAATAATCTTCAGTGTTAACTTTTAGTGTTCCTGTTTGTGCATTGGTATCTTCTAAATGTCCATTAACATAAAACCTAACATTAGAACCATCATAAGTGCCAACATATGCCATTTTAAATTATAAATCCATTAGTACCATCAACAACTAATGTTATTGAATCGTAATCGCCAACAAGTACTGCTGTTGCAGCCCCATCAATGGTTCCACCACTTTCAAGACTAACTGTAATGTTTTGTGCTCCAGCTCCACCACTTTCATCTTTGATAATAAATATTCTAGGTTTAGTAGTTGAACCAGTAGCCACATCTTCTGTACTAATTGTAACTGCTCTAGCTGCTGCGGTATCGTCTACTGCAATAATATAATCATCTGTTAAAACTGAAGGATTATAGTCTGCTGCTCCTACTGCTATACGACCTCTAAAGTTAGCACCCGTTATACTTAGGTTCCCACCAACATTGACAGCGTCATCAAACTGAGAAATGCCCTTGTCAATATGAAGAGCAGTATCAGTGGTATCATTCATATTAATATAAGCACCAATTTGAAGTCCACTTGTTTTAACTCCACCAGTTACTTTAAGACCAAAAGCCTGCACATTACCTGTTGTTGCTGTAGTAGCGGGTAGTTCTACATCAAATCCAATAAAATCATTCACACCTGCTGCTGTAGTTTGAATAATCTCATCACCATAGGCTCCGTATCCAATATATTCGTAAGCGCCATCTCCAGTATTAGTAACTGCTGGCATATCAATTCCGAACCCATATACACTTTGTCCTGTAGCTGTTAAATTCTTATTAAAATCTAACCAAACGCCTTCAGCTTCACCTGACAAGGTAGTTGCACTTCCAAATCCAGCACCTATAAGACTCCCAGTTGTCCATCCTGTTTCAAGTTTCATTTCGTAAAGCATACCTGGGGCGATTGGGGATTGAGTAATACCACTTGTTAAACTTAAATCCGCACTCGAAATTCCACCAGTAACAGAAATCCCAGTATCTAAAACTTGAAATATATCTGCTCCATCTACATTAAATTTAAACTTGCCTTTATTGGCACCAACACCAGCCGTATCAGTTTGAAATAATACAAAGTCTATTAATTGCGTTCCTGCATCGTAATAAGTCTGTACATGTAATTCTTCTGCATCAGAAGCACCTAATCTAATTTCAGGGTTAGCGTCATTCTCAGCTTTATAAACCTCTAAATCACTATCAATAATAACTTTATCACCAGTAGGAGTTATTGTTAAATTTCCACTACTATCAGTTGCGAGTTCAGTATATATTATTGGACTATAGGAATAACGGATTGTTTTATATTTATATATTGTATATAATGTCCCATCATAAACTTGCAATTCCCCAGTAGGACTAGCACTAAATAAATTAGTCCCAAATAAATACCTATCATCAAATAATATTGAACTAGCTGTTTTCGTATTAGAAATGTATGTGTTTCCAGTACCTCTTACAGATGTAGCAGTTATGACACTTCCACCATCAGAAGTAAGAGCTGTGGTACAATCATTTATCGTAGAGTAGTTTGCATTAGTCATTTCAATTATTGAGCCACTTCTTCCCCTCACTCCTTGTGAACAATTATCAATAAGAGTTCCATAAATTATTACTGTTGAATTATTCAAAACATATATCCCAACAGAAGACACGCAATCTTTTATATGATTATGAAATACACCAAGTGAAGATTTTCCATCAGTATATGTTGCACCATAAGTATAAGTTCCAGACATTAAACACCCTTCAACTGCAGTATAAGAAAAGTTACTAGTAAGAACAGCAGAATTTCCAGAAGTATCTCTTGTTAAATCACATCCTTGCACAATAGTATATGCATTATTTGTAGTTCCAATTCCAGTAAAAGAATTTATGAGTTTAAGGTTTTTAGCGTAAAAAGATATTTGTGGATTACTTGTATTTAATATTGGATAGTTATCAGCATCATTATTAGAATCTATCGTAGTGGTTAATTCTACTACTCGGAACTTAGTAGTATTATCAAGTGCTGAAAATAATCTTGGAATTGTAATAGTATCAGATGTATTGGAAATAATCGGATAGAAGTTATTTTCTGTATCGTCTGAATCATATCCAGTACCATCAGTTAATTCTAAAAAGTAATCAGCGAATTCATTTGGTGTCCATCCTGCACCAGTGTAAGTGACTGTTGTTACCGTCCCTGAAGAAGCAGTTTTTTCAGCTTCTAATTCATTAAGACTACCAACTATTACAAAGTCTATTTTAGAAGTTGTTTGTTTGGAAACTAAAGCATAATCAAAAGTTCCAGCTCCAACATTAATAGTTACATTCTCTTCTACAAATTCTGGTAATTCATCTATGGCGTGTTGGATTGTAAGATACGGACTACCTATTGTACCATCTCCTGTAACATCTGAACCAGTGGTTGCAACATAACAATTTACTACAGAAATAATTTTATAAATAATACTACCCCCTATTGCTAAACCAGAAACATCTAAGTCACCGTCTACTTCTAAATCTCCTTCAAGATGGACATCATCTCCTGATGTTCTGGTATAAATAGTAGTACCTGACCTCTTAAAAGGTGGCCAAGGTTTTAAATTAATATTTTTTGACATTTTAGTTTTACCTCATTGTTGAGTATAACCCGAATTTACGGTATTATCTAATTAAAGTAAGTGAATCCTACTCCTTCTCCGTCTATTGAACTATCTACATACACGGTTGCTAAGTTTGCAATGTCCAATTCTACTGAATCATTAGCTGCTAAAGCAATTCCATTAGCTGAATCTACTGTAACTCCACCAACATAAATGTTTCCACCATTAGCTGCTTTAGCTCTGATTGTAACTGATTTAATAGTTGTTGATGCACCTAATGCTTCTCTAGTTCCTGCAGTTGTAACATCTTTAGTACCACCTACTATTGTAGTTGGGATTGCTATCGCAGATAAAGCGGTTAAAACATTAGCATCTGCTACTCCTAATGCTACATCTGCAACCGCAAATGTATTTCCTGCTTTAACAATTGCTTCATTTGTCCCATCTGTAATTTGAGACATTTGAGTTTTATCAGTTAATCGTGATTTACCTCTATAAACAATTTCAAATTCATCTGTAATTCCAGGAACCGGATATCCTGGTTCTTGATTAGCTGCAACTAATAAAATACTTGTAGCTCCAACTGTTGCACCTTTAGTATTATAAACCCATCCTTGAGTTTTGTTTTCAAATTTAATAACTGCACCTAAATCTAATCCTGCAACTGAGTCAAAACCTACTGTAAGAACTCCTGTTCCTAAATTAGTTGTAGTTGTGTAATAATCATGACCTGTTGCTTCAGTCATTTCAGCATTTAAAGTCATACTGTCAACTGTAACTATTGCATCCACTGGAATCGGGTTAGTTATTGATGCAAGACTTGCTCCATCTTTACCAAGTAATCCACATTTTCTAGCTGCTTCGCCAGAAGAATCTGCGATGTAAGAATCAAAATCTCTATTGCCTAAACTCTTTTTATATTTAGGTGTAGTAATTGCCATATTATACCTTCCTTAATTTTATATTTATTTAGTGTGACCGCGATTCGGAATCCGCTTGCCACAATATACTACTTATGTACCAAGATTAATTAATAAATGTTTGTATTATAATAACCCTAGTTTCTTTTGATATGACCAAACCGTTATCTTAGAACATTCTGCTAACTTTGCAATCTGTGGTCTAAGACTTCCATTAACTGTTGCATCAACAATTGTTTTAATTGTACTAAACCCAATACTATCTGCTACCATTATATTACCCCTTCTTTTTTTCTAACTCCCCATTCAAGCACAATCCTTTTTTTAACTATAACTAGTTGTTTAAGATTCCAACCTATTGGATATTTCCCATCACTTTTTTTATTTATGGAAATAAACCTAATTATAATCTCTTCAACAAATTCAAGTTGCTTGTTTGTTAACTCACTTGTATTCACTAAAGGATTTACGAAAGCAATGTTAGAGCTCATGAGTTGATAGTCTGGATAAATGAATTCTTTGCATGCGGTTTAAAAGTTATTGTTGCTTCTTTAAATTCTAAATCATAATTGTTTCCATTATCA
>Ga0222677_1000293_pt1 | contig 22116 bp, 30 predicted proteins | sample AntAcemetagen935_FD_179846 | JGI IMG/M metagenome (GOLD analysis project Ga0222677, IMG submission 179846) | Saline water microbial communities from Ace Lake, Antarctica - #935 | ecosystem: Environmental > Aquatic > Non-marine Saline and Alkaline > Saline | place: Antarctica: Ace Lake... | reverse complement strand
GAGACTTAATATGATAACAAAAAAAGATTTAATCTTAACAGAAGATACAACTTTTAATGAAAGTATAAAAGTAAGGGGAAATATCAAAGGAGATTATAATTTGAAAGTTTTAGGGAATATTGATTGTGGGAATATTGATTGTGGGAATATTGATTGTAGGAATATTGATTGTGGGAATATTTATTGTAGGAATATTTATTGTAGGAATATTTATTGTTTGAATATTGATTGTAGGAATATTGATTGTGGGTATATTGATTGTGGGAATATTGATTGTGGGTATATTATTTTATGCAATAAATTTAAATCAACAGGAAAAGTCAAAGCAAAATCAATTATTAAAGATAGATTTAATATAAAGCAAAAAGAATTTTCAAAAGATGGAGACTTAATATGATAACAAAAAAAGATTTAATCTTAACAGAAGATACAACTTTTAATGAAAGTATAAAAGTAAGGGGAAATATCAAAGGAGATTATAATTTGAAAGTTTTAGGGAATATTGATTGTAGGAATATTGATTGTGGGAATATTGATTGTTTGAATATTGATTGTTTGAATATTGATTGTTGGAATATTGATTGTTTGAATATTGATTGTTGGAATATTAATTGTTTGAATATTAATTGTTTGAATATTAATTGTTTGAATATTTATTGTTTGAATATTTATTGTAGGAATATTGATTGTGGGAATATTGTTTTATGCAATAAATTTAAATCAACAGGAAAAGTCAAAGCAAAATCAATTATTAAAGATAGATTTAATATAAAGCAAAAAGAATTTTCAAAAGATGGAGACTTAAAATGACACTATATGAAAAAGGATTTAGTTACCATTTAGATGAAAAGAATTTAGTTTTTACAGAAGATGATGTTAGAATTAAATTAGTAACTGCTAAAGAAAGAATAAAAGATGACATAGAATCTAAACTATGGGAAAGTGAGGAATTGAAAAAAGAGTATATGTTTATGAAGTTTGTGGAAAACGTGGTTGATAAAATATTTAAAGAAGAATTTGGAAAGGAATTACTTAAAATAGGGGAAAAAATGAAAGAAGAAAAACCAAAAATAAAAAGAGATAAGAAATGTATCTTTTGGAAAGATGGAAAATGTAATTCAGATTATGCTAGAGGATTAAGATGTGGGGGCTATGCTATTATTCCTAAAGATTGTCCATATAATAAAGGAGATGAGACGCATTAGAAATATATTCAATGTCCTCATTGTGGGGAACAACAATTGATAGGAGATTAAAAATGAAAACAATTTACGGAATATTAATTGGAATCTTCCTTGGTTGGATAGTTAGAGGGCTTATGGATTTATTTATTAAGAAGAAACAGAAAGAAAATCTTTAAATAGTAGTAGTCCTTCTATTTTCTATGAGAAAAGAAGGGAGTAAAGGAAAAAAAGGGAATCTTGGAAAGTGTCCTAAATGTAATTATAAACAAAGAATTAAAACTTCTCTATTAAATGTATGTTGTTCTAATTGCTCAAGAAAATCTCCTAGGAGGAAGTGGTTCGGATGAATAAGAAAATATTAATGGTGTTAATGATTTCTCTAGTTATCTTTAGCCTTGCGGGAGTGAGTGCAGTCTCAACTTCTTATAATGAAGAAACTCAAACCGTTAAAATAAAAGATACATTCTTATTTATTCCTATTGGAGATAGAGCAGAGATTCAACTTAAAACAGATATTAATAAAGATGGGATTGTGGAACTCCACGCTAAAGTTCCAATAAGTCCGGATGAAAAGATTCTAGTTGCAGAGTTCGAAGTGCGATCCTACAAGGATTATAAAGACGCATTAAAGAGTATGAAGTTTTATAACAAGAAGAAAGAAAACTTTAGAGATTATGAGATTCAAAAAGATTTCGAGTATAGATATAAAATAATAGATCAAGTCGAAGTTCCAACTTGGGAATCACAAACAATATATTTAGTTAATGGAACAGCCTCAACTTCTCAAGTTCAAGTAGGAACTCACTTTGTAGAAAGAGAGCGTTGGGAAATATTAAATAAAAAAGATTATGTTGATGGAGATATAATCACGGTTGGAATTTTTACAACAACAGGGCGGGGAGATTATGTCGAATGGATTCCCACAGACTTTTTCGGAGTTGAGATTCCAGAATTCGCCTCTTGGAGTGCGGGTTTAAATACCGGACTGCAACATTATTATAAATTAGATGAAAGTTCGGGAACGGTAATAGATAGTTTAGGAACTTTAAATGGTTCAGTAACCGGAACAGTAACTCAAGGAGCAATAGGATTAATAAACACAGCCTACGATTTCGGAGGAGGTTCGGTTGATTTTGGAAGTTCTGCTTATTCAAGCACAAATAGTTATTCTATTTGGATTAATACAGATTCTTTAACTTCTGCACAAACAATTTATTTTAAAGGAGATAGTGGAACAACTAATGAATTTTTAACCCTACAAACAACAGGAATCTTAAATTATGGTTTTGGTATTGCAAGCGGGAGTGTTCAATATTGGGTTAATAATGATTCAATAAGCACGGGTTCTTGGAATCATATAGTTGTTACAACAACAGGAGACGCAAGCGCAAATTCAGTTAAGATTTATGTTAATGGAAATTTACAATCTCTAACTTATAATGATCTTAGTTCTAATACAAGACCTACGGGTTCAGTTGCCTCCTACTTATCAGAGGGATTCGGAGGATATGATAACGCCGTAGATGGAAAATTAGATGAATTTGGAATATGGACTAGAGTCCTAACAAATGCAGAGGCAATTCAACTTTATAATTCTGGAACTGGGATTAGTTACACCACTCTTTTCGGACCATCAATAGAACTTTTATCTCCATCCAATAATACAGAAACAAATATTAATGAAGTTTATTTAGTTGGAAATGTTTCGACAGAAAGCCCGGTTAATGTTTCTTTAATTATAGATGATGTCTATAATGAGACTAACACTTCCGCAGTTTTAGGAGCTTATAATTTTACTAAAATATTATCAGATGGAGTTCATACTTGGAATATGGAAACTTGCGGAGCTACAATTTGCAAAAATGCAACCCAAAGAACTTTTACAATAGACACAACTCCTTTTATAGAATGGCTAACACCTCCAACTCTCCCAAATTATGCAAACATAACTCAAGAATATATTCCAATGAAAGTTAATGTCTCGACGCCATACTACAAGAATAATTCCTTTGATATTTACAATGTGAATGGAACTTCTTTCCATCAAGATTATACAGATCAAACTTTTGATATTAATTTCACAGACTTGCCGGACTCTCACTATCATTATAACGCCACGATTTGCACAACTACGGATCAGTGCAATTCAACAGAGACTAGACATATTAACCATGATGTAACTCCTCCAGAAATTTTTATTGATAGTCCAATAGGGGAATCGAACTATCTTTATGTAGGGCAGTTGTTAGAGTTAAATTTCACAGCAATAGACGAACTAGCTAATGTCTCTGAGTGTTGGACTAATTACAATGGAACTAATAATTCTATTGCTTGCACAAACGGAACTTTAGTTAGCGTGCCTATTGCTCAAGAATACGGAAGGACTTCTGCAAATGTTTATTCTAATGATACCTTCGGGAATGAAGGTTCTAATTCTACTTCATGGACTTACAAGATTCTAGAAATAGATAAAGAATTTAATAATGAAACAACAGAAGGAGCTTATGAGCAATTCACTCTTAATTTAAACGAAGGAGGCTCTGCAATGGTTCAAAGTGTGATCCTTCATTATAACGGACAAACAGACACTTCTTCTTTATTCTCTTCTGGAAGTAATGTTACCGCAGTTTCAGAATTATTAATTGATGGAGTTAGTGCAGACACTAACAAGACTTTTTATTTCACAATAACTTTAACAGACTCAACAACCTTTAACACTACTAGCGCAGTTCAGTTAGTTCATGATATTACTATAGACGATTGCAGCGCTAACCCTTATCCTCTTCTTTATTTATATTTGAAAGATGAAGAGGCTAGAACTCTTTTAAGTGGAACTATAGAAACTAATGTTGAGATTTTAAACAACTTTAATTTTGCTCAAGTCTTAAATATTTCTCAACAAGAAACAGGAGTTAGTTATGTTGATCTTTGTTCGAATGTTCTTCTAAATGAAACAGCCTTTTTAATTAATGCAGAGATAAGATATAATTCAGAAAACCATTCTGCAGAGTTTTATCATATTCAAAAAGCAGCACTAACAAACTATCCAGTTAATCTTTCTTTGTTTGATTTGAAAACAGAAGATACAACAATCTTTAAAGTTCTTTATAGGAATCAAGATTTAATAGGAGTAGAAGGAGCAGTTCTTCAACTTCAAAGAAAATATATTTCAGATGGAATTTATGAAGTCGTTGAAGCTCCACTAACTTCTAGCGATTCAAGCGGGATTCTTCACATTGATACGAACACAAACAAATATCAAATAACCGTAGTTAAGGAAGGAGAAGTTTTAGGTTTATTCCAGAACTTAGTCTTTATTTGTGAGAGCGAATTAACCGGAGAATGCACTTTAAATTTATATGATAAATTGATTCCTCCAAATATTGTTCCTCTTATAGATTTACAAGACTTCTCTTCTGCAGTTGAGACTTCAATAGACGATCAAACAATAACTTTAACTTATGTTGTGCCTAGTGGAACTGCAACATCGATTCAAGTTTTAGCAGTTCAAAAAGATACGATCTTAGGAGACTCTGTTATTTGTAATCAAACGGTGATCTCTTCTGCGGGTTCTATTGAATGCGCTTATGCAACTACAATTCAAGATTCTAAAATAACTTATAAGGTTTTCAAGAGTGGAGAATTAATTGCAGAAAAAGGTTATGTTGTTCAAGAAGATTTAAGGGATGATTGGGGAGGAGCTAATTATATTTTATTGGTTGTTCTTATGTTGTCTCTAGTTTTCATGGCCTTATCTAGTCCGGAGTGGGTTGTTATCAATGCGGTAATAGTAGTTCTACTAGGAGGAGGATTATGGTTAATTAGAGGAATTGGATTTGTAGAAGGCTTAGGTTCTTTAATGTGGTTGATAGTTGGAGCAATAATCCTAATAAGTAAATTAGCAAAGCAGGAGGATTTCTAAATGGCAGATCAAAACATTAAAGACTTCACGGTTAATTGGGTCTTGTTTGGATTATTAGTTTTCTGCCTATTAGCTTTCGCCGTTTCTTTTGTTGCAAATAATAATCCAGATTCTTTAGGAGATACTCAAGGAACATTCGAAACGACTTCTGCAGCATTACAAGATTCTTTATTAGAAGTAGAAGATGACACAAACTCCCAAATAAATATCTCTGCAGACTTACAGAGCGAAGAAAGTCAGTTAGGAACTAGGGCTGCAGCCTCCACTTCTTACGGATTAATGGGAACTGGAACTGGGTTCTGGAAAAAGATAAAGGGATTAATTGTTCTTGTATTCTCGGGATTAATAGGTCAAATAATAGTAGGAGTCCTAGGCGGATTAATTGGAATTGCAGCTCTCTATTACATAATTAAATTAATAAGGAGCTTGTTCTAAGATGGATTATTATCAAACAATAGGCGATCTAACGAGTGAATCAGTAGGCTCTTTTCTAGCATTCTTCCAGGCAATAGCTTTAGCCGTTCCAATGTTCTTTCCTTTAGCAATTTTCTTATTCTGGATATTAGGAGCTGCGTCTTCTTACTTCGTTATACTCAAGACTACCGGAAAGAAAAGGTTCTTCCATGTGATTACTTCTATGAGTTTTGTTATGTTCTTAGTCTCGCTGTTCCTGGCCGGAATGAATACTGCAAGCGTTACAATAATGAGCGGATATTGGGTTGCATTCTATATTGTAGCAACGGCCTTATCTTGGTATGGCCTAAGCCAGTATAAATAAGTAGCCTCAAGATACTAGCCTTTATATAATATAAAATTTATAAAATAATATGGTGAATAAATTCTTGTTTCAAGATAGAGTCTATAAGGGAGGAACGATATTAAAAAATATTAATTTTTAAGATGGATAATGGAAAAGATATGTTTAAGGCTGTTGGAACGGTTTTTGGTGTTGCACTATTAATCACTTTCGTAGCTTTAGTTATCCAGACTATTCTTAATCTAGACGCCTTTTCTGCTGTCACAATAATTAATACAACTTTACTAACTAATGCTATTGGAGCATTCCTAACCGGTCTATGGGCTTTCTTCGGACTTGCGGGAACAATCATTTCGATTGTTTGGGTAGTTGGTTATATTAAAAACTTGTTTGACAAGAAAACTGGTCTAGGAGCAATTACTGCGTAATTCCTTTTAAGATAGTTTGATATAATTCAAAACTGGAGAACGGTAAATCTCTGCAACTCAAACCGCAAGCACAACGGAAAACCTTCGTTGGGGAGGTGTAAATCCTCCAACTTTTTTATCGGAACATTTATAAGTTATAAAATTATAAATAATATATGGTAAAAGAGGAAACAGGATATTTAGAATATTCAGCGTCAAAAACTTATTCTATTAAAATTAAAAATATTATGAAGATTGATAAAGTCTCGAAAGAAAATAAGATTGATAAATCTAAAGCTGTAAATAAAATAATCGAGGCTTATAACTAATGGAAGAAATAAAATTAGGAGATTCAGTTAAAGATAAAGTAACTGGATTAAAAGGAATTGCAACTTCTAAAACAATATTTTTAAATGGATGTGTTCAAATAGAAGTTACTCCAAAAATGAAACACGGAGAAACAACTGCAGAAAAATTATTTGGAATAGGAATTGATCTACAACAATTAAAGAAATTAGGGAATGGTTTAAACACTCCAACAAAAAAAGTTATTAAAAGCAATACTGGCGGAAGAATGAGACAAGTAGCAAGGAGAGCTTACTAATGGCAAATGCAGCTCTGAAAGGTTTAGGTGATATGTTAGGAAATGGTCTCGGAGTTCTAGGGAGATATTGGTGGGTAATTGCAATAATTCTAGGACTTGTTTGTGTTGTAGCGCTTATTTGGTTCTTGCAAAAAGTTAAGAAAAAGAAAGTTCAATGGACTCACACTTTCAAAGTTAGAAGAGTTATGCAAAATCAGAGCATGAGCGATATAAGTATTATTAGAGCAAGAAGATTTCCTTTAGAAAAGGGAGTTGCAATGTTTGAATTAGAGAAACCGATTCTAGGATGTTATTTATCTCCTCAGCCTGGAGAATATACAGAACTTAACACTTTCTCAATTATTTTAGATTCAAATAATAGAATCTGGAATGATACAGGAACTAAATTTAATAAAGATAAACAAAGCATAGAAGTCTCTGCTGTTCATGCCGGAATAGATGTTGAATTTCAAGCAATGAAAGAGAAATGGCAACAGGCGCATAAAGTCCAGAAAAGAATTAGTGCTTTAGATTTAATAAAAGCAGGATTAATAGTTTTATGGATTGTTGCAATAGTATTAATTTCTATTGTGGCTATTCAGCAATGGGGAGATTATCAAACGGCGAAAGCTACAATGGTAACTCAAGAGGCCTTAGCAATGCAGCACATAAACGAGGCTGTTCAAACGATAGAAAAGGTTGTCAATACTCAACAACTGCAAATAATTCCTATGCTAAAAGCCTTGTATGGAGATGATAACATCATCAACGAAATAAATAAATATAGGCCAATAGCAAATGAAACTCAAACTTAAAGAATTCTTCAAGAAGAAAAAAGATGAGAGAAAAGAAAAACTTTTAAAGAATTATGAAGAAAGAAAAATTCTAAAAATTGGAGGAGAGATTAATAAAAATGGGAAGTGATTTCTGGAAAAACTTAGAGAAGAAGGCCGCTAAAGGTTATAACAAAGCAACAACTCCTAGAGATGAAGTTAGTAATAGTCGAATAAAAAGGCAAGATAAAATTAAAGAAGATATTGAAGTTGATTCTTTAATTAAGGATAAAAAGAAAGGTGAAAATGAAGAACTTCTTGGAGAAGATTCTTTTGATCCTTATTATGGAGGAGAAGATGACAACTATAATTTATATCCCGCTCAAAAGCCAGAGAGTTTTCATTTCTTTATTCTAGAAAATCAATATCAAGATTTAGAGAGATTAGTTAGGGGAGTTAAGGATGTTTGGGATAAAACTAATCAGAAATGGGTAATTAAGAAGAAAGATAGACATTGTTTTACAGACGAAGAGAGCGAAGAGATTGTTCGAACTGCGCAGTCTCATTTATCTAGTGATATTAAACTAGCAACTTTTAGCAGAGACGAATATCCTATAATTATGAATTTAATTCATCAACAAGTTTGGATTTTATTTAAAGAGATCATGGATTATAGATTCGGAAGATTCGGAAATGTTACAAAACAATTAATGATGAAACAGCAAGCAGTTAATATTTTTAATGTTCTTATGATGAGAATTAAGGCTAATTATTCTAGAGCTGTTGAAGGAAGAGAAAATAAAGAAACCCACAATTCAGTTAAAGGGCAAGAGAGTCTTCAACAAACGGAGAGGAAAGATTATAGCCGAAATTATACTTAAAAATGGAAAGAGAAAATGGTGAGATTAGAGTTTTTAATCCAGATAAAGATGTTGCGAGAGAAGTAACCCTAAATATTTTAGTTAGGCATAGAGACGCAACCCAACAAGCCAGAGAAGGAATTGTTCCCGGGATTCCAGAAGAAAGAGATGAAGTTAAAAAAATAAATAGAGTTAAAGGACTCTACAAAATGATTTCTGCACAAAGAGAGATGATTAATATTTCTAGGCCAATTGTGAAACATAATTGTTTTCTTAAATTTAATAAGAAGAATCAATCAGAAGAAGAAGGAAAAGAAAAAAAGAAATTTGAAGAAGAAGAAAATGACTATTCTAAATTGATATTAATAAAAGAAATTTTAAGATATGCAGAGTTAGATATGATCCAGGCAGAACAAACTCCATCTTCTAAAGATGATTATTTAATAGAAAAAGATTCAGCCAAAGGAAAAACTTTTGTTTTAACAGATAAATATTTTGATATGATTAACGGATTGGAAGACACTTATGAAACTATAGATTTGATCATGCTCCAACATAAAATAATCTCTGCGGGGATGGATGAAGATGAAGTCAGAAGTTATAAAGAATTGGAAGGAGAGGCTATAAGGAGAGTTACAGAGGCATGAATCAAATAGTAGTTTGTTTTATTGTTGCTCTTTTATCTTTTGCAATAGGAAGATATTTTGATGAACTAAAGGATTTTATTGAGGCAATTAAGAAAAAATGAAAAAGCAGAGAACTAAAAGCGTTTTCCCTCATAGAGAATCAAAACAATTTAAAGAGTTCAAATGGAGTTTCAAAGCCTTTATTTTTGCATTACTATCTAGGTTAAGAATAGAAAAAGATGTCTTTGTTTTAGTTACTGGAGACACCGGCTCGGGAAAGTCTCACTTAACCGGGAATTTCTGTTTAAAATATTTAGCAAAAGAATTAAATTTTATAAAGAATGATGGAAGTCCAATATTTGAGAAGTCTAATTTTATAATTGATCCTGGGAAGTTTGCTGTTAAAATGATTACAGAAGAAGGAAGTGCTTTATGGATAGATGAGGGAAGGGATTCTGTTAATCGTCAGAAATGGTTTTCTGAAATTAACCAAACAATCGCAAGCAGAAAGAATAAAAATAGAAAAAGATTTAATATTTATTGGTTGTGTATGCCTTATGAAACAGAGATTGATCCAAAAGTTGCAAAACATTTAACTCTTTGGTTGTGGGTTAGAAGAGGAGTTGTTGAGGTTTATTGCAAATCCTCCGGGAAGAAGGGAGGAACTGGATTAGATATTCAAAAGATTCTAGAGAGAGAGGCTAGATGGTTAAAAGAAAACCCTAAAGCAAACTTCGTTCTCCCATATATTCATCCAGAATTCTTAGGGAGAATATTTTTCAAACCATTAACAGAAGGATATAGAAAAGAGTATGAAAAATTAGTTGATGAAAATAAAGCAGTCGGAGAATTGTCTGAGGAAGAAAAACTAGAGTATGGAATTATTGAGAAAATGACTCCAGAAGGAATAATCAATAAATCGATTGATGATATTAAGAGCGGGAGCATGACAAATAAAAGAGACCTTTGGAATCACCTTAAAGAAGAAACAGAACTTCCAGATGATAAATTGCAAAAGCAGCTCAATTTCTATTTAAAATTGGAAGGTTATCCAACTTTTAACAAATTATTCGAGAAAAAGAAGAAAGAAAACATAAAAGACTTATTCTAGTGTATTTCTCCGTCGATAAAGTTAATAGAGCCATTCTGAGAGACTTTTATTCATAAGTTGAATAATCCCTTGAGGGATTTAAAGAGAAATTGCTCCGGAAGGATTTGAACCTCCATCTCAGACTTATGAGGCCTGGATCATAACCGGATTAGACCACAGAGCATTTTATATTTCTTTAATGCCTTTCATGGATTTAAGTGTTTCTTTTTCTGAGACTTGGGAATAAATCATTGTTGTTTGAATTGATGAGTGTCCTAAAAGTTTTTGAATCTTTTCTAATGGAACTCCTTCTTCATAAAGATGTGTTGCCCGGGAATGCCGGAGAGAATGAACTTTGAATCTTCTTCCTAATGCAATAAAACAATTCTTGATAAGAACATTATATTTGAACCAATCATAAGCATAACGAATATATTCAACTCTCTTTTTAGATCGATCTATTGATTGAGACTTTTTAAGAAATGTGTCGAAGTCCTCAAAGCCAAATCTAAACAATCGAACTTCTGAATTAGGATTCTGCCTCTCGTCCAAAATATCTAATTTAACTGCATAATCATAAATGGCTTTCATAAGAGAATAAGGAATATTAACAAGTCTATCCTTTCCTCCCTTCCCTTCCTTTATTCTAAGAATTCCATCTCTTTCTCCGGGAGACTCGTTAAGCCAGACACTCCAATTAAATCTTCCAAAAGTTAAAGTTATTGCCTCACTAATTCTAAGGCCTGCTCCTGCAGAATAGATTATCCTAATCATTAAGTCATAAGGTTTAGGAGCAGAATCAATAATGATTTTAATCTCTTGCTTTGAAATGATTTCCGGAAGACCTCTTGGTTTGATCCTGGACTTTGGAATTCTAATCCTAAAGGCAATATCATTATCTAAACAATAGCTATTAATTAAAGAAAGTGCAGCCTTGTTTCTCCCAGAAGGATTCTTTCCTAAGATTTTATTGACTGCCTTTTGATCCAGGACTCGATTATTCTTTCTAATAAATTTAAGAGCATTCAAATATTCAACCTTTGTTCTATAAGATAACCTCCGGCCATTCATATACTCCGCTAGATCAATAAGCAGCTCATCTTTTAGTTCAATTTTAGACATAGAAAAAAGAAACATCCAAGACTTTTAAACCTTTCTACAAATGTATATTTGTGGAAATAGAGCCTAACTTCTGTCAAATGTCCTTAACTAATGCCTGTAATATAATATTTTATCTCTAACTATCCTCCTCACCGAATAACTTCCATGCTCAGAATTCCCTAAGGTTAGAATTATTCTCCTCACCGAATAACTTTATTATAAAGAAAGATTTAAATAGATTATTATTTTATAAATAACATGAAGAGCAAAACAAATAAACCTTATGATGGTTGGTTGGTTTCTAATAACTTTTGGAAAAGAGCTGCAGCAGTATATCTTTACGGATCAGTTATTCAGTCAATAATTTATGCGATTGTTTTCTTTATCTTTTTGGCCTGGGCTTTTGCTTAAAAGAATAGCTTTGCAATAAACCATTTATAGATTAAGAAGACCCCAACAATCAAGATAACAATTGTTATTAAATTAACAAGAATCTTTTTGAAAACATCAGAAATAAAACTTTTAAATCCCATAGTTTATTCTCCGCCAGAATTATTATTCATTCCAATTATATTATTAATGTCTAGATCAGAATTCTTATAATAAGGATTTCCGGTTATTGGAACGGATGAAACAATATTCTTATCACAAACACAGAAGACTTTATCGCTCCTCTCATAACCACAACTATCTTTAATCTCATGTTGAAGTTTATTATATTTGATTAATTGAGTGCAAGATATAACAATGAATATTAAAACTAATATCGCAATGAAAGGCTTAATCTTTTCTAAAAGTTTTATGTAATCCATAATATTTATAAAATAATAAAGTTTATAAAGATTGTGTTATTCGTATAATTATCTAGAGACATTGCAGACTCTCTAGTTAGGTTGGAAGTAGAAAATCCCTTAAGTTCCTATAGGCCTTTTTGGATTATTCCTTGCGGTTTTAAACCGACTGCAGCAGAAAACTTTTAGGAAGGGCGGACTTGTTCCGCCTTTCCCCCCATTCTAATAAAAAGAAATCTTTAAATAGTAGTAGTCCTTCTATTTTCTATGAGATTAATTAAAAACGAGGTTATTAAAAGATGAGTAAGATCGGAGATTTCATAAGAAAATTAGCAGCTAAAAAGAATTCTTCTAGTTCTGGAGGATTAGGAACTATCTTTCTTAAACCATCTGAGGCCACGCCATCAGTTCTTAAGTCGATAACTTCTTCGGGAAATACCGCAACAGTTGTTTCCGGATCAGTAAATAATATTCAATCTAAATCTTATGTTTCAAGTGGAAGTAGTGGAGGAAGTGGAGGAGGATATGTTCAAACAAGCACACCATCACAAACACAATATAACCAAGAAAGAGAAAGGCAAAGACAAGCAGAAAAACAAAGACAAGATAATTTAAAAAAAATTGCAGATGAGAAAAAGAGACAAGAAGAACTTAAAAAACAATCTACACAAAGAGCAGCAGAAAATAAAAAACTTCGAGACTTATCAACTAGAGCAAACATAGAAAAGAAAAATATTAAACAACAAGCATTATTTAAAAATTCAACAATTAAAGAACAATTAGCAATTCTAAAACAAACTCAAGCTCAAAAATCCGCAGGACTTTATATTCCTCCAACAGATAAATTCGGAAAAACTGAGGCCTTTTATGTTCAACAACAAGCAGAAAGAGATATAAGAAATCATGTTAGCAAAGTCACAGCAATACTTCAAAAGAATGTTAATGATGGAAGTATGTCTTTAGATCAAGCAAATAAAATTTTGAATCAAGAAGTGGATAGAAAATATAATCAAGTTGTGGCAGAAATAGATAGGAAATATCCTCCCGCAAAAACTAATTATAAACTAGATATTCCAGTTAGAGAAAGAAAAGAAAAATTCGTTGATAAGGTCATTGCTAAATTAGAAGTTCTTTCTGGAAAGAGGAGAATCAAGGCAGACAAAAAAGGCCAAGAATTAATAGCTAACAGGGTTGAATTTGAAAAACTTATGGGCTTAGTAAATCAAGGAACAATCTCCGATAAAGATTTAGCAAGAATTCAAGGGGTTAGCAGAAGAAGGATAGAATTAACTCTTTCTTCATTCGGAAACAAAGCAGTCTCTACCTTATCAGATACAGCTTTAGGATTAGCATTATTAACAAAAGTTCCGGGATTGGTTAAAACTCCAGAAGGAAGAGCAATTATTGCGGCAGAGGTTATTAAACTTCCGGCTAGTGTTAAATCAGAATTAAAGAAATTTGGAGTTCTTTATAGAACAAATCCAGAACAGGCAGGAGCTATAGTTGTCTCAGAGATTTTATTCATGAAGGGAGCAGGAGCAGTTTTCAAGAAGTTAGGAAAGGTTAGCAAAGTCACAATTAACAGAGTTAAGAATCTTAGTCCAACTTTATTAAAGATCGAAAGAGGATTAATTAAAATTAAGAAACCTCTCCCTTCCGGAGAGAAATTAACTTTAAAATTTGGAACGATTGCAGATGTTCAAGAAAGTGTAGCAGTTCAATTTAGAAGAGGAGGAAAACAATTAATCGCCGTAACTGCGCAAGCAGATAAAGTTATTAGAGGAATAAGAAGAAAAGCAATTATTAGAAAACCTTTTTCTTTTGATGAGGCAAAACTTAGCAAAGTCACAAGAGATTTATTAAAGAAGTTTGATAAAGCAAATATTAATCCTAGGGAAGTTATAACATTAAATAGACTTTTAAGAGAAGAAACAAAGAGATTAGGAGTTCAAACTAAAGGAGTTGATTTATTAGAGAGATCAATGTATTTCGACCCAGACAGAACTCTTAGAAAATCTAGATTGGCTGCAGGAGCAGAAAGAGTTCCAGAAGACGGAACACTATTCGACCTATTAACTGGAGAGGCCTCATTGTTTAAGAGAACTCCTAAGCCGGCTGTTTATGTTATTGAAGAATTCGCAGAGAAACTTCCTAAGACTAAAGAGTTCGCCTCAATAATTAGAAAGATTAAAGCAGCAGTTAAAATAGGAAAAGATCCTAATCTATCTAAAGCAGAATTAGCCAAATTAACTAGATGGCAAGTTACTCCTTCTGGAAAACTTAAAGGTATTGGATCAACAACTTATCAAGGAGGATTAGAAAGAGAAGTGACTATCGCTCCAGGAGAAGTTATCAAGAAAGTTAAGAAACTAGGAACTTTGAAAGTAGGAGATAAAAGAATTCCAATTTATGCTATTAAAATTATAAGAGGAAAGCAGAAAGTAAGTATCATAAAAAGAATAGAAAAAGTTAGTGATTCTATTTCTCAACTTAGAAAGAGAAAATCTAAATTAAAAACTCCTCAAGCTAAAAAGAATATTGAAAAGAAGATTCAAATTAAAATTAAAGAATTAGATAAAGTGAAAACAAAAACTGCAACTAAAGAAGTTAAAGAATTCTTGAGAGAATCTAGAAGAAGACCTTCCAAAAGAAAGAAAACTTATCCAGTTAGAAGAAAGGCTGCTGCTAGAGCCGTGACAAGAGCAAGAGCAAGAGCAAAACCCAGGGCAAGAGCAAGACCTAAGCCAAGATCAAGGCCTAGACCTAAACCTAGAAAGCCTACTCCTAGAAAACCAAGACCAAGAAAAACAACTCCTAGAAAGCCAACTCCAAGGAAACCAACTCCTAGAAAGCCAACTCCAAGGAAACCAACTCCTAGAAAGCCAACTCCAAGGAAACCAGTTCCAAGGAAACCAAGACCAACTATAAGGGCAGCTCCAAGAGGAGGAAAGAAAAAGCCTATAGTAAGACCTAGAAGAGGAAGAAAGAAAACTGCCTCTACTTCTAGAAGAAAAGTCAAAGGTTATAATGTTTATGTGAAATCAAGAAAGAAATATATTAAGGCAACTAGAAAACCTTTATCTAAAAAGAATGCACAAGATAGAAGAGCTTATGTTGTGGATCATTCAACTTCTGCAAGGGCAAAACTTAGACCAGTTGGAAGAAAGTATAAGAGCTTAGGGAAGATAAGACCTAAAGAGGCCGGAGCAAGGAATAAGATTAAAGCTAGAAACTATAGAATCGTAAAAGGGAAGAGAGTTCAAATCAGAAATACAATTATAGAAAGGAAAGGAAAGCCAAGAATTAATACTCGTGGAGAGAAGAGAGGACTTAGTGCTGCTAAGTTAGTTAAGGAACTCAATAAACCAATTAAAAAAAAGACTTCTTCTAAAAGGCAAACGAGGAAGAAGAAGAGGTAGAATATGAATAAGAAAATCTTGTTTATCTTTATGTTTCTGTTTCTGTTTAGTTTTGCTTTTGTTTCTTCTCAAGGAATGATAAGAGATGATTCAAGAATAACCTTTTTTTCTGGAAACTTAACAAATCTTTATCAATTAAACGATACAAATATCCCTTCTCCTTCAAACTTAGATTTATTACAATTTAAAACAATAAACAATAAATGGAATTCTTATTCATTTTCACTAGGGGATTTTTGGAATTATGATTATAACGATTTGATCAATAACCCAACAATTCCAACCAATAATAATGAGTTGATAAATGGAGAGGGATATTATAGTTTAGCAGATTTTAACATTAATAATTATGCTCTTTTAAATACTCTAAATAATGGAACTTATAATTATGATTGGAACTCGACAGGATTAATTATTAATTGGAGTAATGCAATAGACTTAACAAATTATTTAATAAATAATACTCGTGAGGGTTGGAACATAACTATTGATAATTTGAAAGTAAAAGATTATACTACTTTTGAAAATGACATGCATTATTCAATTCACGACGACGGATCTAATATTCATTTAGATTTCGATGAAGTAGGGGGAAATAATTATGTAGGAATTGAAACAACAGGGGGATTTTTTCAACTATACGCAAATCCTAATCCCTCAAATGATTATTTATTGGCAACAATTACAGAAGTTCAAGGGGAAGATACAGAATTAAACTTTTATGAGGGGGGAACAGGACATAATAGATTTTGGAATAGTGGAAGTTTAAGAGTTGGAGGATCAAAAGGAAGTCTTTGTTCAGAATTAACTACAGATGTTGATTGTGATACTCCAGGAACAGGTTCTGATTTAGTTGTTCAAGATGACGGCTGGTTTGGGGGAAAATTATTCTCTTCTGATTGGTCAAATATTTCAATAACAGAAAGCCAAATTAATGATTTTCAAACTTATAGATTACTTTCTAATAATACTTTTTTCGGGAATGTTGGAATCGGAACAGATAGTCCAAATTCAGAATTAGATGTTGCTGGAAGTGTGAATATTACTCCTTCTGCTTCTGCTGCCTTGACTGTAGGAAGAATAAGTGGAAATCCAAATATTAAAGCAAATTCAGAAGAAGGTGGTTTTTTGATTATGGATTCAGATGGAACTGGCACTGGAAAAGTTGGATTAAATTGGTATTCAAGTGATGATGTTGTTTTAGCTCAAGGTGGTGGAAATGTTGGAATTGGAACAATAGAGCCAGACTATACTTTAGAAATTTTTGATACAAATGCACGTCTTTATTTGAACGGTTCAAATGCTCAATCATATATTAATAGAATAGCAACAACAACAAGAGGCGAACAGAGATTTGGAACAACAGGTTCTATGAAATGGAATGTTGGATTATCAGACAGTGATTTAGTAGGAGATGGTTCAGAATTCTTTATAGGAGAAATATCTGGTGGAATAAGTCCTGCATTTTGGATTGAAAGTGGAGGAAATGTAGGAATTGGAACAACAAGTCCAAATGAAAAACTTCATGTTATAAATCCCGGTCTTAATACAAAGTTGATGGTAGATAGAACTTCTACTTCCAATGGTGCAAGGGTTTCTTTTGCAACAGCAGGAGTTTCTAAAATGGAAATAGGTTTAACAGGTGATGATACAGATAGTTTTAAAATTAGAAATGCAGATGGAACAGATTATTTAACAATATTAGAAACTAATGGAAATGTGGGAATTGGAACGACATCGCCATCCTATCCTTTAGAAATCAATGGAGATAATTCTGGAATAAGTCTTTATACAAGTGGAAATATCTCGGCTACGGGCTTTATAACAAGAACTTCTCTATATGATAAATCTAAGAGTGTCTGGGATTATTTAAAAGATTCAGATGATTATAAAGATAAAGATGGAAAGATAGACCATAAAAAATATTATGGTTATGTTTCAAATATAACCTCAACAGATTACTCCCAACCAATTAACGAAAGCTACGAAGAAGAATTATGCGAACAAATTTTAGTTAATGTTACCGTAGAGAAATGCACATTAATAGAAGATTTATTTACAAATTGCACAAATGTAATAGAACAGAAATCAGAAACTCAATGTCATAACGAAACAAAAACAAAAATAACTTATCCTTATACAAAAGAAGAAGAAGGAGTTAATCTTGAAAGTGAAATTAATCTTTTAAGACAGGCAATTTATGAACTGAAACAACAAAATAATTTATTAATTTCAAGAATAGAGGTATTAGAAAATGTTAAATAATTTACTCCCAAACCATCATACATTTAAAATGAAAAAAATATTCTATCTATTAATCTTAGGAATCTTTATTTTTAGCTTTGCTTTTGTATCTGCTGAGAATATCGGAACTTTTAAACTTAATGAAGAAATGCAAATAACGAATTATTGTTCTAGTGGAGATTGTTCTTCTATGAATCTCTCTAGCATAACTTCTCCAAATGGAACACTTAATTATTTAAATATGGAGATGACTAAAAACGGACAAGAATTTAATTATTCTTTCACCCCCTCATTCTCCGGAGAATATAATTTTAAAACTTGTGCAAATCCATTAGGAGATTTTACTTGTGATAGTGATTATTTCTTTGTTACTTCAAACGGAGAAATAAAAGATAATATGCAATTAATTTCTAGAATATTTCTAATCCTTTTCTGTCTTCTTGTGATTGTTGCGATTCAATGGAATAGAAAAACTATTAATTATGATAAATGGTATTCTAATTTAGCTAAGAAATATGAGAAAAAGAATTGGACTAAGTTCGCACTAGGCGCAGTAGCACTTAACTTAATGAAGAACTCTTGGATATTTTCTTACTTGGTAGGATTGTTAGGGCTATTGATTCTAACAGAACTAACTTATTTCTTCAACATAACTTCTGCTCTAGAAATAATGAAGATTGTCCTAGGCCTTTATAGTTGGTCTGCTATTGGAGTCTCTCTAATATTCTTTAGTCAAGTTCAAGAATGGATAGTTGGATGGTTAGATGATCTTCAAAACTTAAACTGGGGGATAGATAAATCATGAAAGAAGAAAACAAATTGCCCTTAAAAGTTACAAAGAAAGGAAAAGAATTCCTAAAGCAAATGCAGATCAACAGAATAAAGTTAGACTTGAAAACTATAACTTATCCTCAATGCGTGGATAGAATCGCAAGATACTTTAAAGCTAACAACGATGAATATTTAGCAATGTTAAAAGCGGAGGATGAAAAATGTTAGAATCACTTAACCCAAATAATAAGAGTGCAGTATCTTTTTTAATAATTGCAATGTTTGCAATATTCTTATCTGGGATTTTCTTAGCCATTGTTTATTTCGGAGTTGCTACTTTCCAAACGGGATTAGAAGGAGTTAGTTGTGATCTTCCGGGAACAACTTATGGAGATTGTCAAACATGGTTCGGAGACACGATCTATAAACTATTGAATCTGAAACCGATAATAATTCTATTCAGTTATCTATTTATCTTCTCCCTAGTCTTTGCTATGGTTTTACTAGGATATAAGAATGGAGAGAATCCCGTCATGATTGGAGTTATATTTATCATCACCGCAGTCTTTACTTACTTCGGGCTAGAGATTTCTAACATCTATAGGGGAATGCTCACGAGTGAATATTTCTATCAAATGATGACACCTTTCACGATCTATAATAAGATAATGCTAAACTTCCCCTGGTTCATTGCCTTCGTTGGTTTGGCTAGTCTAACCCTTAGCATTGTTAATTATCAGAGGGCAAGAGTCAATACTCCAACCTCAGATTTGAATTATTAGTTCTGTAAGTATATTTCCTTTAATGTGTAAAAGAATGCAGGAAAGGAAACATATATAAAGGACAAAGATGTTAGTTTGTTATGAACATAGGATTCGACCAAATAAAAGAGATGAAGATTAAAGACATCATTCAACTAAAAGCAGATAAGGAAAGGCTAGAGAAAGAGAACACTTATCTTAAAGCTAAATATCCAATGGCTAAGTTAGACCTAGAGAAGGATGACTCAGACATTAATAAGTTCTTAGAGGAGCTAGGAGAATGATTAGAGAGTATCTAGGAAACTATCCTAGAATTAAAATTATGGAGTTTCTAATTCATAACAGGAAAAAAGGTTATGGGATAAAAGAGATTATGTTAGGAGCAAATGTTAAACACAGAAATCTAATTCTTGTTTTAAATGATCTCATAGAAAAAGACTTAGCTTATATTGAAAGGAAGATTGGAAAATCTAATCTCTATAAAATAAATGATCTTAATCCTTTTATACAATCATTAATATTTATTAGCAGGGGAAATAAATCATGAATCCAATATTGTTAAAAATAATTTTCTTCTTATCCGGAGTTCTAGTTTTCTTTATTGGTTATGTTCTAGGAGGAATAAGAGCAAGGATCAAGATGACTAAAAAAGGAATGAATGATTTATTAGAGATGTTTAGCGGACTCCCGAAGATCATGGAGAAGAAAGAATGATCCAAGACACAAGCCTCTTAGCCTACACAGAAATTCTAGAAAACTTAGGAGAGAGGCAGCTCCAAGTTTATACAGCAATCGCAGAGTTAGGAGAATGCTCTAACACAATGCTCGCAGAGAAACTAAACCTTCCTATTAGTTCAATCACTCCTAGAGTTGGAGAGCTAAGAAAGAAGAAAGTGGTTAGAGAATCACATAGAGACTATTGTCCTCTCACCGGAAGAAAGGTTATCTTCTGGAAAGTAAGTCATAAATTAATCTAATTCTCCATAGGAAATGAAAACCTTAACCTTCGTTTCCAATGGAAACTTTTAAATAGTTCTTTTCCTTAGTAAAATTAACTAAAGAGGGGAAAGTTTAGCACAACGCCCGGCCTACTCGATCGTAAAACCGGCACACTCTCCCCCCTTCGTTTCTTATGGAACACTCATTCTTTAATTAGTAGAAAGATTTAAATATGAAGTTCATGTTCTAACCCCATGACACCCCAAAAGAAAAGATGTGAAGTTGATAGTGTATTCTACCTTTTGAAAGATGGTTTTAGCAAGAAAGAAATTCAAAAGAAACTAGACATAAAACCCAGTTCTTTATCTAATCACCTTCGGAGACTAGAGGAAAGCAATAACATTAAAAGAGTTGGTAAGTATAAAATAGATATTCTCTCAAGTTCATATCTAAACCCTAAGGTGACTAAAAACAAACTTCATAAAGGATTCAATAAAAGAGGCCATGCTCACAATTCTACAATCCATTTTCACAAGAAAACTATTCTTCATGAACTCCCAAAAATTAAGACAGATGAAAAGGCCGGAGTCTTTACAAAGCTAAAGTTCGGATCATTAAAATTCGTGAGGGATGGTTTCACAATTTGGATTAATAAAAACAACTTAACAATCTATTCAAATAATTCTTATTATTCCGGGAATGCTTTAAATTCTAAATTTGCAGCTCTAAGAAATATTGACAACTTAATTCAGAATCTAATCTCAAAATATGATCTGCCTAAATATTATGGGATAGAAATCTTTAGAGAACATTATGGTTTAATATTTAATAAGTTTGCTAAATGGTTAAACAAACAAGGGAGAAAAATGTATGTAGAAGACAAGAGAGGAAAATCTATTCTGTGGGTTGATAAATCTAGAAAGGACGATGTAGGATTAGAAGAGTTTGAAGGAGAAGACCCAATGAAAATAAATAACGCAGATGGATTCTTTGAATCAAAAGATAGAACGGGATGGAAGGATGACACTCCTCAAGTAGAAGATAACTCTAAGAAAATTAAAGATCATGATAAAGTTCTAGATAAATCAATGGAAGTTCTAGAAGGATATGCAAAACAAATAAGTCTCCATCTTAAAGTAGAAGAAGGACAACTAAAGACTCAGAAAGAAACTCAAAGGATTTTAGCATTAATGGAGGAATCATTAAAGGAAACTAAAAAAAGACTTTCAAAAGATGGAGACTTAAAATAAAATTATCCCCACCCTAAAGGATAGGGTTTTATGAGAACAAGTCATAAACACAAAGTATTTAAAGGTATTATACCTTATTATAACACAATGGAAAGATTAACAATATATCCTGAAAAGGAACTAATGGAAAAGATAGAAAAAGAGGCAAAGAAAGAAAAAAGAAGTATGAACAATTTAGTTTTATTTATACTTGAAAACTTTTTCAAAAAGAAAAGATGAAAAATCAATATAAACACTTCAATCCGAAAGAACATCAAGTAGATGTGAAGTTAGCCAAAGTTAGAACTTCTAATCATTGCAAACATAATATTAATTATCATATTGTTTGGATTCCAAAATACCGAAGAAAAGTTTTAACAGATAAAAAAGTAATTGAAGTTTTAACAACAATTCTAAAAGGACAATGTGAAGATTTGAAAATTGAAATGTTGGCATTAGAAATTATGCCCGACCATATACATTTATTCGTTGGAGCAAAAGTTATTCAAATAATTAACAAACTAGCAGGAGCAGACTTAATATGATAACAAAAAAAGATTTAATCTTAACAGAAGATACAACTTTTAATGAAAGTATAAAAGTAAGGGGAAATATCAAAGGAGATTATAATTTGAAAGTTTTAGGGAATATTGATTGTG
>Ga0222677_1000280_pt1 | contig 22920 bp, 21 predicted proteins | sample AntAcemetagen935_FD_179846 | JGI IMG/M metagenome (GOLD analysis project Ga0222677, IMG submission 179846) | Saline water microbial communities from Ace Lake, Antarctica - #935 | ecosystem: Environmental > Aquatic > Non-marine Saline and Alkaline > Saline | place: Antarctica: Ace Lake... | reverse complement strand
CGAGTAGAATATGCCTCGATTTCGGGGATTTCCTTAATTGCCTTATCGATCTTCTGCATGGCCTTCGGCGTCAGCGTTATGGTAAGCGGGAGATTATCAATGGATGCGACATATCCCTTTTTGTGGACCTGCAGGTGGCCGAGCATGGAATCCGTAATCTGTCCGATGAGAAGGCTCTTGACGGACCCCGTAACTGCCATGAAGACCAGAACGAAGACAACACCGATCATAATGAGCGATGCCGTCAGAAGGGTTCTTCTGCGGTATCTCAAAAGATTTCTTATGGCTATCTTGAGGAGATTATACATGGGCATTTCCTCCTGTATCCTTCCTGTCGACGATCGTTCCATCCTCCAGAGTATAGATTATTTCCGCGGCGCCGACTATCTTCTGATCATGAGTGGAAAAAATGAAGGTGGTTCCGGACTTTCTCTGCATCTCTTTCATCAGTCCAATAATCATATAGGCAGTCTTGCTGTCGAGATTAGCCGTCGGTTCATCGGCAAGCACGAGCTCAGGTTCAGTAACCAGCGCCCTTGCAACGGCAACTCTCTGTTTCTGTCCCCCTGAAATCTGATCGGGATACTTGTCTTTCTGCTCCGTCATTTCAACTGATTCCAATAGACTCAAGATACGCTGCTTCCTTTCTTCCGGCGGAACATTCTGCACCATGATGAGAGGATATTCAATATTTTCATATACGGTAAGGACAGGAATAAGGTTAAAATCCTGGAAGATGAATCCCATGTGCCTGCCCCGGAAGGCCGCCCGCTGTTTCCTGTCGAGGCTGACCACATCCGTGCCGGCTACGGTCAGCCCGCCTTCCGTAGGTGTATCAAGACAGCCGATAAGGTTTAAAAGAGTGGTCTTGCCGCTTCCGGATGGTCCGACAAAGGAAAGAAACGAAGCAGGTTCAATCTCGAAATTCAGGTCATTCAGTGCCCTCAGGCTGACCTCTCCTACCTGATAATCCTTATAGATTTTATGCGCCGATATTAATCCCATATAGCCCTCCTTTCATCTGAAACGGTTTTTGCCGCCCTGTCATTCCGGTGGAAACGGGAATGACAGATTTCCAAGTAACTTAAGTTTGCAAATGTGTTGTAGCGTTGCCCCTGAGGAACATAACTGCGGGGGACAGAGCCCCCGCGCTACGACATATCGTTGTAGCGTTGCCCCTGCGGGCAACCAATATGTGGGGCACAGAGGCCCCACGCTACTGTCATTCCCGAATGACAGATTTTTTACGAGTGCGTCAAATCTGCCTCCATTACTTTTTGCCATAGAATAAAATCACTCGCCTTGATTTACCTTAGGATTATATGATAATTTTACTGCAAGTAGCAAGCGCGGAAAGTGTCGATATGGACCAGTATTCTGCCGGGCCATTCGGCAATCCAACACGATATAAAACGGGTGCAGGTAATTCTGAAATCAAGGGCGCATTTGAACGGCCTCTTTCCGTAAGCAGATGTATATACATTGCCGTCAATCAGTCGCGTTCCTGGCTGCCTGACCCTGTTGGTGGTTTAATGTGGGTCGGTTTAGATAAACCCGCAGAAAACTGTTTTATGCCGGTTTATGCAGGCGTTAATAATATGCCGCCATCCTTTGTACGAGGCACTATGCTCAGGTATGATCCGGAAAGCGCCTGGTGGACTTTCAATCTCGTTGCCAATTACGCAACGATAAAATACTCGTACATGATAAAGGATATCCAAAGTCAGCAGAAGAAACTTGAAGACAATGAATTCAGGCAGAAACCGATAATTGAAAAGAAGGCCGCGGCACTCTGGAAGCAGGGAAAGAAACAACAGTGTCGTGATTACCTGACAACCTACTGCGAAGATAATGCCGCAGATATAGTTGCTTCGTGGAAAAATCTCTGGGAGCAGCTCGTTGTGACATATAATGACGGCTATAGAATCGGACCGGAAGGAGAGAAAGAAACACCCGGCTATCCGGCAAAATGGTTGAAGGATGTCGGCTACGAAGACGGTCCGACAAAATATCAGAAATAACCGTATTTTTGGGAAAGTTTTTTACATGACCATTTTCAGCTTTGGCTATCGAACTTTGATATTTTATCTTGCCATTCTTGCTTTCATCGCCGGTTGCGCGGACCGTAATCAAGGCAAGATAGAAGACCGGGTTTATTCTGAGAGCCCAATTACCGGGTTCGTATGGGATACGCGGGGTGGCGGTGACATGCGGTTTGCCGTTGAAAGAGAAGGGAAACACTACAAAATTACAGTTGAAAGATACGACTTCCACACAATCAACAGGGTTATTACACTTACCAGTGAAGATGACGAAGCGTATCGGCTTGTTGAAGATATATTTGAAAAACGGGTTGATCTTTACAATTATACGTTTGTCCCGAAAGGCGTAACCGGAACATGGACGGAAATAACCTTGAGACGTACGGATCGCAGGGAGACAGTAATAGACAGGATTGACGCAGTGGGAGATTTGAACATTTTATATCAGTTCGTTCACAATGTAGTGCAGTCTCTCTAAATTGGTTTTCAACTAAGGTTCAAGCCACGCCTTGATTTCTTCTTTGTCAGGGATCTTTCCTACACTCTTGACCTCGCCGTCGACCACCACCGCCGGTGTGCCGAACACTCCGTAACCGGCAATCTTCATCGTGTCGGTGATTTTCTCAATCTGAGCTTCCACGCCGGTCTCCGCTACTGCTTCCCTGACTATTTTTTCTGTCTGTTGACACCGCGCACAACCAGGTCCCAATACTTTGATCTCCATTCTTTTTATCTCCTTTTCAAAAAAGTTTTATTGATTACCTTTATCCGGCAAAACTGCCGTAAATTAAACCCGCGATAGTGGACATAATGACAATGATACTGCAGAATGTAGCTGTTTTTCTGACACCCATAACACTGCCGATCACCAGCATATTCGGCAGTGACAGGGCCGGTCCGGCCAGAAGCAGGGCGAGGGCAGGCCCCTTACCCATACCTGAACCAATGAGCCCCTGTAGAATAGGGATTTCGGTCAGGGTGGCGAAATACATCAGAGCGCCCGCAACCGAGGCAAACAGATTTGCCCACAGCGAGTTTCCACCCAATAGAGACTGGACATAATGTTCCGGAATCAGGGCCTGGTGCCCGGGCCTTCCCAGCATAAAACCGGCAACCAGCACGCCGCCTATCAAAAGCGGAAATATCTGTTTCATGAAACCCCAGGTAGAGTCAATCCAGTTAACGCATTCATCTCTGGTAAACCAGGCCTTGAGCATAAGAGCCAGGATGCTCAGCAGGACAACGGTGATGTACCATTTATACGCAAAGATCATCGGCCATAAACCGGTCGCGTCTGAAGCCGGCCTGGCGAAGGCGGCGAAGATCAGGATCAGCACCATGATCAGAAGGTACATGCCGTCCTGCAGCAGGGTGCGTTTTCCGTCATCGGCATCCGGGACATAGATCTGGCCGGTGGTCCGAGCCGCGTCGTCCTTTCTGAAGATCAGAGCCATCAGGAGGCCGGTGATAACGGCAAAGACGACCGCGCCGATCGCGCGGGCCAGCCCCATCTGCCAACCAAGGACCTTTGCCGTGAGCGTAATGGCCAAGATGTTGATCGCGGGCCCCGAATAGAGAAAGGCCGTCGCCGGGCCGATTCCCGCTCCCCGCGTGTAGATTCCCGCAAAAAGCGGCAGGACCGTGCACGAACATACCGCCAGGATGGAGCCAGAGACCGAGGCCACCGAATAGGACAGGATCTTGCTGGCCTGGGAGCCGAAATATTTCAGGATCGCCCCCTGTGACACAAAGACCGCGATAGCCCCCGCGATAAAGAAGGCCGGAATCAGGCATGTCAGGACATGCTCGCGGGCGTACTCCCGGAGCATCATGAACGCCTCGAGCCCGGACTGGCGTATCAGCGCGTGGTCCCACGGGATGTAATAGGCCGCCAGAAAAACACCGGCGATTAGCAAAAGCTTTGTTCGTTCCTTCATTTCCATGACTTTCCTTATATCTCCCTCGATTGACCGAAGATGGTCATCAACATCCCCGTCCATCGATTTCGTATTTCGCGATATGACGATTTAGTGTGGACAAAAAAAGACCCTATCTCCCGCAGATATCCTCCCGGTGGATATGCGGCAGTTGCAGTGCCAGCCCGGCAACCGCGGGATCATCCTCCAGCCAGTGTTTCAGGTTGCCAATCAGAGACGCCGCGTAGGGGCTTGTGCCGCCGTCTGCCAGCGCGTAATTGACCCACAGCCCCTCTTTATGAAAGGTAATCAGGCCGGCCTCTTCCAGGATCTTCAGGTGCTTGCTGGTAGTGGACTGGGCCACACCGAGGGCCTCCTTGATTTCACAGACGCACATCACCCTTTTTTGCAGCATCTTTATGATCTTGACGCGGCTCGGATCGGACAGGGCTTTCATCACCCTCAGAAATGACTTCATAATCACAACCTCCATATCGTCTAAATGGAATATAGTTCCTGTATCAGCCATTGTCAACAATAATTATGAAGGTTGTTATTTTGAAGTTACGGCGTGATTCATGCTCTCATGTATTAAGTTGATCGCGTGTGTTACCTGGATTTTCACCAACCACAATACTGCTTGACAATAAAATTTAATGGGGTTAGTCGGTTAAAAGGCTCTATTGGTTTGAGAACACATTGTGCATACATCAATCAACTGATAAATCTGCCGTGTGTTTTAAATTCTTATAACAGATATGACTGAGTGAAAGGAGCGTGTTGATAGAGATGAATTCAGAGATGCAACAGGACATTCAACCATCACCGACCGTTGACAGCGATAACCCCGCGGTCGCTAAATTTGCAGGGGAGAACTCCGGTGATTCCACCGATCCGAGGGAGCAGGCGATCAGTCTGTATTACGCCGTACGGGATGGTATCCGCTACGACCCGTATGCTCTCGATTTGTCAATCGACGGACTCCGGGCGAGCACCACGTTACGTGTTGGCCGGGGCTGGTGTGTAGCCAAGGCAATCCTTCTCGCGGCCTGCTGCCGTTCGCTGGGAATTCCGGCCAGGCTGGGCTTTGCTGACATCAGAAACCACATGACTACCGCCCGCATGCGTGAGGCGATGAAAACCGATATCTTTTTCTGGCACGGTTATACGGCTATTTATCTCGACGGGCTCTGGCTCAAGGCTACCCCCGCCTTTAATGTCGAACTCTGTGAGCGATTCCGGATAAAACCTCTCGATTTCGACGGTCGCAACGACTCAATATATCACCCGTTTGATCTTGAGGGTAACAGGCACATGGAATATCTCAGCTATCGCGGAGAATTTACCGATGTTCCCCTTGATGATATGATAGAGACATTTCGTCGTGAATATACCCAGGACGAGTTGCCCTGGAAGGATGCGGATTTTGACCGCGAAGTCGAGCAGGAGACGCAGGAAGTTCAGGACTAATATGGGATACCGTGAGTTATCATTAAAGCTGCCAACAGATTATATCGAGGAACAGCTACGAGAGAGACTAAAAAAAGAACTGAAAATCAGAGAGTTTACATATCAGATAGAGAATAAGAGCCTTGATGCAAGGAAAAAAAACAACATACACTGGCTGGTTAGAGTTGGAATCCTGTCAAAAGAAATCAAGGAAGGCGAACCTGTCAGATCGCTATCTCTAAACATTCCATATAGAAAAAGAGAAGAAAGGGCGGTTGTTGTCGGAAGCGGGCCATTCGGCATACGAACCATATCGCATGCTGATTGGAAACGGGGTAGGGTGCCGAACAAAAAACTTCGCTATCGGCTGCCGGGCAAGTGCTATAACTTCATCCACGGGAGCTCGACGTGATGATGCCTGCGTCAACCGCTTGTCCAGTAATCCATCCATACCCCTTTCTTCGTAACGATCAATGTAACGCCGAAATGTCCGGGTACATACTCCCAGTATCCGAGCTGCTTCTTCCTGCTTCAATCGTCTCTCTGTCCGTACACTATAAGCCTCTTCAAATCGCATCTTCCGGATCTCCTGTAATGTCTCTGTCCATCTCATGGCCACCTCCCGGTGACCATTATAAACCGGACAGATTACGTGCTACAACTCCGGACAGATTACTTGCTTCTGACACCCAATAAAAAATCTCTTGACAGCAGGATATATACTGCTGTATTTAACCAATCGATCAGTTAAATACTCTGTGTGTGAATTGTCTATTATGAATAAGCGTGAATACATATTCGAAGCTGCCGACAAGTTGTTTGGTGAAGTCGGATTTGCCGGCGCTTCCACCAGCAAAATTGCGGAGATATCCAATACCAACAAGGCCCTGATTCACTATCACTTCAAGACAAAGGAAGGCCTGTTCCAGGCTGTCCTCGAGCGTTATTTTCAGAATCTTTCCGAGACATTACAGGAATCCCTATTGCAGGAAGGTCCCATTCGGGGCAGGTTGGAACATCTCATCAATGCCTATATCGATTTTCTTGAGCAAAATAAAAACTATTTGCATATTGTACAGCGTGAAATAATGGGCGGTAAAAATAAGGAACGCATCATTAATCACATGGTCCCTATCTTCGAAATAATCATGAACGTAATCCATGAGACATTCCCGCGAACACACTCGGGGGATTTTGCCGTTGAGCAGTTGATGATCAGCTTTTACGGTATGATTATTACCTACTTTACCTGCAGTGATGTCTTGCAGCACCTGTTAAAAACCGATCCCATGTCAAAAAGCAATCTCCGCGAGCGCAAAAAACATCTTCGCGTTATGATAGATATCGTTCTGGATACATTACAGGAAGAATAAAACTTGAGATATTTGCATTCGGTTTGGGCAGAAAATATAGATCTTCTCCATTAAAGAGATTGGTCTGCCCTGCCTCGCCACGTCATTGAATTGAAAAGAAAGGAGATAACAGAAATGGACTATCCGCTGGAAGGGATTCGGGTGCTTGCTCTGGAACAATACATAGCCGGTCCGGACTGTACCATGTGGCTGGCAGACAATGGTGCGGAGGTAATCAAGATTGAACGCCCCGGTATAGGTGAACCAAGAAGGAATTATCTTCCTGTTGTTGAAGACGAAAACGGAAATAAGGCCTATGGAGGATTCAAAATATACAATCGCAACAAGAAAAGCATTACCCTGAATCTTCGCAGTAAAAAGGGTCAGGATATTTACAAAGAATTAATAAAACATGCTGACGTGGTGGTGGAAAATCTGGGACCCAAAACAATCGAAAAATTCGGCTTGGGATATGATGTCTTGGAAAAAATCAATCCGAGACTCATTTATGCTGCCATAAGCGGTTTTGGAAGGCTTGAAGATTTTCGAGGTATTTATTCCGACAGGCCGGCCTTTGATCCGGTAATTCAGGCAATGGCTGGTATTCTTGATCATATAGGGGATGAAGACGGCCCCCCATTATTGGGGCTTCCCGGTCTGGCCGACGTATTTACCAGTATTATTACCGGGTATTCAATCATGCTCGCATTGTTTATGCGGGAAAAGACCGGACAGGGCCAGTTTATCGATTCGAGCATGTACGACTGCATGGCGGCACTTAATGCAATGGGCATTATGATCTATTCGTTTGCCGGATTGATTGTCAAGAGGGGTACTGCCGGGAAATTTCAACACCCGATGGGTACCTTTAAGGTAAAAGACGGTAATTATGTGGCCCTGATTGTGGCTAACGAGTTTATCTGGGAGCGGTTTTGCAAGGCCATAGACCGAACGGATCTTATCGACAATCCCCTGACAGCCAACGGCTTTGATCGGGTAAACAATAAGGATTTTCTTGATCCCATTGTGAAAGACTGGATGGAAGCAAGGAACAGTGATGAGGTGGTAAATGCTCTTCTCAAGGAGGGAGTTCCGGTCGGGCCTGTTCAGAATACCCATGATCTGGTCAATTGCACCCATCTCAAGGCGCGCAAGATGCTGCTTGAAATCGATGATCCAATCGCCGGCAAGCGCATATTTGCCAAGTCACCATTCAGAATGACAAAGGTGAAAGATATTCCGGTGAAGACAGCACCTGATCTGGGCGAGCATACCGATGCCATTCTGAAAGATTGGCTGCATTACGATGATACTGCTCTGGCGCAGCTGCGCGGTGATGCAGTCATCTGAGATTCAATGAATTTTTGAGGGAGGATACGAGCAATGAGAGAAATGGTTGTGGTAAGCGCTGCACGTACACCGTTTGGAAAGTTCGGCGGATTACTAAGAGATTTTTCTGCCGTTGATCTTGGCACCATGGCGGTCAAATCAGTTATGGAAAAGATCGATCTCGATCCCACTGTGGTTGACGAATTATTTATGGGTGTGGCTGTGCTTGCGGGTACAGCTGCCGTTGCGGCTCGTCAAATACTCTTTACTACCGGATTGCCACCGGAGACACCTTCACTCACAATAGACCGTGGCTGTTGTTCGTCCGTAACGGGAGTAGGGCTGGCCATGCGAAATATTCTCGCCGGGGAGATTGATACCGCAATTGCCGGTGGTATGGAAGCAATGAGCCAGACCCCGCTCGTGGCCCGCAATGTTCGCTGGGGCGCCAGGCTCGGTGGAATCATGCTCGAGGAACCGCTGTTTATGCGTAATCCCATTGCTGATATACCGATTGCGGTTGGAGTCGGTGATGTTTCAATAGAATATGGGTTTGGCAGAAATGCTCAGGATGAATGGGCATTGAGGAGCCATCAAAGGTATTTTGAAGCCTATGATGCCGGCAAATTCTCAGATGAAATAAATCCCGTTGAAATCCCGCAAAAGAAGGGGTCTTCCATACGTATGGATAAAGATGAATCACCCCGTTTAGATACCTCGATGGAAAAGTTGAGCTCTCTGCCGCCGGTCTACGGAGGGAAAACCGTAACCGCAGGCAATGCTCCCGGGCTCAATGATGGTGCCACCGCTCTCGTTCTGATGTCCCGGGATAAACAAAAAGAACTTGGGTTAGAACCTTTAGCCACCATCTTGTCTTATGCCAACATGGCCGGCGACCCCCTCTCTTCACCATACATGCCCGCGTTATCAACACAGAAGGCCTTAAAAAAATCCGGGGTTACACTAAAGGATCTAAAGAGAATAGAAATAAATGAGGCCTTTGCGGCAGTGCCGTTGGTCAGCACAAAGGTGCTCAGTGACGGCGATGACACGTTAATGGAACACCTGCGTTCCATGACGAACGTTAATGGTGGCGCGGTAGCAATCGGTCATCCGACCGGGGCCAGTGGTGTCCGGTTGATCATGACGCTTATCTACGAGTTGCGCAGGATCGGAGGAGGGTATGGATCTGCTGCGATCTGTGGAGGTTTTGGACAAAGCGATGCCGTAATTGTGAGAGTTGATTGAAAAGACAACGGTCATCAGCAGGCAAGATTGAGGTTTATTTGGAATCTGTTGGTATAAAGAAAAGGAGGGGACGTCATGAAATCGAGCGAAACAGAGCTTTCATATGATCTCACTTACAAAGATGTAGTCGATTTTCTGAAGATCATCGATGATTCCACATGTAAGGAGCTTCATCTTGAGCTGGGAGATCTGAAACTTGATATAATCAAGGGACCGCAGGGAAATCCAGCGCCCGCAGTCAAAGAAATCCAGGCAGGGGTTGGCCCTCACATTCCAACGCCGCAACCTGAAGCAAAATCCGAAGACGCCGCGGTTACAATGATCTCTGAGAAAACCGGGGATAAACCCGCCACCCGGGACATATCCGGCACCCCTATTTATTCTCCCCTGAGCGGAACATTTTACCGGACGCCGTCACCCGGAGAAAAACCATTTGTTGAGGTCGGCAGGAAGGTCAAAGCCGGTGATCAGCTTGCCATCGTGGAAGTAATGAAGCTGATGAATTCAATCAAGGCTCCCCGGAACGGAACTATCCGCGAAATTCTGGCTGAGAATGAAACCAACGTGGAAATGGGCCAGGTCCTGATGACAATGGATCCACCCTCTGCAAAAGGGAAGGCTAAGGTGTCGACCAAAAAGAAGAAATAGTGATCAAGGATAGGATGAACTGAAAGAGTTCTGGATTAGACATATTGATCATCGATTCGTATATGGGAGGGATTACGGTGAACGAATTACGGTTTAATGAAGAGACATTCCGTGATGGGCAACAGTCGTTGTGGGCAAACCGGATGAGAACAGCATCGATGTTGTCCATTGCCCCGGTAATGGATGAAGCCGGTTTCGATAGCATCAATATCATGAGCGGGTCTGCCTTTGAATCATGTGTCCTGTATTTGAATGAAGACCCCTGGGAACGCCTGCACCTGTTGTGTCAACTCTTGCCCAACACAGATATTCAGGTCCTGATTCGCGGTCGCAGTGCCTTCGGGTGGCGCAGATTTCCGGATGATGCGATAGAACTTTTAATTACATGTCTGAAAAACACCGGCGTACAGGGCATTGTGTTATTTGACGGATTAAACGATATCAGCAACATTAAGTGGCATATGCAGGTTGCCAAAAAAATCGGGCTGCAGATCCATCCAGCACTTGTTTTCAGTGAAAGCCCTGTCCATACCGATGAATATTATGCCTCGAAAGCCCGGGAATGTGTGAATCTGGGTATGGACAACGTCAATCTGGCCGACGGGAGCGGACTGCTTTCTCCGGTAAGGATTCGGACACTCATGCCGGCCATTAGAAAAGCTATTGGCGATAAAGTAGAATTCGGTTTTTTAGGTCATGACGGGACAGGACTGGCCACCGAGAATTATATCGAGGCTATGCGGGTAGGAATTGATAATCTCTCCACGGCAAGCCAGCCGTTGTCGTACGGGAATTCGATTCCCTCGACTCTCGATGTCTTATCGTATGCCCGTGAAATGGGATATGATGTCAAGATTGATGTCGGCCTGCAGAAAAAGGTTGACGATCACTTTTACTGGGTTGCGCATGAGGAGCAGCGGCCTGTCAGCCAGAGAGTACAGTATAATCCGACACAATTCAAACAGTACACTCAGCATCAGATTCCCGGCGGCATGATGTCCCATCTTGTAAGCCAGCTGAAAAATCTCGGTCTGGAAAATCGCCTGCCGGAAGTCCTCGAAGAGGCGGGACGCGTTCGCCAGGAGATCGGCTATCCGGTCATGGTAACTCCGTTTTCCCAAATTGTTGGTGTGCAGGCCGTCTTCAATGTCATTGAAGGTGAACGCTATAAAACGGTACCTTCTGATCTGTGCCAGTATGCCCGCGGGTATTATGGCACCCCGGCTGCCCCGATCGATCCTGATATCATGGATAAGATTCTTGAAGGAGAAGACAAGGGATCCATTGATCCAACCGAAAATTATAAAGAACCACTGGTGGCAAAAGTTCGCAAAGAGCTGGGTGCTCATCGCTCGAATGAAGAACTTCTTCTGGAGTTGTTTTTTTCCCGTCCGACCATTGAAAAGTTCCATCAGAATAAAAAACCGATCGAATTCCCGGTGACCAGGCAGCCGCTGTCTACCCTGATACGCGAGCTATCAAAACGCAAAGATATCAGCAGGGTGCGTCTGCAAAAAGGAGCGCTTCGATTGGAACAGATATTTTAAACGGCTTGATCCTGCTGAATTTTTAAGTAACAAAAAATGAGGGAAGGGGGATCTTTTTTTCAGAACATAAACGATTTCTGTCTAAATATCATACCTTATTGAATGTCACAAAGTCCATAGAATCATTATTTGCGACGAGATTTTTCATTTTTTGAAAAGGGGGAGGCGAACAATGAAAAACAAGGCAATGCCGGATGGGTATCTTATGTCGAAATCATATTCATTCTATGTTTTTGGTCTGCTGTTTCTGCTCTATATGTTCGATTATATTGACCGCATGGTGGTGGTCTCGCTCTTTCCCTATTTAAAGAGCGACTGGGGTCTGAGTGATACCCAGTGTGGCCTGCTGGTATCCGTGGTATATTGGTCAATCGTGCTCCTCTCGGTTCCTATTTCCGTGGTCATTGACAGATGGAGCAGAAAAAAGAGCATCGGGTTGATGGCTGTTATCTGGAGTCTGGCGACTGCCGCTTGTGCATTCACAACAAGTTTTTCACAGCTCTTTGTCGTCAGGACCGTGATCGGTGTCGGTGAAGCCGGATATGCACCCGGAGGAACAGCGATGCTTTCAGCCCTGTTTCCTGAAAGGATACGTTCAATGATGCTGGGCCTGTTCTCCGCTGCTCTTCCCCTGGGTAGTGCCATCGGGATTGTGCTCGGAGGGGTCATCGCTGCCCGATACGGCTGGCGTCACGCCTTCGGGATTGTAGCCTTGCCAGGCTTTTTTATAGCGATTCTATTCTTTTTTGTACGTGATTACAAAACAGTTGGTCTTGAGAAAACAGTTGATCTTGAGAAAACAGTTGATCTTGAGAAAACAGTTGATCTTGAGAAAACAGTTGATCTTGAGAAAACAGTAGATCATTCGAGCGAACTTAAAAAACAGATGTCTGGAATAGATCTCATCCGTCAGTTCACGCGCACTCCGTCTCTTATCCTGACCTACATTGCCTTTGCCGGTAGTATGTTTCTGACGGCATCGTATTTGAGCTGGCTGCCCTCCTACTTTCATAGGATCAACAACATTTCGATGGAGAAAGCGGCATTAATGAGTAGTGGAATCATGATACTGGCTATCATTGGTTTTCCGCTCGGTGGCTTTCTGGTGGATAGATGGCGCAGAACCAGGATGAATGCCAGATTGCTGTTTCCTGCGATCACTTCGTTTCTGACCGCAGTGGTCTTTTTCTGTGCGTTTTTTTATTTCACCGGCTCTAAACAATATTATCTGCTGTTGCTCGGCGGTGTCCTGGCGTCTGCGTTTGCTCCTGCGGCAATTGCTGTGACCCAGGATGTGGTCCATCCAGGACTCAGGGCTACATCGTACAGCTTTTGCGTTATCGTCCAGAACCTGCTGGGTGCTTCACTCGGGCCGTTATTTGTCGGCATGATTTCTGACAAGTACGACATAAAAACAGCTCTCACCATTGTGCCGGCTGCCGCTTTGGTAGCTGCGATACTGTTCTTTATTGGATCGCTCTTCTACAGGCGGGATCTGGCAAAGGTCGAAAGGGTCGCCTTGAGTATCGAGACATGATTTTAAAATGGAACGATTTTTTTGCATCGTATGTGCCTGGCAGCAAACAGCCACGGTAAAATCCACACTGAAAACAACTGGAGGAGGATGCTCTTTATGAAGGGAGTTACCCGGGAAGATATCATAAGCCTCTTGGAGATACTGAGAGAGTCAAGCATTGATGAAATGTGCCTTCAGACAAGTGATCTGAATTTCCGTGTGAGCAAGAGCGGCAAGAAACACGATCCCGGTACGGCAGAAGTGAAGCATGAGATCTCGGAGCCCCAGCAGCAATTGCTGCCAATCAAAGCTCCCATGCTCGGATTCTTCCGGAGTGCTCCATTACCGGGAGCATCTCCGTTTGTGTCTGTGAATCAATACATTAAAGAAAACGAAATTCTGTGTATTATCAATGTCTTGGATCAACAAAATATACTAAAGGCGGATTTCCGGGGATATGTCAGACAAATTTTCCCATCGGACGGAGAGATGGTGGAGTTTCAACAAACGCTCTTTCTGGTCGAACCCGCCAACAATGCCTTGGGAGGTACACCTTGAATCTTTCCATTTCACGAGTTCTGATTGCCAATCGCAGTGAAATAGCCGTTCGCATCATCGGGGCATGTCAGGAGTTGGGGATAGAGACCGTTGCGGTCGTCTCGGAAGTGGACAGGGAAAGCATGCCTGCGAAAATGGCTGATCGGGTGGTTTGTATCGGTCCGGCCCAACCGATCAAGAGTTACCTGAAGGTTGATACGATCATCTCTGCAGCTCTGGGTACTGGTTGTGATGCCATTCATCCCGGGTACGGTTTTCTGGCAGAGCAGCCGGAACTTCCCGATGCATGTGAACAATATGGTTTGAGCTTTATCGGGCCAAGGGCAGAACACATTCGCCGGATGGGAGACAAGCTTTTTGCCCGCAAAATGGTTGCGGCTTTGGGAATCCCTGTTATTCCTGGGTCCGAATTAGTTCGTGATTTCAGTGAAGCAACAACAGCCGCCGTAAAAACAGGATACCCCATACTCCTGAAAGCCGCTGCCGGTGGCGGTGGAAAAGGGATGAAAATCGTAAAAAGGGCCAAAGATTTAAAGGCAGCTTTTTATGAGGCTTCGGCCGAAGCTCGTTCAGCCTTCGGCGATGATCGTATCTATATCGAGCATTATATCCCTGATGCCAGGCATATCGAGGTGCAGGTTCTTGGGGATCGTTTCGGGAATATTGTCCACCTGTTCGAACGCGATTGTTCTCTGCAACGCCGTTACCAGAAAATGGTAGAAGAATCTCCTTCTCCGGTTGTAACGGATGAACTGCGAGACCAAATGTGCCGCGCGGCGTTGTTGATTGCCGGCAACATAGAATATCTCAGCGCCGGAACCGTGGAGTTTATTCTTGATCAGACAGAGCAGAGCTTTTACTTTCTTGAGATGAATACGAGGATCCAGGTGGAGCATCCGGTAACCGAGATGATAACCGGGGTCGACTTGGTACAGGAACAGATAAGGATAGCCGCCGGCCTTCCCGTTGGTTTTTCACAAGACGATGTGATGCATGACGGCCATGCCATTGAGTGCCGGATCAATGCCGAATCGCCGGATTCTGATTTTCGGCCCTGCCCGGGAAAGATCATCGAATGGGATCCCCCCCGGGGGGATAACATCCGCTTAGATACTCATTGTTATCCGGGATATGTTGTTCAACCTTACTATGATTCATTGCTGGCCAAAATAATTGCAACCGGCCACACCCGTACACAGGCCATTGAGAATATGCAACAGGCTCTCGCAGGATTGAGAGTCTCCGGGGTGGATACCACCATCGGATTCCATCAATTTATTCTACAAAATGTTGATTATCAGAGAGGATTTTTCAATACATCTTGGATAGAGGACACCCTGATCGGGAAATACATACAGCGCGCATAGTGTTTGAACACGTATTGTGTGAACGGGAAAGAGAGACAAGATGGAAATCAGCATGCCAACACGTAGAATCCTGGGATTCGGGAAGCGGCAACGTCTAATGCATTCAAGTGTATTCCGGTTTATTTGTCGTTCAAATAAAGAGATCGTCGGCAAAGAAGATACACATCGGATGCCAGATGGAAATATTCCTGATCACAATCATTCCTCTTCATCCTTTCCGCCACCGGAGATGGATAACGGGAAAACCTCAAACAGATATAGTCTGCGCAATAGAATAGGGCTCGTGCTGGGGCCGATTTTCCTGTTGCTGGTGATGCTACTCCCTCCTTCGAGCGGGATGTATTCCGTTGCATCCAGGATGGCATTAAACTCTGTAAATCCAGAACAACTGCAGCATGCAGTTTCGCGCCAACTGCTGATATTGGATAAAAACGGCAAAATACAAGAAATCCCTGATACGCCGGCTTTTCTGGCATGGGCAGAGATCGACAGCCCGGAGATTCATACAGCTGTTCTCAAAAAAGCCGTGGCTATGAAAAACTGCCTGGCAGTGCTGATCCTCATGGTTGTATGGTGGGTTTGTGAGTCCGTGCCCTGGGGGGTGACCGGCCTGATACCTGCGGCACTGTTTCCGATTTTAGGTGTTGCAAATGCTACCGATGCGAGTGCTCCATACGGGCATAAGATCGTTATCCTGTTTATCGCGGCTTTTTTTATTGCCCAGGCCATGTTGAAATGGAACTTCCACAGGCGGGTGGCCCTGTTTATCGTTGATAAAATCGGGGCAAGCCCAAAACGTATTGTCCTGGGGTTCATGATTGCCTCTGCTTTCCTTTCGATGTGGATATCCAATACCGCCACCGCCATGATGATGATGCCCATGGGATTGGCTATTATCCTGCACACAGCGGAAGTGGGCAGGCGTATGCAGAAAGCGGGAGAACTTGCAAACGTGAATTTCACACCGGGGGTTTACATATTCGGCAGCTGTCTGATGCTGGGAATCGGGTATGCCTGCAACAGCGGTGGGATGGGGACCTTAATCGGAACGCCACCCAACATAATCTATGCCGGGCAACTGGAGCTTCTTTTCCCCGGGTCACCGCCTACAGATTTTGCCGCCTGGCTCATTGTGGGCATACCTCTATGTGTGTTGACCACATTATCTCTGTGGGCGCTGCTCGTCTTTTTCCTCAGGCGACCTGAAATTGCAGAAATTCCCGGAGGGGCAAGGCTGATCAAGGATGAAAAACGCAAACTCGGGCCATGGAGCAAGGGGGAAAAAGCGATCGGGATCATTCTTTTAATAACAGCTCTGGCCTGGATGTTTCGGGATGAGAAACACATCGGAGATCTTACGATCTATGGTATCAACACCCTCTTCCCATGGGTGCACGATTCAACGATTGCCGTGCTGATGGCTGTGTTGTTGTTTACCATTCCGATTGATTTGAAAAAAAGTGAGTTTGTCCTTACCTGGGATTGGGCACTCAAAATTCCCTGGGGGTTGATATTATTGTTCGGAGGCGGGTTTGCGCTGGCGGCAGGTATGAATGATACGGGGGCCGCCACCTGGATCGGCTATCAGTTGACCGGATTTGCCCAATGGCCGCTTGTCGGGCTCATGTTTGCGGTCTCTTTTGTCGTAGCCACGGTATCCACTGTGGCTACAAACACAGCCGCTACAACCGTATTTATGCCTATACTCGGTACAATGTCACTGGCCACTCATTTTGATCCAAGATTTCTTATGATACTCGGATGCCTGGCGGCTCAATGTGCTTATGCCCTGCCGGTAGCGGCAGCTCCGCTGGCCATATGTTTCGGGTCCGGCTACATCAGGATGACTGATTTTGTGAGAATCGGTATTGTAAGTTCAATTGTCGCTATTGTGATTGTTGTTTTAGGCTCTTTGCTGCTCCTGGGCCTGGCATTCGGTGTTTCAGCTCATATTATGCCGTCCTGGGCCATTGGTTTGCCGGGATGATGGCTGAAAATTTTACAACCAGTATGTTTTCAGGAAAGGAAGGGTTAAGACAATGCAGAAACAAACAATGATGAATCGGGTGGTTGTTGTTACCGGTGCCGCCAGTGGTATCGGGGCTGCTGTTTGCGCTGAGTTTGGCAAACACGGTGCAAAGATTGCGCTCATAGATATGGATGAGCAAAGCCTCGAAGCACGCGCTCAGGAACTCACGGCACTCGATATCGATTCTTTTATATTGAAATGCGATGTCAGTGTGCCCGATCAATGCCAGGCGGTAATGCAGCAGATCGTCTCTCATTACGGCGGTATTGATGTGCTCGTTAACAACGCCGGTATTACGCAGAGATGCGCCTTTGTCGATGCGCAGATCTCCATGTACCGCAAAGTAATGGATGTAAATTTTTTCGGTGCACTCAATTGCACTACCGCCGCAATCGAAAGTCTGATCGAGCGCAAGGGGACAATCATTGTTACATCGAGCATTGCCGGCCTCACACCTGCTTTGGGCAGGACAGGATACTGTGCCAGCAAGCATGCCCTGCACGGATTCTTTTCCACCCTGCGGGCCGAACTAAGAAAACATGGTGTACATGTGATGATAGTCTGCCCGGGCTTTACCAGTACAAATCTGCAAACCAGGGCCCTTGGCGGTGACGGCTCTGTCACCTCTCATCCGCAGTCAAGGATCGGTGAACAGGCATTGCCCGAGGATGTTGCCGGGGCAATATACCGAGGTATGCTGAAAAGAAAATCTCTGCTGGTTCTCACCCCGATCGGAAAGATTTCCTATTTGTTTCACAAATTTGCCCCTGGATTATACGAGCGTGTCATGGCCAGACAATTACAAAGTGAAATAGAACGGTAGGGAAAAGTAAATGACCCCGCCCACAGGACGGGGCAATCAAAAAAAATTTTAGTGCACCTTGCGTTTTTCGTCCGTCCAGTACTTTTCCTTGACTACTCTGCGCGCGATCTTGCCGTTAGGATTTTTGGGAAGTTCGTCCACGAAATCGATCGAGCGGGGTTTCTTATATCCTGCCAGGGCCTGTTTGCAGAAATCGATCAATTCGTCTTCACTCGCTGATACGTTTTTATTCAGGGCCACCACCGCCTTGACCGCTTCACCCCAGGTGTCATCGGGCACGCCGATCACGCAGGCTTCATACACCGCCGGATGAGAACACAGGACCTGCTCTATTTCCGAGGGGTACACATTGAACCCCCCCGAGATAATGGTTTCTGATTTGCGGTCCCTGATGTAGATATATCCTTGGCTGTCTCGTGTTGCGATATCGCCCGAGTAAATCCACCCGTTTTGCAGCACCTTTTTTGTCAGCTCCGGTTCCTTGTAGTAGCCCATCATCACATCTGCCCCACGCACAATGATTTCCCCGAGTTGTCCCGGGGGGACTTCCTCTCCGTCCTCACCGACGACCTTGACTTCGGTCTCGAAAATGGGCCTGCCGCACGACCCTAATCGATCTTCGTGCCCGCCCTCCAGGGCATTAATATGGTCTTTGGCGGTTAACATCGTGGTAAAGGAAGTGGTTTCCGTCATGCCGTAACCCTGGATCAGAATCGGGCCGAAGAGTTCGATCGCCTGCCTGATTCCGGCCTTCGACATGGGAGCGGCCCCATAAAATATTCTCTTCAGACTGCTCAAGTCATACTCTTTTACCCCGGGATGGAGCAGGATCATGTTGATCATGGCCGGCACCATCATTATATAATTTACTTTTTTACGCTCGATGGTTTCCAGGAGGATATTTATGTCAAAGCGGTTCAAGATCAGGTTGCAGCCACCGGAAAACATCACCGGCATGAGAAGCATGCCGCTGGCATGGGTGATTGGCCCGGCATGGGCAAATATGTCGCCGGGTTCCACCTTGATATCCGGGATCATGGTAGCTTTACGGATCATGGCCATCCGGTTTTCAAAGCTCTGCATTACTGCTTTGAGTCTTCCGGTAGTGCCCGAACTGTATGAGAGCACAGCCAAATCATCACGATCAACCTCTACTTCGGGAAACGCATCGCTGCTTTGAGCGAGGAGCGGTTCATAGGCAATGCATTCGTCCGAGAGTCCATCGAGGCCTATAATATGCGCTACTCTCGGAAGCTCTTTTCTGTTTTCAATGATTGATTTCACATGAAATGCATCGACGATTACAACGCGGGCTTCCGCGTTGTTTAAAACATGTACGGCCTCGGTGGTTGAAAGACGGGCATTCATGGGAATACGTACAAAGCCTGCCTTGAAACATGCCACCTCGGTCTCAACGATCTCGGATCTGTTCCAGGCGTAAATCGCTATTTTATCCCCTTTGTGCAACCCGAGCGACAGCAATCCCTGGGCCAATCGATTGGTTCTGTTATCGAGCTCCTTGTAAGTATAGCTTTTCCCCTCATCAATCAGGGCCGGATAATCCGGATAATAGACGGCGCTACGAGAGATATATTTTCCCAGGTTCACGTATTGCTCCTTGACAGTATTGAGAAAACAAACAATCAGTGCAACTGTCGTAATTTAATATAAAATTGCAGTGTTTATTTTTATGCGATAATAAAGATTTTGTCAAGACAACAGCACATATAAAAGTCTGTTGACAAAATTCAAAACTCTCCATACATAAGTGGACTGAGTTATTTACAGGAGGTTGATAATGAATCTGTTGGAAGTTGATAAACAATCATGTAACCAGGACGGAATCTGTGCCGCGGTCTGTCCCGCGAGGCTCATTAATTTTCAAAAAGGCGGGTATCCGGTCTCCGTCAGCATGGCGGAGGAACTTTGCATCAGGTGTGGACATTGTGTGGCTGTCTGTCCAACAGGCAGTCTCTCCCATCGCGAGATGCCTGTGGATCAATGTCCGCCTATAGAAAAGGATCTTCAATTAACCGCGGAGCATTGTGAACATTTCTTGCGCAGTCGTCGCTCAATACGAGTCTACAAAAACAAACCGGTTTCCCGGGTAGATATTTCAAGACTCATCGAAGTTGCCAGGTACGCTCCGTCCGGGCATAATTCCCAGTGTGCGGAGTGGTTAGTCTTTGATAACAGAGATGAATTGCGAAATCTTGCGGGGATTGTTGCCGACTGGATGCGCTGGATGATCAGCAATATGTCGGAATTAGCGTTGGTTATGCATATGGATAAGGCGCTGCAACGATGGGAAGATGGTAATGATATTATTCTCCGTGACGCGCCGGTTGTAATTATCGCTCATGCGGAAAAAGACAATTGGATGGCCCCTTCTACCTGTACCATAGCCCTGACTTATCTTGAACTGGCAGCGACCGGCATGGGTTTAGGATGCTGCTGGGCCGGCTACTTTAACGCCGCGGCAACCACTTTCCCGCCTATGAAGGAGGCGCTGTCACTTCCCCGGGGACACGAATGTTTCGGCAGTGTGATGGTGGGCTATCCAAAATTCAGCTATCACAGGTTACCCGCGCGTAAGCCCCCTCTCATCTCCTGGCGTTGATCGTGACAATGTATTATGATTCACAGTTTGAACACAGGCTGTATTTCCCCGCTTCAATGCAGCCCGTTAACCGGATAGTTCATTTTAATAACAGATATGACTGAGTGAAAGGAGCGTGTTGATAGAGATGAATTCAGAGATGCAACAGGACATTCAACCATCACCGACCGTTGACAGCGATAACCCCGCGGTCGCTAAATTTGCAGGGGAGAACTCCGGTGATTCCACCGATCCGAGGGAGCAGGCGATCAGTCTGTATTACGCCGTACGGGATGGTATCCGCTACGACCCGTATGCTCTCGATTTGTCAATCGACGGACTCCGGGCGAGCACCACGTTACGTGTTGGCCGGGGCTGGTGTGTAGCCAAGGCAATCCTTCTCGCGGCCTGCTGCCGTTCGCTGGGAATTCCGGCCAGGCTGGGCTTTGCTGACATCAGAAACCACATGACTACCGCCCGCATGCGTGAGGCGATGAAAACCGATATCTTTTTCTGGCACGGTTATACGGCTATTTATCTCGACGGGCTCTGGCTCAAGGCTACCCCCGCCTTTAATGTCGAACTCTGTGAGCGATTCCGGATAAAACCTCTCGATTTCGACGGTCGCAACGACTCAATATATCACCCGTTTGATCTTGAGGGTAACAGGCACATGGAATATCTCAGCTATCGCGGAGAATTTACCGATGTTCCCCTTGATGATATGATAGAGACATTTCGTCGTGAATATACCCAGGACGAGTTGCCCTGGAAGGATGCGGATTTTGACCGCGAAGTCGAGCAGGAGACGCAGGAAGTTCAGGACTAATATGGGATACCGTGAGTTATCATTAAAGCTGCCAACAGATTATATCGAGGAACAGCTACGAGAGAGACTAAAAAAAGAACTGAAAATCAGAGAGTTTACATATCAGATAGAGAATAAGAGCCTTGATGCAAGGAAAAAAAACAACATACACTGGCTGGTTAGAGTTGGAATCCTGTCAAAAGAAATCAAGGAAGGCGAACCTGTCAGATCGCTATCTCTAAACATTCCATATAGAAAAAGAGAAGAAAGGGCGGTGGTTGTCGGAAGCGGGCCCGCCGGATTTTTTTCAGCATTTGTACTTCAGAAGGCGGGAATCAATACAATTCTGATTGAAAGAGGCTCAGAGGTTGATAAAAGGGCCGAGGGAATCATACAGTTTGAAACGACCGGCGAATTCAATTCTGTCAGCAATTATGCCTTTGGTGAGGGTGGCGCGGGGACATTCTCTGATGGAAAGTTAACCTCAAGAACCAAACATATCTCAAAAGAAAAACAGTTTATGTTATCCAGTTATGTCCATTCTGGCGCCCCGGAAGAAACAGGATACCTGGCGCACCCACATCTTGGGAGCGATAATCTCAAAAAAATCGTAAGGAATTTAAGACAGGAATTTCTGAATATCGGCGGAAGCGTGCGCTTTGAAACAATGCTGGAAAATTTGAAGATTAAAGATGGAAAAGTGCGTGAAGCGATAACAACCTCAGGCGGAATCGAAGCGGATTATTTTATTATCGCGCCGGGCCATTCGGCATACGAAACATATCGCATGCTGATTGGAAACGGGGTAGGGTTCCGAACAAAAAACTTCGCCATCGGCTGCCGGGTTGAACATCCCCAGGAACTTATTAATATCGCGCAATGGGGTCGAGAAACCCTGCCAGGGGTTGAGGCCGCCCAGTACCGGCTTACATCAAAAGGTGATGGAAATCTTCCCGTGTATACATTTTGCATGTGTCCCGGCGGGGTTGTTATCCCCGCGTCCGCCTATACAAACGCGAACATAGTAAATGGGATGAGCCGGTATAAGAGAGATGGAAAATTTGCCAACGCGGCCTGTGTCGCAGGCATAAATCCGGAAAAGCTGCTCGGCAGAAAAGTAGAACCCATCGAAGCCATTGACTGGCTGGGCGCCCTTGAAGAGAGTTTCTACAACTATTCAAATGGCTATCAGGCCCCGTTCTGTACTATACAGAATTTTATTAATAAAAAAGTACCGGCAGAAACTGTTGAATCGAGTTACCCTCTGGGTTTGAAGCCTGCGGCTCTATGGGATTTGCTCCCCTTTGAGGTAAGCAATTCAATCATAGAAGGGCTGAAGGATTTCAGCAGAAAAGTAAGGGGATTTGAGACAGGCATTATTATGGGGCTTGAGAGCAAAACCTCATCCCCGATTCAAGTCCTGCGGGAAAAAACCGGATGCTGCAACGGTTTTGAGAATCTCTATATAGTCGGGGAAGGCAGCGGTTATTCCGGCGGTATAATATCAAGCGGATCGGATGGGATAAAAGCGGCAATGGATATTATTGAAAGAAATCATCGCTGTAATATTTCTGTGGAATAAATTTATTTGACATGGTCTAAAATATGGATTAGCATAGCTATAAAAGTCCACACTATAAAGGTGTAATATGAGAACAATTCAGATGACCCTTGATGATGATCTTGTCA
>Ga0222677_1000271_pt1 | contig 23615 bp, 32 predicted proteins | sample AntAcemetagen935_FD_179846 | JGI IMG/M metagenome (GOLD analysis project Ga0222677, IMG submission 179846) | Saline water microbial communities from Ace Lake, Antarctica - #935 | ecosystem: Environmental > Aquatic > Non-marine Saline and Alkaline > Saline | place: Antarctica: Ace Lake... | reverse complement strand
AAATCATAAACTGAACAGGTTGATGCGAACACATATCTTTTTACTCCGGCTTCTTTAGCCATGTGCGCTAGCTCAACAGGTGATTTGTAATTTAGTTGTTCATTAGCTTCTGGATTAAAATTAGCCATTGGATCATTTGATAGGCCTGATAAAAATATTACTGCTTCAAATCCTTTGAAGTCTTTTACTTCAAGGAGCCTCATGTCGCTTTCAATCAAAGTTATTTTATCTAGCAATCCATCAAGAGAATCTAAACCAAAGTAACCTCGGTCACATACTGTTACTTGATGTCCTTCTGCTACTAATTGTCTTGTGAGAACAGAACCAACGTACCCTGCTCCACCAATTACTATAACCTTCATTTTAATCCAGCCTCCTTAAAGTGTAATCTTATTCTTGTCAATGGAATTCTTTCTTTCTCTACAAGTATTTGAGTGAGGCGAGCCACCACATCCTTTGGTTCATCCATCTTAGCAAGGATCTTTGGTTTGTTTTTCAAATAGTAATCTCTACTGTACTTGGATATTTTCTCTTTATCTAAAGAGGAATGACTCGACTCGTTAGCAGCTTCATTTTTGTTCTGCTTTTGATTCTGGTTTTTCATTTTTTGGTTTCACAGTGTCCCTTGGGTCTTCCTTGGTTATTCCTTTTTCATACAAGGATAGATCAACTATTCGTCTCGTTAATGCAATTAGTTTTTCTACTGACATAGCTCCTTCTTGAACTCCATAAGTATCAAACATTACTTTGTTAATTTCTTTTCCTACTTTGTCTTGTAGCTCTCTAAACCCACCTACTTCTTTTTTCAAGACTATCATTTTATCTTCTGCTTCTTGCAGAGTTAATTTTTTATCAGTCAAAATAATTACCTCCAAGTAATTGAAATACTTATGAACCTATCTCCTTTTAAACTGCTCGTTATAGAGGAAGAAAAGGAGGGAGATTACTCCCCCAAGAATGCCTTCACTATATTTTTATTGTAGTTCTTGTTTTGGAATGTTGTCACTATTGTTTGTATTTGAACTTTCTTTCCGATAACAATAGTCCTTAGATCATCCAAAGCTTTTCCGAATTCATATGAATTATGTGCTAGAGCATCAAGAACTCCTAATGCTGATTTAGGGCCAAGCCACATTGCACCATCTTCTGTGTAGATTCTTCCACCTGAGAAGTTTTCATAACTTTGTTTTCCATCAACCTCGTACTCTAAGGTTAGGTAGAATGGTGTGAACTCTTGTCCTTTCTTATCCATTTTCTTTTCTTTAACTTTCTTGAATTGTGCATCTTTAATCAATGCTGTTGTGAGTTTCTCAAACAATGGTTTTCCACCAGCGTCTGGTTCTCTCTTTGTTTCTTCAGCCGACATTGGCACAGATTTATTTTCCTCGTCTTCTTTATTCGCAGGATCCTTTTGATTTGGTAGGTCATCCTGAACTTCTGCGGGCTTGGGAGCCTCTTGGTTTTCTTTAGCCATTTGTATCAGTCCTGTTATTCGTTTCTTTTGTAACGAGATAACTGTTAATCAAGGATTCATCTATTGTTGGAATATATTCAGATTCTTTTTTACATCCTTGGCACCTTCTGTGCAGTAATTCTGAGAGCTTTTCACATTGTGGTGTTCGATACACTCCTCTTGTTGTTTCCCCTGTTCCTTCAATCCATTTTTCGTAATGTACTTCACTGAAAGATTCTTCTTTTAATTGTGTCCTTGTAATTATAAAATCACAATGTGGACACTTAAAGTATAATTCCTTTTCTTGCATATTTTCTCCCCCACAGACAGTTGATACAGTTTACATATATTGGTGTCTCTATTCCTGCTGATAATTCTCTTATTTGATGGCACTTCATTTTCAGGTTCTGCTCTACTCTTTCTTCAAAATAAGCTACTGCATTAGGGTGTCCCTTCCTTATTAAAAAAGGTAAGAGATTGCAGACCTGTAGTACAAATGCATTCTGGCTATTCTTTTTCTTTAACTTATACAAGTCAGCAGTCAATGCAAACAACCCCATTGACTTTATCTCATCATAAAAACAAATATAAGAACAGACTGAAACAAGAGATTCATTCTCAGGAAATCCAATAGCTCTCAGTCTTTTCAAAGTAAAAGAAACACTACTATTTTTATTTGAATGAATGTACTTTAATTCTTTTTTGATTAAAACAAACCAAGAACCAAATCTATTGTATACTGGAGTACCTCTAAGAGTGAGCATGTGATTCTCATAAAGAATTCTATTCTTCTGCTTCTCTGTTAAATTCAACAACCTCAGCCTCCTTCATAGTTCTATGGTTCTTTACTATTGAATGCCAGTAAGGATAAATCTTTCTGTAAACCCCAACCTGAATAATACTCACCAATCCTATTTTTTCTAGTTGTTTAGCCATATAGCTTGGAGATTTAACTGGCTTGTTTGTCTCCATCTCTGCAATACTAATGCCGCTATTCTGACAAACATATTCATACAGAGTTCCTAATTCTCCTGTCAAATAATCTTTTCTTTTTGCAACAGGTAGATTCATTAAATCAATTGCGCTTTTGCCACCCCATGTTCCAACGATAACTGTCAACAATCCTTTTGCTTCCTCGTAATCCCCTGGAAGAATCTCAAACTTCTCTCTCTGTTGAATTATAAAATTATATTTAGAGACTCCATCAATCAAAGCATAAACCATGTGTCTTCCTCTGGCTTCCCAGATACCTTGTAATTTCTCAGGGACTTTTGTTTCTATCTCTCTGAATAACTCTTCAACTAAATTACCTTGAGGGCTAATCTTGAAACTAACCATGTAATCATACAAGGAAATAAAATCATTGTTCTTCTTTGGTTTTGGATCTCCATCCATACTCCTGATGAGGTTCTCTCTGCTCTTAATGAATTTAATATGCTCTGGAGTCTGGTGATACCAAATGAATCTTGACATGAAAGCTTCATCTAAAACACTAGCCATTTCAACAATAGAAGAAAAAACATTCTTCCTTGGATTACTCGCAAGGAAAACTTTAGAAGAAGCTCTAACCTTAAGTTTCTGATCGTGCTTTCCAGAACCAGCTAATCTTTCTTTATGCTCAAGGATTGAAGTAATCAAGTCAGCATCATTATCAGCATAAGCTCCAATGGATTTGTTTCTTTTCAAAGCCCTCATGAATTCATCTATAATAGAAACTCTGAAGCATCTGCAGATGTACCCTTCATCTGGAAGAGAGCCTCCAAAGTTAGGAATAAGATTTTTGAGTGTGACTGTAGTTCCATCAGCAATTCCACTAGGCTCATCAAATACATTAGCCAAGCTTTCTAAGAATGAGCTTTTACCTGTACCTCTCTCAGCAAGGATACCGAAATGAATAGGCCATCCATCATAACCTCGTAAGCTACAAAACAAAATAGAAGCAATTAGTTTCTCAAACCATTGAGGATGTCTCAATTCTCCAAAAATATTTTTAGCCAAGGTCTCATGATTCCATCCTTTTACAAGGCCTTGTGCTTCTTCAAATGATAGAGGAACAATCGCTGGTTTAACTTCACTGAGAAAAATAATATCTCTCTTGGAGTGAAGAGTTGTTTTCTCACCAATCTTTAATTGCTCTTGCATCCTAACAATCATTCCACTTATTTTACATTGACCTATATCTAATTCTTTAACTGAAAGAAGCAAATACTCTTGTTTGTCATTGTCTTGATAAAGGTACACATAGAATGATTCTACAAATGAATCAATCAAATTCCTTTTCTCAGAACTGTCACCAAACCATCTTATTAGATTCTTCCCATCAGCTTCTTCGTAAATAGCTGTTAAAAGAATTGGTTGTTTGGTTTCTATTTTTTTAGAAATGATCCTACCTTGAGATTTGAAGTTACCAAAAACAAAGAAAGGTAAAGTTATTTCTTCAGGATCTACTCCATCAATTGCTTGGTCGTCTATAAGTTTAATCGTTAATCTTCTTGATGTACTGGCTGAATAATCAGCATCAAGGAATCTTATTTTTCTGGAAGCAGGATTCTTTTCAACAAACTCCTTAGCTACTTGGAATAAGCCTTCATCTATTTTCTCAATAGGTGGTTTATCTGTTCCTACTACTCTTCCTTTTTCAAGGCCTCCAATACCAACATAGTTTTTAGCAGTGGATAAATCAATTGAATATTTTGATTCTGCTTCAATCAAGTAACTCATTATTTTTTTCTTATCTTTTTTATCAATAAGTTTTTTAAGTTCAGCTTGGATTTCTCCAATTCTTTCAATAGAAATTGTCCCTTCTTTTAATTCATGAAGAGCATTAAATACTATTCCCTTAATGAAACTCAAGGTCTCACCCTACTCTTCATTAGAATGTAATAAGTTTTACCAGAAGGATTGTCATCAGAAAAATAGTATTTCTCTCTATCTTCAAAGATAATTCCTGAAGGATTGAGTGTTTTATTATTAGCACTAGAATTAAAATCAGCAATTGTTTTTAGATCTATTAAAGTATTCTTTTCTTTAATTTTGTTTATTGGAATCCAATCAGTTTCTAAAGAATTAACTTCTTTCAAGTATCTCCCTCATCGCAACACATCTCACATTGAAAATTCAATGCATTAATATTACTCACTCAATCCATATAAATGTATGCCATAAAAAGGGATTAGTTCCCTTTTTCTGGCTCTGCAATCCTTGGCATTCTTTCCGGATGTTGAACTTTAATCCAGTTAACAACCAAAGATACTATTAATAATCCTGCTGATATTGCTCCTGCCCCAAATAATTTTTCTATTAACATTTCAATTAGTTCTGGGAAGAAGAGATATGCAAAGACTGAGAATGTAATTCCATAAAGAATTAGTGCTTTCCCTTTCTTTAACAGACCTAACAGTAAACTATAGATTTCTTTTTTTGTTGGCATCTTTTCACCTCCTAGAATACAACTGCAACCACTAGGCTAACACAGATGCTAACTGCAGTTACAATCACATAAACATTAGCTTTGAAAATTTTAAGATCAGTAATTTCTTTTGTAAGCTCTTTGAAAATTAGAGCGTTTTCTTCACAATGACTTTTGAATATTTTTTTTATTTCAGTTGTTTCTGTTTTTATATCATTAGTTAAATTTCTCAAATCACTTTTCATTTCAGTTTTAAATTCTTTTCTTTCTTCTTTTAAATCTCTAAGTTCGTAAAGCATGAATCCTTTGAAAGCATCGTTAGGAGTATCTCTTCCCAACTCTGTGTGTTTCCCATTAATTTTGAAATCATCCAATGTTATCAACTCTAATTTTTTCCTTGCCATTTTCTTTTTCTCTTTATTGTTATCTTATCCCCAAGTTCTTTCTTGAATGTTGCTGATGCTTCTCTTGATTCAAATTGATGGATACTAAATACATCATTGTAACTAAACCAAATTCCACTTGGTTTGAGTCCGGAATAATCATTATTGTTATGCCTTGAAGGATAGAGTTTCAAATCAGAATGTGAGTAATCTTTCTTTGTTGAATTTAGATGTCTCCAAATTCCTGTTGAATCTTTTGTATAAACAGTAGCATGACCAATATTATTTCTAGCCCAACCAAAACTAATTAACCACTTGTCTCTTGGGATATTTGCTGCTGCGAAATAAGAACCAATTTTGTTAGCCCAATCATCACAATCACCAGCAAGTCCTTTGCTTCTAGCAAATCTAAGTTCGTATGGAAACATCAAATACTCTGAGAAACCATATTGAGTATCAGAACCATATTTGTAATTACTCTTAGCTTTCAAATAAAGTTTAGGAATGAGTTCATCAAGATCTTGAGAACCATTATACCTAAGAGATTTAACCGCTTTTTCTATTGTGAAATCAGGCATGATAAAATTCCTGATGTCCATCTCAACTTGCTTGAAATGATTAGGTCCAACAAGAACAGGTCTTTGATAAGTTATGTCTGCATTAGGAATGTCAGTTGGTGGTTTGATTAACCCATTAATCTTGTCTTTGAGTTCTTCAATTTCTTTTACATCAAGGACAATTGTTTCTGAAAGGATTTTGTTTTCATCTATTTTTCTTGCAATAGTATTTTTTTGAGAAAGAACTAAACTATTATTCCCAACAATTACTTTACCTAGTCTTATAATTTCTTCTTTCTGAAACTTACAAGGATTTGTTAAAGACTCAAATACCCTTGAGATAAATTCTTCAAACTCATTGCTCATTCAAGACCTCCACAACAATTATTGAATTGATTTGTTCTTCATCAGTCTTATCAAAAACAGGATAATTATTTCTAGTAAAATGAACTGTTGACCCAGAGAGAACTCCTCTAAGTGCAAGTTCTCTAAAGCTAATTGAGTTTCCTTCAAGCAATCCAAGTAAGTGTTCATAATTAATTTGGAATTCTGTTGTTGAAGGAGTAGATGCAAAGGCCTTGTTAGTAGTAGCAACTGGAGCTATCAAAGAAGTTTGGTTTTCATTTGCTGCTGTACCATCAGTACCAAGAATAATTGTAAGAGGGGTAACTGGTGTTTGTCCTTGTAAATATTTTATGACTTGTGCAAGAGCAGTATTAAGAACAACCATTACTCCCACCCTTTTTCTTTAGCTAGTAAGGATAATTTTTCAGTAGTAGTATTAGCTTTCTCCCAATTTTCTTTTCCTTTTTTCTCTTTAATTTTATCTAGGTTTATTTTATATTTACCTTTTGTTTCCATTAACCCCACCACGCTATACTATATGCTTTATGTACGTCTGCTGTTGCAATAATTCTTATTTTTAATTCATCACCTTGAGTTGATGTGATATTTACTTTCTCATTAAAATTAACTCCAGTAGTCCAAGTAGCACCTGCGTCACTAGAGACATCATAAGTACCTGTAGGGAAAGTATTATCATTATTTTTTACAGTTAACCACGTGTCAGTTATATTTGTTGGGTTGCTTGAAACTAAAGATTCAGTTTGAGTGTAATCATCTGTTGCTTGATTGTAAGCAACAATATCATCAACAGTCATTCCAGCTACTTGACCACCTCCACCTGAACCATTTAAAGCTCTAAAAATTAAATCTTGGCTTCCTGTTAAATTTCCACAATAAATAAGTTTAGTTCCATTACTAGAAATAGCTAATGTATTTGAACCAATTAACATACTATTAGCTCCTGTTCCTGGATCACTAAAATTTGTTACTACAAATTCAATCCAAGAAACACCAGTAACATCAACTGACTGAGTTATTTCTCCTTTAGTACCAGGAGTCCATGGAGTTCCACCTGAATTTAAATTACAAGCATTAGATGTAACTGTTGCAGTTCCTTGTGATGTGCTTGTATCAGTCCAACCAGTTAAATCTCCTGTTGCAAAATCACCGTTAGTTACTTCTCCAGAATCAGCACCAGTACCAGCAGTATAACTATCTACGTTTGATGCACCACTACCTAAAGCGTTAGTTAAATAAGAAGAAGTTGTATCCCCAGTATCAATTGTATTCAAATACCCTGTTGAATCTGAAAAAATATCTGCTATACTTGCTGTATGAGTTCCACCAGTAATTGAAGCATCTTGTTGTAATTGAATAATATCAATTGCTTGTTCCATGAGAGTAGTAAACATTACTCCATAAACTGAATCATTTATTTCATCAACAATATCTTGAAAATTTTCATTCACTTCATCAGCATCTGCTGGAGTCCCATTTGAAAAACTATTAGTTACATCGAAAGCCATGGTATCACATCCTATATACTTTTTTCTCTTATTTAATTATTTGCTTTATAAATCACCTGTATCATATACGACTACCCAAGATCCAAATGCAGTAGCATCATCACCCCAATCAAAGGAACCCCAGATCCCATAAGTTGGGTGTCCCCAGATTAAAACATCTGAAGCTGGAAGGTAAATTCTTTTTTCTCTTATTATTCTCTTTACTCTTAATTTAATAAAATTATCACTGAAGAATTGAATGTATGGAGTGCCTCCTGATAGGTCTCCAATTTGGGATCTTGTATTAAGCGCAGTTGAATTTTGATTTGCTATTTCTTTTCCAATATCATTTGCTGAAGCCATTAGATACCTGCCTCTGTTTCTTCTCTTACATTCAATGTAGTAAACCAACCATCAGATCCAATCGTGTGTTGAGTGTCTTCTATTCTTAAAACTTGAGGTGCTGCTGCAGTCCAACCATATTGAGGGATAACAAAATTATATAACCCGCCAATACTGTAAGTATTTGTTCCATGGAAACTTGCTCCACCTTTCCATCTAGGGATTGATGTTGCTTCTAGTATTGCTTCAACTTGACTTCTTCCTAAAGCTCTTATGTCTGTTCTAAATTTAGCATTACCACCTGAGTATTCTGCAGGGTTTCCATTGGGAAATTCATTATCTATTGTTACTCCATTAGATAATTTTATTTGTCTTGATATGTTCAAATCAGGAATATAAGTCCAACGGAATCCACCTGAATCTGTAACACCTCTGTAATTCACAGCGTAATAAGTTATTGCTTCTCCATTGAAATCAGATCCTGCATTGTATATTGCTGCATTGAAAACACCAAATACTTTCTTTGAAAAATTAAGATTGAAAATATCATCAGTTCCATAAGTGATTGTTCCATCAACTGGGGAAGTTGAAATTAGTTTCCAATGAAAAACATTGTCACTATCTATGAAGAAATAAAATCTTTGTCCTGAAGTATAACTTCCAGCACCCCAATCTTTCAGAACTTCTCCTGCTGGTTTGAATGAAGCAGTATATTCTACTCCTGTTAATCCATCAGGAAAATCAGATGTATCAATTGAATCAGCAGTAAGAGTTATTGCTGCAGCACCTGTTAAATTAGCTTGTTGATTAAGCTGAGCAACCAATAAATGTACTAAGGAATTATCTTCATCCCCTCCGGAAACACTTACTCTTCTTCCATCTGATTCGTTGAATGTTTGACCAAATACAAGAATAAGATTTAATATTTCAGATCGGGATGTTACTTCAAGCCCAATTGATTTAGCACCTGCTGAATCAACAGGGTTCAAATCAGATATATCCCCAACAATCAAAACATCATCCGAGTTATTTGATGAGAAATTATCAAGATCTCCTCTGTCAACAAACCTTCCGTTCTTTGCATAAACTGAAAGTGAATCTCCTATAGTAAATGCGTCAACATAACTGCTGATGTTCTTTAGAATAACACTGCCTTTTCCTGCAACGGTCTGGATTGCTTGATCTGCTGATGTGTCTAATATCTCTGTTAGATCAGTCTTAGTTCCAGAAGAATCCTCATGCAATGCCATCAAGCTTAAATAAGACATAGTTAGACCTCTAATTTTGAGTATATGTTACCTCTAAATCAAATTCAGTTATATAACCGTAATGTTTCTCCCCAGATTGTCCTCTCTCAGTATCCATTGTTCTTGTAAAAGTGAAATCTGTTATTTTTCCATAAACAAATTTATTAACTCCAAAATTAGAGTCTTGAGATGAAAGATTATTATAACTAGGATTAACTGGATTGTCATCATATACAGTAAAGTAATCATCTCTGAAAGCCATGACTGCAACACTCCTTCTCATCTTAAGAAGATTAGCAAATAATGTTTGACCAGCAGACGTAGAGAAATCAATAATTCCGTGAATAGAATATTTTCTGTTTACTACTGAAGTTGTCTGAACTTCATTCTCATCAAGCAACCCATCACCACTAGCATCCTTTGCAAGAGATGGTTGATCTGTATTTTCTTTAGGAGCATTAAGAACCAATTCAGATCCAGGAATAATAATTGCGTTTCCGCTATTTATTTTTGTGTAACCAACAATTTCAGCAGCAGCATTTACTGTTGCTTTCCCTGTATCTAAAATCATTACTCCAACATTGTCAACCATTTCACACACCCTTTGAAACTGCTCTTAAAATATTTAGATTATTCCTTTCAACTGCAGCACTAACTGATGAAACATTATTTGCTCTTGTTCCATTAATATTAGTTGTTTGATTTACATTTATTCTAGCTGCTGAAATTGCTGCTGCCGCTCTTGCTGCTTGAAGTCTTCTGATTGCTTCAATAGCTCTATTAACTTCCGCAATAATTTGTCCAACAAAATCAGTAACAATATCTAAAGCGCTTGTCATTGAAGTAGTGAATACTTCTGAGACTGCTTCATCAAGAACAGGGCCAGCTTCTAAAACACCAGTAGCAAATTGAGTTACCATTGATTGACCTGATGCTGTAACATTTGATAAAGGTCCTCTTTGAGCATCTCCATCAAGAGGATATAATTCCATAAGCTTTTCATTATTAGCTAAGGTTTGTTCATCAACTATAGGAAAATTATTATCAAGGCCTTGTGCGAATTGATTTTGAAATTGTAGCCCTGTACTTTTTGCATCTTCAAAAATAGATTCACTAAAAGAAGTATTAAAATCCTTAGCTCCTTTTTTAGCTTCAGCAACAAAGTTAGAAACATTAAAAGAAAACGAACCTGAATCTGTTGAAAGTCCAGTTACATCTTCTTTCATTTGTTTAAGAGCTTCACTTGCTGATTGTGTATTTGTTGCAATAGAATCAATATTTTCAGAAGTCTTTTTTGTTTCAGTAGTTACTTCTTCAAATCCTTGAGACAATTCAAAAAACTCTCTAAGATCAGACCTCACTTGTTCAGAAGATCTATTAATTGAATCAGAAAAGTTAGAAGCATTTTTTCCGGCTGCAATAAATCTTTTATCTAAATCAGAAATGTCTCCTTCTAAAGCAGTTATACTTTGAGTAGCTCCAGAAGAATCAAAGAAATCAAAACCTAGTTGCGCATTCAATCCTTCAGCAAGTGCTTGAGTTGCTTTAGCTGCTTCTAATTGAACTGTCTTAAGAACTTTAATAAATAAAACAATTGCTTGAGCAGTGAATGAAGCAAGCAACACTCCTGCTTGAATAATAAGATTTGATAATGCAACAATGATGTCAACAAAAACCCCTATTGCTCCTGCACCAATATCAGTTATACCTTGAGTGATCTTAGGAAAATCATTCGAAGTTAATCCATCAATTACTTTTCCAAAACCACCAATAAATTGTGGAAGATCTTTCGTAAATAAATCTTCAGCAGATTTTGAAATTACTTCAAATGTATTCGTTGTGATATCCTGTATTTTTCCAAAATTATTTCTCCAGACTCCTTCTAATAAAAGAACTGCTGCAGCTAAAACTGCTAATCCTACTAATAAACCACCTAACCCAATTCCTTCAATTGCAATTCCTGCTGCAGTAAATACTTCTGCTAATCCAAGTGTAGTTGCAAGACTAGCAATACCTTGTAAACCTAAACCGATTATTCCAATCCCTAATAATAAACTCCCAAAAATAAAACCAGCAGCACCAAGAAGTCCAACAAATTGTTGAACTGGTCTAGGTAAATCAGCCCAAAGATCAACAAACTGAATGACAACATCGAGAAGCCCCATGATTAAAGGAGCTAATGCTTGAGTTAAAGTGAAATTAAAAAATGTCACAGCAGCTTCAAGTTCAGTGAACTTTTTTGATAGAGGAGTTACACCTTGAGAATCAACTTTTCTGAATCCTTCAATCGCACCTCTTAAGAAATTTCCAAAGGTTCTTTGTAAAGCCATTCCAAAAAATAAAAGAGAAAGTAGCTCTGCTTTAAATCTTTTGGTTGCTACTTGTGTTTCTCTGAATGTTTTTGTTAAATCAATTCCTTGTGCTTTCAACTGAGCCATTGCAGGAATAGCTTCCATTATTTCTCTTGAGAAAAGTCTAGCTGCAGGAGGTAGTTGTTGAGACACACCTAATAATTTTTGCATTGTCGAAGTAGCTATTTGAGCTTCTGTAGACATTGCTCTAGTTGTTTGAACACCAAGGTTTTGTGCTTGGAAAATTTGCTTCACCAGAGAAGTTATTTTTAGATAAGCTTCAGATAAAGGGATAGTGGAAGCGGTTGCTTCTTGATTGCTCTTAGATACTTTAGCCATGTTCTGTGCAACAACTGAACTTGTTGCACTTATTTGTTCCATGGCTTTTGCTGGCAATGATGCAGTCGAAGCCATTTTGTTTAAAGCTGAGTTAATCTGATTTAAGCCAGTTAAGTCAGCCTTTGTCTGCAATAGAATGTCAACTGCGAATTGTGCCATAGTATCATCTTCTTTTCTTGTTATTAAAACCTTTCTTTCCTTTGTTGCTTCCTGCTTTTGCAGCCCTTGCTTCGTTAGCGTATCTCCGGTTTATGTATTTTATTATTACCAAAAACTGAGGAATATCAAGAGATTTCAGATAATCTATTGTCCAACCGTATTCTTTCAATACTATTTCTACAGCAGCCATCATATCTGAAGCCTTGAATTTCCTGTAACTTATGTCTCCGTCTATGATTTTTGAGTCGCCGGAACCGATGTGTCCGAGTCGCTCTGATGAAGCTCTGGGGGGTCCTTTTTATCCCCAATGTTATTTGATTTAAGTATTTTAGCCATCAATGGAATTCCTATTGTAACACTAATCATTGAGACTTTACTTTTATTTGCTTCAACTAATTTAGGATCTCTTTCCTTTGAAGCTGGATCTATAGGAGTCATTGAGTAAGCCATAGCATACACAATTAAATCCTGTAACAATTCATACAACTCTTTCGGAGCTGTTGCTTTAAATGAAGGAGTAATAATAATTGTTTTTATTTCTTTACCCTCAACATCCTTTTGAACTCCACCTTTTTCCTTATCGTATTTAGGATTTGGAAATTCTTTAGATTCTGTATTATCCGCTAACAAAGTTTGAGTTCTTAAAAGATCTGCAAACTTAGTCATTGGAAGAGGAGCTAATTCAAACATATGTTTATTTCCATCTGAATCAACTATCTCAACTTCTTGAGTTTTACTAAAGAGAGTTTGAAGTTCATCAAAATTTTGTATCTTACTCATCCCCCAAACCTCCCTTCTTTCTTTTCTTTTTCTTCAGGTACTTCTGTAATTCTTCCAGTTTTATGTAATGTATTGTGTGCTTCCATAAGGAAAGGAATAGCTTGTCCAAAGCTTACTCCTCTCTCATTACAGAAACTTTCAAATTTATCGTATTGACCTTTCTCCATATTTTTGACCATGAAGGTCATAAGGTCTAGCTTCTTCTTCGGTTCCTTTCTTTCTACAACTTCGTTTTTTTTAGCTTCCACTTTTTTCACCTCAATTAAGTGTATGTATAACTATTGAATGCAACCCTTAGATTATTATCTCCATAAGGATCATCGAAAGCATTTGCTGCTGCATTATCCGTTTGTTCTACAACAAACTGTGGATTTGCATCAGCATCTGTTTTACTTAATTTTAATGTTACTGTTGCTGTTTGTTCACCATCAGCATCTTCACTAGGATCTACTGAGACATTCAAACAATTTACGTATGTGTATCTCAAAGCTTTTCCTGAGTTAGGTACTTTTGGACTAGCTGAATCAAACCCGACAGCCCAAGTTATTGTGACTCTCTGTCTTAATCTTGTTCCATCAGACGTAACAACATTTACGCTATTAGTTGTAACTGCTGCTCCGTACCTTGAAGAAAATGGCCACAAGTCATCATAAGGAATTATTTCAAATTGAACCTCAATCTGATCTGGTGTTTCTTCTTTAGTTATAATTCCTCCACCAAACACAGCGATATCAGAAGTATCTTCTGTTCCACCTGTTTGACTGAAAGATGTTACTTCGCCAGTAATACTCGTAGTAGTACCTGCTCCTGCAGCTTCAATTGTTAAAACCGCATCTTTTGAAAACCATGCATCTGCCATTCTAAATCACCTCACAATGTTTTTTAATATTGGCAATACTGTCTTATCTACAACATCCTGAGTGCTAACCACTTCGAATGCTTTTCTTCTGAACCCTGTAGCGGTTCCCTTGTTCGAATAATCTGCTGTTAAAAACCCTCTGGATTTTGCAGCAAGTATTCTTGAATCAGACCAACCTGCTTTTAATTTAAGCCATCTTTCTAGTTCATCTGTTATTCTTATTTTTACTGCTCTACTTCCTTTATCGAAGAAGACAGCGTACTTAGGAACTGAACCAACTATTGCTAATCCTTTTTGTGAAGCAGTTCTTACGATGTTCACTAAAAGACCTTTGTCAATTCCCGCTACATAAACAGAAGTTCCAAACTCCTGATCTCTTCCAAATTCAATATTTTGTTTCATCAATTGTTGGCTTTTAAGAGCCATCGCATTTGATGATCCGTTAATTGCTTCATTAACTAATTTGCTTCTTAATCTTAATAATTGAGAAGTGTTAATACTTATTTGTAAAACTATCATACCCTCTCCGAGTATGTCCAGGATAAAGCAAAATCTCTTTGATAAAAATTAGATTCACTCATAGGATCTGATTGGATCCCATTATCAATGATCTTAAGGTTCTTCATTCCTGCTGTACTAAATGTTGGTTTGCCATCTTGTAATCTTTTCATTGTTTCATTAGCAAGGACTTCAGCATCAGCAGTAGATCCTTTATGAGTAACAGAAATAACCATTGACCCAGTTCTTGTGTCTTCTGAAAAAGTACCTGTTACTTCAGGAACAATTGTTGGTTGAACAACAACAATAGGATAACCAGTAAAATCCTTGAAGCTTTTTCTTCCGGATTGTCTATTAGGAAAATGAGTAAGAATCCATTTACTCCTTGATCTCACAGGAGTTTGAATATCAGTAAGTCCATTAGTTGCATCTTTAAGATAATCAAGAACTATTGCTTTTGTTTCGCTAAATACATTGTCTTGGTTTATAACCAAATCATCACCTTTTAAAACCCAAGATATACAAGGGAGTTTCTACTAATTAAACTGATTCATCTTCTGTATCATGAAACACTCCTATCTTTTCTAATTGTCTATCTACTGCTGTTTCAAGATCTGTAACATATTGTCTAAAAACAACTGCGGGACTTGCAACTTCTCCAGCAGATTGAGTAGTGAATTCTGCTGTGTTAAGTAAAGCATTTTTCCCTTTTGGACTTTTAGCAATATTGAGAGTTGCAATTATTACTGTAAGCCTGACAACTTCCCAATACTTGTCAAGAACTCCGTAAGTGTAATCTTTTATTCTAGCTGTCCTGATTCCTGTAACAATAGAAACATTTGTGTTAATCAATTTTACTCTTCGATCTCCATCAATAAGATAATCTGAAGTTGTTAGTTCAGTCCAATTTGGTGCTGCTGATTCAGCATCAGCTAATTGAATTGTAATTGAAGAAGTAGAAACAAAAGGAGCATGTTGAATCTTAATATAGTTTCCTGGATCTGTTGATTCTTCTCTATTGTGATATTCGTAATCTGAAATTAATATTGGAGTAAAAACTGTTCCGCAAAGTTCTTCAGCTTCTCTGGAAGCTGTTTCAAGAATTTCATTTGCTTCAGCAGTCGTATAACTATCCTCGCTGTCTGAACCATACCCTAATTGATTGTAAGAATCCAATTGTGCTATCGTTGCATAAACTACCATGTTCTTCACCTAAAATTAATTTGAAAGGGGGTTTCCCCCCAATCATATTCACAAAGTAATTATATCTTTAATTATTGTTATTGCTTCTTGCCTTCTAGCTCTGAACGCAACACGCTCATTAGCATAGAATCTCCACTGATCTAACTCGAAATTTTTATCTCTTTCGAAAGTTAGTCTCCTTCTGTCTCCAATGAATGCTCCTTCTTTACCATTCATTACAACACAGTCGGTTAATGAAGTTCCGGAACCTTTTGTAAGGTTTGTTGGAAGGATTTCTGAAATGAATACTTTCAATCCGTAGATTGTTCCGATTGCACCATCTCTTAATATTGGTGAACCGAATGTTGCTTCATCAAAGATTGGTCTGCTATTTGCATCCTCAAGTGTTCTTAGCTTGTGGACAATTATTGAATTACAGACAAATTCTGTTGCGCTGATTCTCCCTTTTGTTGCAGCCCATACTTTTTGAGCAGCAAGAGAAATCTTTGCAGTAGTGATATCATCACCATCTGCTCCAACAGCATCTACAGTATTTATGCTTGTGTAAGTTGTAGTGTCTCTTATTCCTGACAACTCACCATTATCTGTGTCGCCTGAACCTTCACCATTGAAGAAAGCATCGTCTTCTCCGAATGCCATTTCATCAGCCATGATTCTGACAATTTCTTGAGCTACGTCAGGATTTGAATCCTCAAGTAGTTCTGTTGAGGTATAAACTTTAACCCTCAATTTCTTTGCAGTAAGAGTGATCTTACCTGTACCTGGAGTGCTTTCTGCACCAGTTATATTTTCAGCAGTCCATGTTTTGCTTGCTCCCGAAGTAGTTGTAGGAAAATCTTGAACATTACTCGTCATCCTAACTACTCTGAAAAGCTTACGCCCTATAGATGCTTCTCTTAAGAAACCAACAAACTGATTAGCAAGTGGTACTGGTACTGCAGTTCCACCTTCAGCTTGGTTAGCTTCGTTCATTGCTTTTAATAGGTCTTGTTCCCAGATTCTGTTTTCTTCCATCAATCATCACCTCAGTAGTCGATATCTCCACCAAAGTCCTTAGTAGTATCTGTAAGGGCTAATAGTGCTTCATCGTCAGCTTTTTTCTTGTCTTCAGGTGATTGTTCTTTTGTATCTACCTGAGATTTTCTTTTCTTTATTTTTACTGCTTCTTTAAGAATTTCAACCATTGCTTCCTTGATAATCTTTTTATCAGGTTTAGCATCTAACTGTTTCTTAAGTCCAGCAACTTCTTTTCTCAATTCAGTTTCAACTGATTTTTTATCTTTATCAGAATCATCTTCATCGTCTTCTTCTTCATCTTCTTCTTTTTCATCAGATTCTTTTTCCTGAGTTTCTTTTTCTTTTTCTTCAGTTTTAGAATCGTCAGCTTCTTTTTCTTCTTCTTCTTTATCTTCCTCTTTATCTTTTTTGTTTTCAGCCAATTGAATCACCTCGTTCATTGCTTTATTAACAACTGTAAACAGCGAATTCTTATTTGCCGGAATATCAACAACTGATATTTCCGCAAGCCAAAGCTTTTCAATAACATTCGCTTTCTTTCCTTCTCCTCTCTTGAGGACTCTACCGCCAATGCTAAAAGCCTTGACAACTCCCGCTTCAATTAAAGCCCATGCCTTATTTGCTAATGGCACATCAGGTGAATTAACAAGTTCTGCTTTTACAAACAAACCTTTCTCATCAACCTTAGCTTTAATAATCTTCCCAATTGGTTCCTCATTATGCATATAACGCATGATAGGATTCTTCATATACTCTGACAAAGCGCCTTTGAAAGCTTCTCTCATAATTATCTCTCCATGGCGATCTGTCTCTTCAATATTAGCATAACCTTCTACTATTCTTGAATCATCAGTAGATTCCTCTGATTTATGAAGATCAAAGTAAAAATCAAAGTTTCCCTTTTTCAATTCAGTATTTTGTTTCTTATCCCTTCCAACTCTCTCAGTACAAATGGCAAAAGCTGATTGCTCTTTTGTTTTACCCTTTTGAGGTTTGAAATTAGGATCACCCATTATATCTTTTACGCATTTATCAAACTTTTCACCCATTCATAACACCTCACATGTTGTTCCTCGGGATAGCTTCAATTGCACCTGTTAAGAAGCGCATCTTAAATTCTTCCACATCAATTGTTTCTTTTAACACAGTGTGAGTATAAAAATATAACCCATCGCTGAAGTAAAGAATAATCCTGTTTTCAAATTCTTGGAAGAACACTTTTGATTCAACAAAAGGTCTTTGAGAAGAACTTTCAACAAGAGCAACAAAAATATCAAAATTAGGAATCTCCATAGTAGATGACTTTCTTATCTTTGCATTTTCAGCAAATAACTGAATCATGACTTTTATTTTTTTATCATTACTATCCTCTCTGTCACCATTAGCATTATTATCTTGAGCTTGATTATTCCCAGGTGGTTTTGGGTTTTGATTATTAACCGGAGGCTTAAGTAACTCTGTTGGAACATCAGAACCATAACCAGCTTTTATTCTTGCTTCTTGCATAGTAATTACTGGCCTAGGTCCATTAAGAAGAAGATTGATTACTGTAGCTTCTCTGATCTCGTCTCTTCTATAATTTTTACTAAGGATAAATTCAACGTTCCCATCAAAAAATCTTTGAGATAAATCTAAATCCATTACTCTTTCAAGATCATCTTGCATTGAACCAATCGCAACAAAATAAGGTTGCAATGAAAGATCAGATGATCTCTCAGCAGACTGATGACCAAACAAAGCAGGAGTAGTTCCAATTACTTCATCAAGCATTTTTTCAACACGATCAAGTCCTTTTAAGAACTCAGCATCTTTTTTGAACTCATTTAGAACTTTAAAATCTATATTTCCAGTGCTTACTAAAGGCCCTCTTCTTCCTTGCTTATGCCTTTGTTTCAAATCTTTTTTGAACTCAACTATAAGTTTAGATTTTGGTTTCTCATCAGGAAACATAAACATTATATCTGGAGTAGCATTGTTTTTGAAAAAATTCTTATTATAACTTTTTGCAAAAACAAGTGAAGTTAAATCAAGAACAAGAGGATAAATTTTTGAGAAACCATAAACATCATCATCAAGTCTAGCTAATCTAAAGTGAATTATTTCTTTAGGAGTAAAATTAATTGTTTCTCCACCATTAGGAGTTTGAGTATAGCCTTCAAGATTCCCATGTTTGTCAACTCTTATTCTAATTGTAGTTGGTCTTACCCTAACCATATCTACAGGAAAACAAAGCTGAGGATTTGTTTTTAAAATAGAATCAAGTGTAATACTACTTTCAAAAGATTTATTCATTACATCAATCATTGTTCTTAGTTGTGATTTCGTTGATGAGACTACTTCCCAATAAGCATTCCCAGTGAGAAGTAAATCTTGAACTGTTTCTTGTAAAAGGATTTTAAGATTCATTCCTTTAGCCCAAAGAGCAACTTGTTTCTTTTTGGTTTTCATGTTTGATTCTACTTCGACTTTATTTGCAACATCTATGGAAAATTTATTTATTCTTCCAAACACTTCTGGAATTAATTTAGCAGTAGCATATACTGTATCAAAAGTAGTATTTCCGACAACAGGAGTTGTTTTTCCATTTTCAGCATCAAAGTTTATAAATTCGATTTGTGATTTAGGGGATCCTGCATCTTCTTCAGTCGGCAAAAAATATCACTCCGTTAGAGTAAATTATTTAAATAAAGTGTTGAACTATTATAAAAAGCTATATGTTTAAAGAAAATTAAATATCCCACATGTTTGATTCATAATCCTCATCATTAGAACTACCTTCTTTTGAAACATCAATGTCTTTTTTACCACCATCATCTTCATCATCATCAAGATCAATTGATTCAATTGAAGTATAATTAATAGCAGCATCTGCAGCTTCTATAGCGAGAGCAAGAGCTATGACACAATCATCATGCTTTCCTAAAGCTTCGTAAGTTTGCTTTCCTTGATTATCTCGTTTCAAACCAAATGTCAGTAACTCTTCAATAAGAGTTTCATCTGATTCATCAATAATAAGAACTTTGTTTCTCATGTAAGATTCAAGTTTAGAAAGAATAAGCTCCTTGGTTTTACGAGTAGTAATGAATGGTTCGAAAACCCCTGGGAATCCTTTATCAACTCCAGTAAGTTCATTAGCCATATCAATAGAAAGTCCAACCGCTTCAATCATTCCTTTTTGTATATTAAATTTCTCTTTCAAATATCTTAGTCTGTCCTTTTGTTCATCCGATGGTTTTCCTTGATATCTCTCTTTTCTAGCTTGAGTTAATTTACCATCAAACTTTTTAAGGATAAAATAAACAGAATAGTCTGAAGATTTTTTAGTACCTAGTGCAATGTCTGCTCCAAGGAAATATTCTCCTGCTGCTCTAGCTTCAGACTCAATTTCAACTTTACCCATACAACTCTTGACAAGATCATAAGGAAATAAAGCAGTTCCTGCAGCAATAGGTTTACACATGTACTCTTTGTTAAAAGAAGCAGAACCCATTGAGTTTCTTAAACGTTCTAGTTTCTCAGCAGAGTATTTCTCAGGCCAAAGAGGAATATTAAATTTATCATCAATTGCTTGCATTTTAAGAACACTCATATTAGGAAATTTCTCTTCATCACTCAAATCACCAAGAAGCAAATCATCAAAACTCTGAGGAGTACCAGTAACCATGAGCTTTCCTTTTCTAGTTTGAAGAGTAGGATAAAGAACTTCATGAAAACCTCTCTTAGCTTTCTCCCAAGTAATAGCATCATCTTCAAGAATATCATCAAGTAAAACATAATCTGCATGAATGGAACGAATTGATGTTGGCCTTGAGAAAGGTCTAGCATAAAATCTAGTTCCGTTCTTTAATTCTATTTCCCCTTCAGACCATTTAGAATCCCCACCTGGATAAAGATCTCTTCTCAATTCAGGGATGTCTTCAATCCAACTTCTAATCCTATTAAGATTTCTAAGCGCTTGTTTTTCTTTAGCAGAACTAATTAAAATTTCAAGTGGTTTAGTAGCTTTCCAAGCTATGTGAGTTAAATAAGAAGTTGAAGTTACTGATTTTCCGTGGCCTCTTGGAAGAATAGAAAGAGATTCATCTGAAGCTTCGAAGTTATTCACTAATGCTTTATGGTGCGGATATAACCATAAGTCTGGATCGCTCTGACGAATGATTGTATTGAAAAAGAATTCGTAATCATTCTTTGCCAGAATCTTCCGATGTAGCGGTGGTCTCTTTTGTAGTTGGTTCAACGGTTGCATCTATACTCACTTCTTCAGATACTCCATAGAGTTTTTTAACTCTATCAATATTTGTAATTTTAATGACACCCATTTTTTCCAGGGCTTCAAGATCACAAAGATAATCTTTTCCAATAGAAAGAATATTAACTGTGTGCTGATCTCCTGTTCTGATTCTTCCAACTGCTTTCGCAATTAACTCGAAAGAACGATTAAGCTGTCCAGCAACTTGTGCAAAATACTTATACTTCTTTTCTTTTTCAAGAATATCAAGTGCTTTTTCAAGTCTTACTGAAAGATCATTCATTCTCTCAACTAATTGAGTTTTACAAGCCTCTAAATCTGCTGAAATTTTTACTTGTCTTTCCTCAATAGAAGAACTGTAATCAGGAAAAAGTTTTTGGAATTCAACAATAGTTATTTCATAACCATGTGAAGAATTTAGTTGCTCGATTGATTCTTCTAATGGAATTCCTGAAGCAACTCGATCCACAATATAATCCTTAATAGAATAAGGGTTATCAGGATCATATTTTGCTACTTTCAATTTCAATCTTCTCCACAAAACTATTTTTGTTTTTCTTCTTAGCATCTAACATTTTAGCTAGTTTTACAGTCTCCATGTTTCGATCACCAACGCTCCATTTTTAAAGTAAATACTATTTACCTTTTCTCCATTAAAATTGTTTCCTTTTAATACTTTAGATATTTCTACAGCAAATTCTGCTGCAGAAAGATCCTTCAAACCTTCTTTTCCTGAAATTGTGATTATAGCCATTCAAAAACCTCCTACATTATTTTTCTTCTAGTGATAATTTAACACCACATACTGTTTCACTTGTTTTGTTCTCAGACATTCTTTTTATGTCTAACATTATTCTCTGACAATCTCTTTTACAAAAAGGACAAGTTCCTTCTATTACTTCTCCAATATCTTTTGTACCTATCCCTTTGTAAGTCAATTCTCCTTTACCAACTTTGAATCCACCATCAAATACATGATAACCTGATTCTATATTGGCGCAAGTAGTCCATGCTTTCCTTGCTTCGGTTGTTCCATAAGTAGCTGTGATAACACATTCCTTTGGAACTAATTTCTTGAGTTCTTCTAACTTACCATTCAAACCTTTTGAAACAATCAAATGCTTTAGCTTTCCTAAAAAATCTTTTCCTTCAGCTAAAACACTTGGCAAGTGCATACTAAGACCTGCAATGTAAACCGGTGGAAATTCTTTAAACAACTCTTTTGCTTGCTCTGGCTTTATCATTCCTAATTCTATTACTAGAGAATTAGTTAACTCTGCGTACTGGTGTACTATCCAGTAACCAATGTTTGAAGAGTGAGGGAAGAAATTGTAAATAATTCCTTGCTCTCCATTGTAGATTTCTCTGAACTCCTCAGCACATTTATTTATTCCTTTCCAATCTTTCTCTCCGTAGAAAACAGGTGTTGGGTTTCCTGTTGTTCCTGTTGTATATAATATCGTTTTCATATAATCCCTCCTTAAGTGTTATTTGGTAATCCAACTTTTGAACCTGATGGCATTTTTAATTTAGAACCGCTTCCTTTTACATAAATATGGCTAGCATCATCAAAAGATAAGCTAAATCCATTTATATCAAGAAAATAACCAGCATCTATTAACAAAGAACCTACTTTTTCTTCATCTTGCTCCATTGTACAGTTTCCACTTGTGGCATTAATAACCCAAGCACCAGCAGGTGCAACACAAGCATGAGTATAATTAATCCCTAATTTAGCTCTATAATCTGTAGCGTTTGTATTATCATAATCCCAAGAATATATCCTTCTAGGGTCATCTCCTTTAGAACTAGCTGCTTCATCAAGTTTTATAGTAACATAATTCCCATAAGCAAAAGTTGCTTTGTCAACTATTCTTTGAATCAGAGCTGTGAAATCTGTTGTATCATAATTAGTATTTATAGCCCATATCCCAGCGTTCCAAGTAACATAAGTAGCCCAAAAAGTTCTTGAATTTAAATTCTCTGAAGCACCAAACACTGCTGAATTAACAACATCTTCAACATAAATTCTTGGGTCAAAATCATCACCAGCAGCAACATAAGAACGAACTTCTATGAGAGCAGCACCAATTGATGCACCTGGATAAACATTGAGTTGAAACCTAAGAAAACCATTAGTAGCACTATATTCACATCTAACGCTATCAGCTGTTAAATTAGGTGTTGAAGAAGACCTATCACAATACCCATCATTAGCACTTGCAGAAATACTTACAATAATGGCTTCAGTTCCCAAGTTTACTCACTTCCCATTCACCTAACTCTGCTTTTTCAATTGCTTGGTCTAACAAACCACCGTCATCAATTGCTTTTTTTACAAGTAATTTTAATTCAGATATACAAATCACCTTTGGTTTTAATCACGCATCTACATAAACTGCTATTCTGCGAACAACTCCGTTTATTTCTACGCGCACACTTTCGAGTGAATTTGTTGCACCAGTAATTACTCCTCTGTCGCTTCCAATAAAATTTATGAATCCTTCTGACACATCTGCTTGATCTAGAACAAGAACTGGAATTCCTTCTGTTGTACTTGATTGGTCTATGTGAAGCTTTGCAACTGGACTAGCTGTTCCTATTCCTACATTGCCAGATGTATCCATAGTTAATTTAACAGAATTATCATATCTCCATTGAAGTTTATCTGAGATACTTACATCCATTCTCATCGTCCAGTCGTTTAAATCTGAACTTCCATCAGAAGTTAATTGTAATACTGGGTCGTTAGCATCTGCTTCAATAGTCATAGTAGTCCAACTTGTGCCTTTTACGTGTAATTTAGTATTTGGACTAGCTGTTCCTATTCCTACATTGCCAGTTGTTCCACCACCCAAATCAAAAGTCATAATATTTCCGCCAGATTTTATACCACCACCATCATTGTATGCTTTAATA
>Ga0222677_1000249_pt1 | contig 25284 bp, 20 predicted proteins | sample AntAcemetagen935_FD_179846 | JGI IMG/M metagenome (GOLD analysis project Ga0222677, IMG submission 179846) | Saline water microbial communities from Ace Lake, Antarctica - #935 | ecosystem: Environmental > Aquatic > Non-marine Saline and Alkaline > Saline | place: Antarctica: Ace Lake... | reverse complement strand
GAGATATTCAATCTCAAGGACTATGTAACGGGCAAAGGGCCTCACAATGCAGAGATCGGTGAGTTGCAAAGGGCTATCAACGACGATAACATTATAATATTAAAACGTATTATACAGGAATCCATCAGGCGACTGAACGCGGAGGATCCCGGGAGAATCGAAAAGTTCACGCAGATCCTGCGTGACATCTCGACGTTTCGATCTTATTATAAAGGGACACTTCTCAAAAGCCGCGTCGGCAGCGATTCGACAGGACGTTCACACCATCTCTATGGAATGGGCCTTGTTATCAAAGACACCCTTCCCCTCAGTGCGCGAAGAGAGATACGAAACGCCCCGCCCTTTTCCCGTCTCACCATCCCTGTTAATACTCCGGTTTATCTGCGCGCCAACTATTTGCCACGCAACAATTCCAGCAGTCCTGCAAATGTCTTTTACCGCATGGCCTGCTGTATTCCCGGTCTGCGTCTCATAGGAAGGAAGCGTCTTGAGGAATGGGAGATCGACCGGTTTTCCACCCACACTGGTATGGGAACCGGGGGTAATATAGTCACACTTGGCGGATTTGACGAAGAGAGCACCAATGATCTCTATATTCAATCCCAGGGCCCGCAAAAGACACGGGCGGGAATATCGTGGGAATATCTGAACAGTGGTCTGAAAAACTGGATGAAGGTGCTGATAGGATTTGTGCCGGCATTTCTCACTTTTTACCTTACCAGGGACTGGTGGCTGCTTTCATGGTTCGGGGCGTTTATCTGGTTCGGGATTACGGGCGCGCGCAATATACTTCAGTCTGTTATAGGCGGCGGCGGCATTCGCCGTTCTCCGCTGTTGAAATGGAACGATTATGTCAGTTGGGATCGTTTGACGGATTCCCTCCTCTTTACCGGTTTTTCCGTCCCCCTACTCGATTACCTTGTAAAGACCCTGCTGCTGGACAGGGCATTCGGTATTACGACTTCTACCAGCCCCGTCCTGCTGTATACAGCTATAGCCCTGGCAAACGGCCTGTATATCTCAACACATACCGCATTTCGAGGCCTGTCGAGGGGCACCGTAATAGGGAACTTTTTCAGAACGATCCTTTCAATTCCCATTGCCGTTGTATTCAGTATGATAACCGGTGACATCCTGCTTGCGTGCGGCGTGATGGATGTAAACGCCGTTCTCCAGAGATGGGCGGCCGTGATTTCCAAGGGCGCGTCCGACTGTGTCGCTGGTTTTATAGAGGGAATTGCCGATCGTTATCAGAATATACGCATCCGCATGCGGGACTATCGAAGCAAGCTGGCGCAGATGTTTGACATATATACCCGCATGGAACTGCTCTTCCCCGAGTCCGACGTGTGTGAAATGCTTGAATCTCCCAAGCGGTTCATCCGCGCCATAAAGGCCGAGGCCCGCGACCTGGAAAAGATAGTGATTATTAACGCCCTTGACCTGCTGTATTTCCGGATGTACCAGCCACGCGCCGGAAGCGCGCTGAGCGCAATCGTAAAGGGGATGTCCACCGAGGAACGCCGGATCTTTATTCGCGTCCAGTCGGTTCTTGAACGTAACAGGGAGGTAAGCCAGCTGTTTGTCGATGGGATTGTGGGGAAGAATTTCTCGAAGGCGCTGTCATTTTACCTTGACAGTTCAGGCCCGTACCTGGCCACAATAAAAAAGATGATCTGAGAAATCAGAATATCAGTATATGACCCTTATTATTGCTCACAGGGGCGCACGAAGCCTGGCCCCGGAAAACACTCTTGCCGCGGCCCGCAAGGCCCTGGAAGTGGGCGCCGGTCTGTGGGAAACGGACGTGGTGGTAACTGGCGACGGTGAGTTGATCCTTTTACACGATGATTCTCTTGCCCGCACCACCAATGTCAGCGACTGTTTCCCGGATCGTGCTCCGTGGACCGTTACGACATTTACCCTGGATGAGATCCGTTCGCTCGACGCGGGTTCCTGGTTTGCGAGAACAGATCCTTTCGGTCAGATCGCGGCGGGACTTGTAACTCGCGAAGCTCTGTCGGCTTACCGGAACGTGAAGATCCCCACCCTTGGTGAGGCTCTGCATTTTACAAAGGATGCATCTTTTTGTGTTAACCTGGAGTTGAAACGCCTTCCCTCCCCCATGAAGAATTTTCCCCTTGTTGAACGGGTGCTTGCGATGATAGACGATGCCGGTATAGAACATGAACGCGTTATTGTTTCCTCCTTTAATCATGAATGGTTGCGTGAGGTCCAGGCCCGGGAACCCTCCCTTGCAATACAGGCCCTGGCAGGTTGTTCTGAAACCGATATCCTGGACTGGGAAAATCTGGAATTTAAAACTTATAATGTTCTCAGCACACTGATAGATGAAAAACAGGTGATAGCATTAACAGAAAAGGGGATATCCGTTAATCCCTTCACCGTGAATGAAGAAGCCGAGATGCTGAAGTTCGCCGAGGCGGGCGCTGCCGGGATTATCACTGATTTTCCTCAGAGAGCTGTTCATCTGCTGCGAAAAGAAAAAGCCGGGGATTCGAGTGATCGAGGGATGGCCAATGTTAAATAATTTTTTGAGAAGTAATCATGATCAAGACTGATGTAATCATTATTGGTGGCGGCTCCACGGGATGCGGCATAGCAAGAGACCTGGCGTTGCGGGATATCCCTCATTGCCTGATTGAAAAAGGTGATTTTGCCGCCGGAGCAACGGGCGCGTGCCACGGTCTGCTTCACAGCGGCGGCAGATATGCAGTGAATGATCCCGAGGCGGCGGCCCAGTGCATTTCCGAAAATATGATCCTGCGAAGAATAGGTGTAAAATGCGTTGAGCAGACGGGCGGTTTATTTGTGCGTCTCCCCGGCGATTCAAAGAAGTTCAGGGATATGTTTCTGAAGAGCTGTGAAGAAACGGGCATCTCTACCGAGGTGCTTTCCCCGAGCCGGGCTCTTGACCTGGTACCAAATCTCAACCCGTCTATCGAAGAAGCGATAACCGTGCCTGACTGTTCCATCGATCCCTTCAGGTTGTGCATGCTGAACATCACCTCGTCCCTCAGGTGGGGTGGTGAGATCCTGACCCATAAAAAAGTGGTGGCTGTCATCCGGGAGCATGGCAGATGCGTTGGAGTAAAGGCGCAGGACGAATCAACAGGCCAGACCACGGAGGTCAGGGGCAGGATTATCATAAATGCCGCGGGCGCGTGGGGGGACAAGATTGCGTCTCTGGCCGGAAGCAGTGTCCCGATGACCCTGTCCAAGGGGAGCCTTATCATTACAAACCACCGGTTGACGAATATGGTGATAAACAGGCTGCGGCCTTCGTCCGATGGAGACATTATTGTACCCAATGAGGCAGTATGTCTCGCAGGAACTACATCCATAACGGTCAGTGATCCTGATGAAAACGAGGTCGATCCGGCCGAAGTGGATATAATAGCAACCCAGGCGCAACAGATGCTGCCTGACTTTGAGGGCACACGACTGATCAGGACCTACGCGGGCGTCCGGCCTTTGCTTAAGGCGGATGGCGGAGACGACAGGGAAATATCCAGAGGTTTCAGGATAATAGATCACGAAAACGGTATGTTAAGTATCATGGGAGGAAAACTCACTACTTACAGGCTTATGGCGGAAAAGATATCCGACAGAGTAGTGGAGGTCCTTGGTCTTAAGACGAGATGCCGGACTGCGGAACTTCCCCTCGAGGGGCAGGAGGAATTGAGCGGATATCCTCTCTCCAGACGGTTGAAATCCCTGAAAAACATTGTATGTGAATGTGAGCTGGTGACAGCGGATGATGTGGAGAGGGTTGCCAGGGAAATCGGCACCAGACGTATCGGGGATATCCAGCACAGGACGCGGCTGGGTATGGGGCCGTGTCAGGGAGGCTTTTGCACTTACCGGGCGCTGGGGATCATGCAAGAGACGGGGGAAATGACCCCGGAGGAATCCATGCATGTTCTCAGGGAATTTCTGCAGAGAAGATTCAGGGGAATCAAACCGGCCCTGTGGGGTGATCAACTCCGGGAAGAACAGCTTGTTGAGAGCATATATCTCGGCATCCTGGGTATGGAGCAGGAACAATGAGCGTCACCTACGATGTGGTGATCACGGGCGGAGGGATGTCGGGCATGATGGCGGCGATCACGCTTGCGGATGCGGGCAGAAGCGTCGCCGTGGTCTCAAAAGGCGATCCCGTCTGTTGTCTTTCCACAGGCTGCATAGATGTAATCGCTGACGGCAACAGCCCTCTGGAGTCAATCTGCTCGCTGCCGGATAATCACCCCTATCATCTCGCTGGAATAGACGTCATCAATAGTTCCCTTGAGATGTTCAAGTCTGTCATGTCGGCGGAAGGCGGGGCGTATGCGGGTGATGCGCGTGCAAACAGAAGGATACTGACACCGCTGGGCAGGCATAAGACTACATGCCTTGTGCCCGGCGCAATGGAATTCGCCGACTTTCATCCTGATGAATATATCCATATAATATCGTTTGAAGGGATGAAGGACTTTTATCCGAATTACATCACATCAAATTACAAAAACTCAGGTTTTTCTATTTTTGACGCGGGGGTCTCCACCACGATGGGTATCGCCCGGCGGTTTGAGAACAGACAGTTTCTTGAAGGATTTATATCGTGGTTAAAGGGTCTCGACATCCCGGAGGGAAGAATAGCAATGCCGGCGGTGCTTGGCATGCGTTTTGCCGAAGATGTGTGTAATGAGATATCGGCAGAACTCGACAGAAAAGTATTTGAGATACCCACCCTGCCACCCTCTTTGCCCGGCCTCAGATTGTTTGGCGGACTGAAAAACGCCCTGCTGAAAAGGGGTGGGCATCTTTACTGGGGGAAAGAGATATGCAGTGTTGAAAAATCGGGCAGCCAGATCGAGGCGGTTACACTTGCCGGCGCCGGGAGATCCACCCGTGTGCAGGGAAACGTGTTCATGCTGGCCACGGGTTCATTTGTAAGCGGCGGACTTCACGCGTCAATGGACGCGGTCAGAGAGACTGTATTTGATCTGCCAGTATATCTCCCCGGAAAGAGGGAGTCCTGGTTCAACAACGACTTTTTTGCCCCGGGACACCCTATTGAAAAGTCCGGTATATGTGTGGATAAATCCTTCAGACCTGTCGATTCCAGGATTGAGAACCTCTTTGTGTGCGGGAGCATACTGGCCTTTTCAGAGGTGATGAAATACGGTTGCGGCCACGGCATGGCCATAGCTACGGGCGTGGCGGCCGCGAATGTGTGTGGGGAACTGGTATAGTGGAATTTGATTTTCAACATTGCATAAGGTGTACCATCTGTGTGGCGAACTGCCCTGTGTCACGGGTAAATCCGGATTTCCCCGGCCCCAAACAGGCTGGCCCGGATGCGGAGCGTTTCCGCTCGGACGATGAAACATCTATAGATAAATGGATAAGACTCTGCAACCAGTGTAAGCGATGTGAAGTGGCCTGCCCTTACGGTGTTAACCCGGCTCAGATCATACTCAAGGAACAGGTCCGATATGGCGGGAAACATTTCAGGCCACTTGCATCCCGCGTATTCGCCAATACCTACTGGCTTGGAGCTCTCGGTTCCCTTATTGCCCCTGTGGTCAACATCCTGACCCCACGAGCATTCGTGAAAAGGGTGCTGAATGTATTCGGAATATCGACGTCCATCCCGTTCCCCCAATATCGCTTCCATTCCATGAACAGGAGCTGGAGATGGAAGGGCCCTCGTAAGAGCCGGAAGAAGGTAGTGTTTTTCTACGGCTGTTTTCTGAACTACAACCGGCCCGACCTGGGGAGAGATATACGGGATTTTCTGGCGTCTCTCGGGGTTCGTGTAATCATGCCGAAGCAGGTGTGCTGCGGTCTGCCGGCCCTGGGTAATGGAGACATTGACACGGCAAGGAAATTCGCAAGCAAAAATGCACGCATTCTTGCCGGCTACATAGACCGGGGATACGATGTGTTATATTCGTGTACATCATGCGGTCTATCCCTCACGCAGGACTATCCGGGAATACTGGATGTGCCATACGGCAGAAAGGTTTCTGAGAATTCCTACAATCTGCATGAATATATACTTAACCTTATGGAAGAACATTATATTGACCCGGTCCTTGAACCCTTTCATCGGAGAGTGGCGTATCACATCCCCTGCCATCTGAGAGCGCTGGGCATCGGTTATCCTGCTGCGAGGCTTTTTGAAAAGATCCCCGGTCTTGATGTCCATATCCTTGAGGATAACTGCTGTGGTCTTTCCGGAAGCTATGGTTTTAAAACGAGCAATGAGGATACAGCCGTAAAACTTGGCATCACAGCGGCGCGGGCGGTAAAGGCTGTTGATCCCGACATGCTGGCGTCGGACTGCGGTGCGTGCAGGATGCAACTTGAGTATTTTTCCGGTGTTCCCGCTTTTGATCCTTCGGAGATACTGATGAAGTCCCTGAAAAATTCCAAGGCAGCGAAATAGAAGGTCTGCCGCACTCGCAAAAAGCTCCGCTATGCCGACACATCGGCATTATAATGGGAAGAAAATCCAACTGTTTGAAGTGCGTGGGTACGACTTTTAGATCTTTAGCCGGGCAATAACAACATCCCCAAAATGGTCCTGAGCGAAGAAAACTGACTTTTGGCGGGCTTGTCTTCTTTACATATCCGAATTTCCGAGTATCTTTATGATCTGCGGCCCGAATTTCTTTAACTTCGCGGTGGATATTATTCCTGTCTCACTCAGCGATTCGATGGTCTGGCCATTTCCTCTTGACAGGTCCATTATGTTTCTGTCGGAGAGCACAAGAAAAACGGCTGTATTGGTCCCCTTTGCCGTTTCGAATCGCCAGCGGTAGAGGTCTTTCAACCGACGCTTCTGAAAATCCTCCAGGTCGTCGTACCCTTCAAGCCTGGAGAACCCTTCCGGATTGAAGGTTTTTTCACTCCACTTCACACCTGCCATCTTATGGAAGATGTCTTCAGCCGCTTCCTCCAGTTTGTTGTTTATCAGACCTTCCTTGAGGTGAAAGAACAGGTCCGGCAGATAGCGGGTATCAAGCGCCGCGTAATTCAGCTGTTCATCTGTCAGAGGCCGTATATCCCATCTTGACCGTTGAATCTTCTTTGGCTTTTTCAGCTCCACCCCGAGACATTCACTGACAATTGACGTAAGGGAAAGGGCTTTGACCCCAAGAATGGAAGCTGCCCTGTAGGTATCGAAGATATTCCTGAACCTGAAGCCGTAATCCCTGTTAAGCAGGCGGATGTCATTGTCACATGCGTGGATAATCTTAACTATTGATGGATTTATGAAGACATCACCCAGAAAAGAGATATCCATGTCCAGAAACGGATCAAAGAGATATACGCGAGATTCCGTGCATACCTGTATCAGACACAGCTTCTCCCGGAAGTACCTGAATGAATCGTATTCGGTATCTATTCCTATATACCGCGCGCCTGGCATATCGCCTTGTGCCGCCTCAAGTTTTTGCGGATTGTCCACAAATATCCGTTTGATGTCCAAAATATAATCCTTATCCGGTCCTGTGTGTCTTCTTCCAGGTGTAACTTCCGGCAAAGAGCAGAGCCACCGAAAGGGGTATGGTGCATAGAAGCAGGCCGCTGTGGCCTGAGAGTTTCAAAATGAGTCCGGTCACTCCTCCTCCAGCAATGGCGATCATCGCTCCCGCGGCGTTCAGACCGAATCTTTCTGCGTGAAATCCGAACAGGATCGGGATGACAAGCCCCGCTGAGTAGATTGTGTATGCCAGCAGTAGAGAAGCTATGATACCCTGCAGGGTCAGCGCGATCAGGAGAGACACAACCCCCGTGACGATTACGCATATCCTGGATATCTTCAGCAGATTTTTTTCATCAATCTTGAACAGGGGGCCTAGTATATCCGAGGTGATGATGGTGCCAGTGGTGAGCAGACATGTGTCAGCCGAGGACATTACCGCCGCCAGAAAGGCAATCATTACGAGTCCGTTCAAACCTGTCGGGATTGTGCTCATGACAAGCGCGGGCAACGCGCTCTCCGGCTGGATCTCCGGCAGGAGCACCCGTGCGGCAATCCCCGCGAATGTTATAAGAAAAGCTGTGGGTATCATAATGGACGCGGTCAGCATAAGGGATTTTCTGGCAACTTTGGGATCTCTGGAACAGAAAATTCTGGAATATATATCCGGGCCGACAAGGTATGTCGCGCCAACAAAGAAGAGAAAAGTCAGGAGATTGATCCATCCGAAATCGGGCGCCGTTGGGAATGAAAAGTACGAGGGAGAAAGGTTCTCTGCCATTCCAGACAGCCCGCCCGCGGCGGATACGCCTGCAATTGTACAGACTATAATGCCCGCAATAATAAAGATTGATTGTATGAGATCTGTACGCAGGATGGAATACTGGCCACCGAGAAGGGTGTAAATGATAAAAACAGATCCGGCAATGATCATCAACAGAACGGACTGCCCCGGCCATAACACCGACAGTATCTTGCCCGCCGCAATGATCTGCGCCGCGATTATTCCAAGCCACGCAGCGGCGATCAGAACAGAGGCGATAATCCTGATCGCATTTCCTCCGTACTGCTTTTTGAGGATTTCGGGGAGGGTGTATACCTCATAGTTCCTGACCCGTTCGGCGAACCATACAGAAAGTACTATGAGTCCTATTGCACCTACGAGCATCCACCACGCCCCCACAAGGCCCTTCGAATAACCCAGGCCGGCAATGCCGATGGTGCTTGAACCTCCTATTATCGTGGCCAGCAGAGAACCGGTTACCGCCGGGGTATTGGCGTTTCTGTCCGCGACAAAGTAACTCGAGGCACTCTTGATCTTCTTCATGCTCAGGATACCTACAAGCATCATCCCCAGAAGAAAGGCTCCCGCTATGATATTGTTCATCTGTTCCTCTCCCGCGGGGAAATGCACCCACGCTGCTGCGCGCCGGTATCATACCTTCCCGGCGAAGGAATGTCCGGCCCATTGAGGCTCCCCGCAACCCCTTATAACACCGACAATGTTGTGCAAAAACCCCGACTTCCACTATAATGCCCCATCCAGTCGGGGGCATGGCGAAGCTTACAGGGAGATTGTCGTTCTCAAAAATACATCGTTAAGTCTCCGGAACAATTCTCGCTGTCACGCATCAGACATTTTTTTATCCTGGGCCTGACTTCATATTTTATTTCGAGGCTCTTAATCCAGCACTCAATCCTGTAAATAACGCCGCATTCATATTCATCAATCAATCCGATCCTTTTCATGCCCTTGTAGGCAAAGCATTCCTTTGGCTTAAACTCCCAATGCAAAACGTTTTCCCTCGGAAAACTCATTGTGGCATTCATAAAATCAGGTATTAATAATTCTGACGCACCCGTAAAAAAGTGCTTAAACTCTTCGAAAGTTTCGACTCGTTCTTTTTTGATGCCGAGAAACTTCTTTATTCTCCCGACCTCTAACGGTGCCAAGGCACTTATCGCCGCTTTATTTATCTCACACGCCTTTTGTATGCCCAATTCCTGATAGCAGTGATAAAACCACATGCCGTCATGCGTCATCCAGCATTTGCCGAGGAGTTCAATCAAATCCTTCTTTTCTGATGGTTCCATTTTTTCAACCCTCTCAAATTAGATTTAAATGCCAAGGCAAAAGGCCGGCGCGTGGAAATGGCACCGGCGCTGTCCGGTTAACCTGTCAGGAACTGTGGATCAACCATGTCCCCTTTTCCCGTTATTTCTTCCTTCGCCATTGCCAAACTTGAAAACACTTGACAAACACGGGCCAATATAAAATAAATCCCTCAATATAGCAATTTGTAAACCACGATTGTAAATCATGACAGGCTCGTAAAAAACTCCGCTGTGGCCCCGACAGGTCGTGGCATTTTAATGGAATATAATTTTGATTCCCGGTGATGCGTTATATGCTGAATATTTCACGGCTCCTGAAAGAGGCGCAGTCCGGATTTGGCGCTGAAGGTTTACCCACGCCCGGGCTGGATGCGGAAGTTCTGCTTGCATTCTCTATTGACAGAGAGCGTCATTTCCTTTACGCACATCCCTCGAAAGAGATTTCCGGGGTAGATCTGGAGAAATTCCGCTCGCTGGTCGCAAGGAGGATGAAGGGGGAGCCGGTCGCCTATATCATCGAAAAAAAAGAGTTCTGGTCGCTGAACTTTGAGATTACTCCGGATGTGCTGATACCGAGACCGGACACAGAAATTCTGATAGAAGAAATACTGAGGCTTTCCGGACAGCAAGGGGAGGGGGAAATCAGGATATTAGAGATCGGCACCGGAAGCGGGGCTATCAGCGTCGCGCTTGCGTCCAAATTGAAAAATGCCTCCATCACAGCTACGGATTTTTCCCCGAATGCCCTCGCGGTTGCGGAGAAAAACGCTGTGAACAATAAAGTGGGGGAGAAGGTTTCATTTTTATGCGGGGATATGTTCGATCCCGTTGAGGGAAAATTTGATATGATCGTCTCAAATCCTCCATATATTTCTGAGCACGAATTCGGATTGCTTTCTCCTGAGGTCAGGGAGTACGAGCCCCGCAAGGCGCTTGTCGCCGGTCCGGAGGGCACGGAGTTTCACCGGAAACTTGCTCGGGATGGAGATCGTTTTCTGGAGAAGGGCGGTTGGCTTGGCATGGAAATGGGTGCGGATCAGATGTTCGCAATCGATAAGATACTCAAAGAGAACAATTACCGTGATATCGCCTTTCGCTGCGATTATTCCGGGATAGAGCGAGTCGCTCTCGCGAGAAAGAAGGGATGACAAGTTGGACAAAATAATCATACATGGCGGTAAAAGACTTGAAGGCGATGTCCGCATAAGTGGCGCCAAGAATGCCGCCCTTCCTGTTATAGTGTCTTCGCTGCTTACTGACGGGTGGAACACCTTCCATAATGTTCCCGATCTTGCGGATGTCAAAACGATAAAGAGACTCCTGGCCGGGTTCGGAGCTGAGATTGAAGGAGACGAGACGTTAAGAATTAACGCGGGAGAAATCACAAGTTGCGAGGCGCCCTACAATCTTGTCAGGACGATGAGGGCCTCGATTCTTGTTCTCGGACCGCTCATTGCGAGAATTGGCAGGGCGCGCGTTTCTCTTCCGGGTGGATGCGCCATTGGTGCCAGACCCGTGAACCTCCATCTGAAGGCCCTGCAGTCTATGGGGGCGGAGATTAATCTTCACGATGGATATGTTGAGGCCCGGGCATCAAGACTGAAAGGAGCCACTATATATTTTGACATATCAACTGTAACAGGCACCGAGAATATCATGATGGCAGCCACGCTGGCCGAAGGAACAACGGTGCTTGAAAATGCCGCAAGGGAACCGGAGGTCGTAAATCTTGCCGATGTGCTCAAGGGCATGGGTGCAATTATCAGGGGCGCCGGGACCGATGTAATTGAAATCGATGGAGTAAAGACCCTCCAGCCGGTCGAAGCGGATATAATTCCCGACCGGATTGAGGCTGGGACATATATGGTCGCGGCCGGGCTCACCGGTGGAGATATAAATCTCCTCGGGTTTCAGCCGGATTTCCCTGACGCGGTTATAACCAAATTTAAAGAAACCGGCATGAAGATAACCCCCACGGATGGCGGTCTCCGGATTGTCGGCGCCAGTGACATAACCAGTGTAGATGTAAAAACCCTCCCCTATCCCGGCTTTCCCACGGACCTTCAGGCGCAGATAATGACATTGATGTCCATGGGCAAAGGGGTCAGTGTTATCAGGGAGACAGTATTTGAAAATCGATTCATGCATGTAAATGAACTTATCAGAATGGGCGCAGACATAACCGTTGACGGTAACGGCGCAATTGTAAGGGGTGTATCCGGGCTTCGTGGAGCCCCGGTAATGGCTACAGACCTGAGGGCCTCCGCTTCTCTCGTCCTTGCCGGTCTGGTGGCCGAAGGCACGACTGAAATCTCCAGAGTCTATCACATAGACAGGGGATATGAGCACATCGAGGACAAGCTTTCTTCCGTTGGAGCTGACATAGAGAGGGTTAAAGACTGAAATGAAGGTTATAAGCACAGATGAAATTTCATTCGCGGGAGAACTCGATCGCATAAAAAACAGGCGGTCTTCTGTCCCCGGGGACGTGGAGGATGTCGTAGCCGGAATTTTGAACGACGTTGAGAACAGGGGAGATGACGCACTCTTTGAATACACAAAGAAGTTTGACGACATTCTCCTCAACACGAGCACCATCGAGGTCTCTCCTGATGAGATAGAGTCGGCATTTCGAGAGGTTCGCGCCGAAGATGTGGATATTCTCAGGTTCTCTGCCGCAAGGATTGAAGATTTTCACAAGAGACAGATTGAGGAGTCGTGGTCTTATTCCGATGATGAGGGAGTTGAGCTCGGGCAGGTATTGCGCCCCCTTGAACGTGTCGGCATTTACGCGCCGGGAGGCCTCGCGACATATCCATCTACAGTACTGATGGCCGCGGTGCCTGCCGGGATTGCGGGTGTCGGAGAAATCATCCTTGTCACCCCCGCGAGAAATGGGCGGATCAACCCTGTGATGCTTGTTGCCGCAAGCCTGTCAGGCGTGGACCGGATATTCAGGATTGGCGGCGCTCAGGCCATAGCCGCGCTTGCCTGCGGCACGAAGTCCGTTCCGCGCGTGGATAAGATTGTCGGCCCGGGGAATATCTACGTGGCCACCGCGAAGAGGATGGTATATGGAAAAACAGGTATCGACATGATAGCCGGCCCGAGTGAGATTGTTATTGTTTCCGATGGCGCAACAGACCCCCAGGTGGTGGCCGCCGATCTCCTGTCTCAGGCCGAGCATGACCCGATGGCCGCCGCTATTCTCCTTACACCTGACAGGGAATTTGCCGGCAGAGTTGTCTCCGCTGCCCGAATGCAGGCTGAAGAACTTGAGCGCCCCGTAGCAGCGGAGTCACTCGAGAATTATGGCACGGCTATCATCACCGCGGATATGGATGAAGCGATTGACCTCGCTAACAGCCTCGCTCCGGAACACCTTGAACTTGCAGTGGAAAAACCTGAAGCTCTCCTTGGCAGAATAACAAACGCCGGGGCGGTCTTCCTCGGGCGAAATACCCCGGAAGTTCTCGGGGATTATATCGCGGGCCCTAATCACATACTCCCCACCGGTGGAACGGCCAGGTTTTCTTCTCCTCTCGGGGTCTATGATTTCATCAAACGGATAAACGTAATATCTTTTTCCGCCAAGGCTCTCGAAAGCCACGGACCAAAGGCGGCCGCATTTGCCGATATTGAAGGTCTTGAAGCGCACAGTCGATCGATTATGATAAGACTTCATAATGCAACGCTAAAAAATTCTTGACAAAAAACACTTTGTCGCCTAAATGTTGCCAGGCGATTGTCGACAAACACTTATAAAGTCGGTTTTCTTCTATAGAGCGGGCGTAATTCAGGGGTAGAATGTCAGCTTCCCAAGCTGAATGTCGTGGGTTCGAATCCCATCGCCCGCTCCAATCTTTTTGGTTGCAAAAGAGTTTTTGCTGTGTTATCAGTGACTGCAAAGTGGGCCTTGCCCGCTTTTTTTATTTTTGACGGTGCAAAATGTGTCGTTCAACTCAATCGTATCGCGAGAAGATCATAGCGCTGGTTGAGCCGGTTGTCGAGTCCCAACAAGTCGGGATGGAACTGGTTGACGTCGAATGTCTTAAGGGACAATCCAGCTGGATGGTCAGAATTTACATAGACAAAGAGGGCGGAGTGACTCTCGATGATTGCGCCATGATAAGCGCTGAGACAGGTGATCTTCTCGATATAAACGAGATTCCTCCCGGTCCGTACAATCTTGAGGTATCATCACCCGGCCTTGATCGTCCTATTGCACTGGACAGGGATTTTATAAGATATACAGGGCAACAGGTCAGGATCAGCGTTGCCGGGAAGATTGAAGGCAAAAAGACCTTCAAGGGCACGCTGGTTGAGTTTATTGAGAAAGAAGGGGAAAACATAGTTGTTATAAATGTGGATGGCAGGGTTTATGACATTCCACACGGTATGATAGTAAGGTCAAACCTTCAATACGAATTTTGATGCACCCGTAAAAACTGGACGGCATTCCCGATGAATCGAGATTTAAGAAGTCGTCAACTTTAACTCGGAGGGTCAGTAGCATGTTGCCAGATCTTAAGCGTCTCATCGAACAGATGGGAAAAGAAAAGGGCATAGACAGAGACATAATTATAGACGCTCTCGAAACGGCCGTTTTGACCGCCGCCAGAAAAAAACTGGGGCTGGATATGGACCTCGAAGTAACCTACAATGATGAAACAGGGGAGATGGAGACATTTCTGTTCAAAACGGCTGTAGAACATGTCCTGAATCCCGACTCACAGATATCTCTTGATGAAGCGCATGAAACCATGGATGAAGATGCGGAACCGGGAGACAGCCTCGGGATAAAGATAGAGACGGATACCTTCGGCCGAATAGCCGTTCAAACGGCCAAACAGATAATAATACAGAGGGTCAAAGATGCTGAGCGTGACAATATTTACGAGGAATACAAAGACAGAAAAGGCGATCTTATAAACGGTTTTGTCCAACGATTTGAGGGTGGAAGCATAATTGTCAGCCTTGGCATGTCGGAAGGAATCATTCCTCCTTCTGAGCAGATAAAAAGGGAATCTTTCAGGAGAGGGGAAAGGATCCGAGCATACATATATGACATAAAACGGGTCTCAAAAGGCCCCCAGATACAGCTGTCCAGAACCCATCCCGGTTTAGTCAGGACCCTCTTTGAAATGGAGGTACCTGAAATATCTGAGGGTCTGATAGATATTGTCAATATCGCAAGAGAACCAGGCAACAGAACCAAGATCTCTGTAAAATCAGTCGACAAGGACATTGATCCGGTCGGAGCGTGCGTTGGAATGAGAGGATCAAGGGTGCAGGGTGTTGTTCAGGAACTACGAGGTGAAAAGATAGATATCGTGCCCTGCTCCGATGATCCTGTGAGATACGTATGCAATGCCCTGTCTCCGGCCAAGGTTGACAGGGTATACATGGATGACGATGCCCGGACCATGGAAGTCGTCGTACCGGATGACCAGCTTTCTCTCGCTATCGGCAGGGCCGGGCAGAATGTAAGACTGGCGGCGAGACTGACCGGCTGGAGGATTGATGTCAATAGTGAGACCGGCGTGGCGAAAGAGGAAGAAGCTGGGTACGCGTCTCTAATGAGGATCGCCGGCATTGGTGAACGTACAGCCAATCTTCTCTATGAGGAAGGGTATAAAGGTATTGCGATGGTGGCTTCGGCGGAACCCGAGGCACTGAGTTCCATAAAGGGAATCAGCCAGAACAAGGCCACGACATGGATTGAAGAAGCAAAGAAAGTTATTGATGACGAGGGCGGCGAGAATCTATCTAAAAACGCTTAAACACCGTTCGTGCATTATCGACAAGGCAATCGGGAGTCCCAATAATGTCCAAAACAAGAGTCTACGAGTTGGCAAAAGAACTCGGCATAGATAACAAGGATCTTATCACACGACTGGAGAAACTCGGAATAGCAGTAAAGGCCCATTCCAGTTCCCTCGAGGATAGCGATGTTGAGAGGGTGCGACAAGAGTTCGTGCTGGGCGAGAAGAATGCAATCGTAGAAAAACGGGTCAAGACGACGATTATTCGAAGAAGAGCAATTCGGCAGGAAGTTCCCGAGATTGAGGAATCTCAGGACGAAACTCAACCTGAGATGGAACCGCAAGAGACAACGACCGAAACTCAACAGGCTCCTGTGGTGATTTCTGATGAAGACACCCCGCCAGAAACTGGTGAGACAGAAAAACCCGACAGGAAAACTGCAACAACAGCCCCACCATTAACACGACAACGAAAGTCGCTTGTAAAAATTGTCCGGGAAGTTCCCAGAAAGGAGCCGGTTAAACTGCCGCCGAAAGAAGATGCCCCTCCCAGGCTGAAGAAGGCCGCGCCGCCATCCCAGGGAGTCAAGCCCCCTCACGAAAAAGAGAAACCGGAGAAGAAAGAGCCGGCCCATATACAGCCTTTGCATAAGCCAAAAAAACCCGTTGAGGTACATGTCGACAAGGAAGAACGACGGAAAAGAGTCTCTGTCAGGCAACGCATCGAGAAAAAAGGCAAGCGATCCAAAACAGGGAAACCCGCGGCTGGACGCCGGAGCTGGAAGGAAGACAAGGCTCCCACTGCCCGGATGATGACGACGGAAATTACAACCCCAAGGGCGATAAAGCGAAGGATAAAGGTTGAAGAAGCCATAACAATAAGTAACCTTGCAAGGAAAATGGGTATAAAGGCTGGTGAGTTGATAACCAAACTTGTTTCGCTTGGCATGATGGTTACAATCAATCAGTCAATAGATCTTGATGCTGCGACGCTTGTTGCCGGCGAATTCGGATATCAGGTGGAATCCGCCATGGCCGATTACGACGATATCATGCACAGAGAGGAACCCCTCTCTGAGAATCTAATGCCGAGGGCCCCGGTTGTAACCATCATGGGTCATGTTGACCATGGCAAGACCTCGCTTCTCGATGTTATCAGGCAGACGAATGTTATAGATGGAGAATCGGGCGGAATAACCCAGGCAATAGGGGCATATCATGTGCGTATCAACGAAAAGGATATCGTTTTTCTTGATACGCCGGGACATGAGGCCTTTACCGCAATGAGGGCGCGGGGAGCCCAGGTAACCGATATTGTGGTCCTTGTAGTTGCCGCGGATGATGGCGTTATGGATCAGACAATTGAAGCAATAAATCATTCCCGGGCAGCCGGTGTCCCCATCATAGTCGCGGTCAACAAGATTGACAAGTCAAACGCCGACCCCGACAGGATAAGACAACAGCTTTCGGACTACGACCTTGTTCCCGAATCATGGGGAGGAGATACCATATTTGCCGACATCTCGGCGAAACAGAATATCGGCATAGAAGAATTGATGGAATTGATCCTCCTCCAGGCCGATATCCTGGAACTTAAAGCCGATCCGGACAGATTGGCGCGTGGGATTGTTATTGAAGCGAAGCTCGACAAGGGAAGAGGTCCCGTGGCTACCGTTATCGTCAAAGAGGGCATCCTGCGGGATGGCGACTCAATTGTTTCAAGAATGGAGTATGGCAGGGTCCGTGCGATGGCCACCGACAAGGGACTCAGGATTATAGAGGCAGGACCTTCCATGCCGGTGGAGGTTGTCGGTTTTACCAGCGTGCCGCAGGTCGGTATGGACTTTGTGTGTGTAGAGGATGACAAAAAGGCGCGGGCGGTTGGCGAACACTGGTTAAGAAAAGAGAGAGAAAAGGAACTTTCCAGAACATCCAAGATCACCCTTGAGCAACTTTATGAAAGAATTCAGGAAGGGGCCAAGGAGCTGAATGTCGTTATCAAGGCCGATGTTCAGGGTTCTGTGGAGGCGCTCACGGAGGCGTTGACCAAGCTCAGCACAGACGATATCAGGTTAAATATCGTCCACTGTTCTGCAGGCGCGATAACCGAGACGGATATCATGCTGGCATCGGCATCCGACGCAATCGTGATTGGATTCAAGGTCAGGCCTGACGCAAGGGTTTCTGAAATTATCGAAAAGGAAGGTGTCGAGGTAAAACTTTACGATGTCATTTATGATGCCATTGCCGATGTTAGAAATGCCATGGAAGGCCTGCTTGAGCCTATCTATGAGGAAGTAGTTCAGGGACACGCCGAAGTCCTGCAGGTCTTCAAGGTATCAAAAATCGGCACAATTGCCGGGACCCGCGTGACCGACGGAAAGATGACGCGCAATGCCAGGCTCCGGTTGTTGCGGGACGGAACGGTTATTCATGACGGCAAATTTCTGTCGCTCAAGAGGTTCAAGGATGATGCCAAAGAGGTGCTTTCCGGTTTCGAGTGCGGTATCGGGATAGAGAACTTTAATGATATCAAAAATGGGGATATCATAGAGACCTATACAAAAGAAGAATTTGCCAGGAAATTGTAAGGCCCATCCTTGGTGTTTTGAATCATCTCTCGATCAGGTGTAGTTACCGGAAGGGTTCAAGGGAAATGGTCGTAGAGGATATGGATCAGATGAGTTTCAAGAGGGCTGACAAGGTTGCCGATCTCATAAAGACCGAGATTTCGGAGATCCTGTTGAGACAGATAAATGATCCGCAGGTAAGGGATATTACAGTCACCGGCGTTAAGGTTACTGATGACCTCCATCACGCGAAGGTCTTTTTTGTCCGGACGGGGGAGAACGGCTGCAGCGAAGAGACCATGAAGGGTCTGCAGAGGGCATCCGGTTTTCTGAGAAGAAAATTGGGGCAGCGGATGCGGCTTCGTTCTGTTCCTGAAATAATGTTTATGTTTGATGAGTCATTCGAATATGGAGATCGTATTGACAGATTGTTGGCGGAAATAAATAAGAATGTTTGATAGAGTTATTGAAGTTATAAATTCCTGCTCCACCTTTCTCATAACCTCCCACGCAAGACCGGATGGAGATGCCCTGGGGTCGGGACTGGCCATCTATCATCTGCTGAGAGGCATGGGAAAGGATGCCGTTATTTACAATCAGGACACGACCCCCGCAGTGTATGAGTTTCTCCCCGGTTCCAGGAATATTATACATTCCATGAATTCCGTGAACGGGTTTGATGCTGCTTTTGTCCTTGATTGCAGCGAGATTGAAAGGGTCGGCGATGAGAAGGATCGGATTGGTTCTATAAAGCATATTGTCAACATTGATCACCATGCCTCCGTCGGAACATTTTCGGATATCCTCCTCGTGGATTGCACTGCAAGTTCTACGGGCGAGATAATCCACCGTCTGCTGAAGTATATGGGAGTTGCGATAAGCGTGAACATCGCCACGAATCTATATACCGCGATACTGACAGATACCGGCAGCTTCCGATATTCCAACACGGGAAGCAAAACTCTCATGGCGGCAGCCGATCTCGTGGAAAATGGCGCGGACTGCCGATACATAGCAGAAATGATTTATGAGACCAGATCCGCGGTCCAGATACGGCTGATGGGAAATACGATGGATACACTGGAGCTTTTTGAAGGTGGAACGGTGGGCTTCATTTGTATCACGCAGAAGATGCTTCGCAAGGAAGGGGCATTACCGGAGCACACTGAGGGTTTTGTTGATATAGTCCGATCAATACAGGGTGTAGAAATTGCCGTATGTTGTTATGAGGTCTCCAGGGATCGGTTTAAGATAAGCCTGCGATCAAAAGGGAAAGTGAACGTGGAGCAGGTTGCACGAAAATTGGGAGGTGGGGGACACGCGAACGCCTCCGCCTGCAGGATTGAAGGAAACTTCAAAACAGTCAAGGAAAACGTACTCGGCGCCATAAAAGAGGTGTCTATCACCAGATAGTCAGTGAGCTGGCAAGGGAACCCCGATACTGGAAATATTATCAGCTCGTGATTTGGCTTTAATTGAAAAACTATCTGACAGAAAGTGACTGAATGTTAAAGCTGCCGATAAAGTCTATAAAATGCAACCCCTTGAATCTGTGGACCCTTGAGTCTTTAAACCTCTCTTCTCCAACTCAATCGAGGGAGAATCTGAAGTTTGTAATATGAATGGAGTGTTGATCATTGACAAACCGCCCGGCCGGACATCGTATGATATTGTGCGCGATGTAAAGAGGTTGTTCGGGACAAAGAAAGTCGGCCACGCCGGAACACTTGATCCGCTGGCAACAGGGGTCCTCACCGTTTGCTTGAATGAGGGCACTAAACTCGCTCAGTTCTTTACTAAAGATGATAAAGAGTACCGTGTCACTATGCTTCTCGGTGTCAGGACTGACACCTTAGATATTGACGGCCGGGTATTAGAACGTTGTGAGCCTCGTCTTCAGGCGGGAGAGATAACGGATGTGATAAACAGTTTTGTCGGTCGGATTGAACAGAGGGCCCCAAGATATTCTGCCGTCAAATTCAAAGGCAGGCCGCTTTACAAATGGACAAGGCAGGGAGTTGATATTGAGCCTCCCCTGAGACGCATTGAGATATATCGTATAGACGTGGAGGAAATAAGCATCCCCTCTGTGGTTTTTTCTGTTTCCTGTTCGACAGGCACCTATATACGATCGCTTTGTGCCGATATAGGAGACCAGCTCGGATGCGGTGCGTGTGTATCGGGCCTCAGACGGACGAGCAGCGGCTCCTTTAGTGAAGCTGATGCCATATCGCTTGAAAACCTCGCCGTAGACGGACAGACCGGGGCGCTTGAACAAAACCTTATTCCCATCGCGGATGCACTGCCGGGCCTCCCTGATATTGTTGTTGATCTCGACACGGCGGACAGGATACGAAATGGATACCAACCCTGCTTCGGTGATTTGACCAGTAAAAATACTCCAATGCTGGAGAAGGGAGACCTGGTAAAATTCGTTACAAAAGACAGTATGCTCATCGCTGTCGCGAGAATGCTTTTCTCTTCGGTGGACGTTTACCAGTTAAGCAACGGGAATCAGATGGCGAAGATAATAAGGGTGTTTAATTAAGAGAAAAAACAAGATAGACGCATAAGGGAGGATAGATAGCTGTGTTAGATGAAGAAAGAAAGAAGGAAATAATAACTGATTATCAGACTCATGAGGGTGATACCGGGTCACCGGAGGTTCAGGTTGCGCTTCTGAGCGGAAGAATAACGTATCTGACGGAGCACTTCAAAACCCACAAGAAAGACCACCATTCCCGGAGGGGGCTTTTGAAGCTTGTCGGGCAGAGGAGAAGCATGCTCGATTATCTCAAGAATAAAAATATAGAAAGATACCGAACGCTTATTCAGCGTCTCGGGCTCAGGAGATAGATAAGGACCATCCCGGGATAGTTGGTCGGTAATTAGTTCAAAATCAGTGTATTGTCTTCAATTAATTGCAAAGTATTCCAGGGGGCAAGTGAAATGCTCAGATACTACGATGACAGTATTCATTCCCTGATACCTGACCCCCTGGTCCCCGGACCCTGGCCCCTGACCGGGCGAGTCGGAATTGCACCCACTTCTCCAACTAAATTGGAGATGGTTTAAACAACAAAATAATGTTTAGAGGAGTTGATATGAGTGAAGTATTTAATATGCCCTTTGCGGGAAGGGATATGTCTGTAAAGACAAATTATCTCGCAGGACAGGCAAATGGATCCGCCCTGGTCACATATGGCGATACAGTTGTGCTTGTAACAGCGGTCTCCGTCAAGGCGAAGAGGGAGGGGCTGGATTTTCTACCCCTCACTGTAGATTATCAGGAGAAGACATTTGCCGCGGGCAAAATCCCGGGTGGATTTTTCAAACGAGAGGGACGCCTGAATGAAAAGGAAATCCTTACTTCGAGGATTATTGACAGATCCATACGTCCCCTTTTCCCCGAGGGATATTTTCACGAAACCCAAGTAATCGCGACGGTGCTTTCGGTGGATAATGAAAACGATTCCGACGTTGCTGCCATGCTCGGAACCTCCGTGGCTCTTGGTATTTCTGATATACCATTCAAAGGGCCTATCGCCGGGGTTCGGGTTGCAAGATTGGGCGAAAAACTGGTGTGCAACCCCTCTGCCAGTGAGATGGGCGAGAGCGATCTGGACATGTTCCTCGTTGGAAGAAAGGTTCCTTCCGTCGATGGAACGAGAGATTTTGATGTCAACCTCATCATGCTGGAAGGTGGAGCCCGCGAAATTCCTGAGGATGAAATCCTTGACGCAATAAGTTTCGGACTCGAATCCATGAGGCCGGCCATTGAGCTTCAGGATCAGGTCTGCTCGGCAGTGGGCAGAGCAAAGAGGCCTGTTGAACAGGTTGAGATTGCGGAAGATCTCCTGCAAAGGGTCAGGGACTTTGCCTATGCCGACCTGAAGGATGCCTATCTCGAGGGGATAAAACTTGAGAGATACGCGAAGATCGGTGAGATAAAGTCGAAGATGGTGGAAGAGATAGGCCGTGATGATGCGGGGATAGTTCCTCAGGCAAAGACCGTCTTTGAAGACCTGGAGAGGGAAATCATCCGAAACATGATACTGGTGGACAAGCGAAGGATAGACGGCAGATCCAGCACGGATATCCGGACCATTACCTCCGAGGCCGGCATTCTCCCCAGGGCCCACGGGTCCGGACTTTTCACAAGGGGTGAAACACAGGCCCTGGTTGTCCTCACATTGGGGACATCTTCAGACGAGCAGCGGCTTGATTTTATAGGCGGGGAAGAGATGAGGACATTTATGCTTCACTACAATTTCCCCCCCTTCTCTGTTGGAGAGGCCCGGTTCATGAGAGGACCAGGAAGAAGAGAGATCGGGCACGGGGCCCTCGCCAGGAAAGCCTTGCTTCCGCTCCTTCCGTCACATGAGGATTTCCCGTATACCATCCGTCTCGTCTCTGAGATTCTGGCCTCAAATGGGTCATCTTCCATGGCAACAGTATGCGGAGGTTCACTTGCGCTTATGGATGCCGGCGTTCCGGTTAAGGATACCGTCGCGGGCATCGCGATGGGCCTTTTGAAGGAAGGAGATGAAGTTGTTATCCTTTCGGATATTCTCGGCGATGAGGATCACGCGGGAGATATGGACTTCAAAGTGTGTGGCACGAACAAGGGTATAACCGCACTTCAGATGGATATAAAAGTTGACAGACTTGGGGAAGACATACTGAAAGATGCCCTTTATCAAGCGAGAGAAGGCAGAGAGTTCATTATCGGGAAACTGAATGAGACTATGAGCACACCGAGGGAAGACCTTTCCGCTTTTGCCCCGAGGATTACCACGATGACGGTAAAACAGGAAAAGATAAGAGACGTCATAGGCACCGGTGGAAAGAATATCAGGCACATTATAAGCGAAACAGGCGTGTCGATGAACGTGGACGACGATGGCACAGTTACCATAGCCTCCAGCGATGCCCAGGCGTCGGAGAGGGCCGTCGCCATGGTCAAGGCCCTGACCGAAGAACCCGAAATAGGCAGAATTTACGAAGGCACTGTCAAAAAGGTCCTCGATTTCGGTGCCTTTGTGGAGATACTGCCAGGTACCGACGGCCTTGTGCACATATCCCAGCTTGAGAACAAAAGGGTGGAAAAGGTTACCGACGTGCTTAATGAAGGCGACACTGTTCGCGTCAAGGTTCTCGATATTGACAGGGGTGGAAAGATACGACTGAGCAGAAAGGATGCCCTTGAATAACGAGGTGGAAGTTTCAGTAAAAAGACTGTCCGGCAGGGATGTTCCCCTTCCCCGCTACATGACGGAAAACTCCGCCGGCATGGATATTTATGCGGCGGTAGATACTGAAGAAATCCTCCTCCCCGGTGAGAGGCGATTGATATCCACGGGCATTGCAATCGAACTGCCCCCCGGCTATGAGGCCCAGATAAGACCGCGGAGCGGATTGGCTGTGGAAACAGGGGTCACCGTACTGAACTCCCCGGGCACGATTGACGCCGATTATCGTGGAGAGGTGAAAGTCCTGATAATCAACCATGGGACAAGGCCCTTTGCTGTAAAAAATGGCGATCGGATCGCCCAGATGATTGTTCACAGAGTTTCCAGGGTTTCATGGAACAATACCGAAACACTTGAGATAACAGCAAGGGGTGACGGTGGCTTCGGTCATACAGGTTAAAACGGCCCTCAAAGTCTTTGATACAATTCGACTGATTTGAATTAAGATCCCCTGCCAATTTTCATGGCCGGGGATTTTTATTTGTCTTATACACTGATTTGGTGTACCTCTACGATGCGATGCGTAAGGAATGGTGATCCAATGAGAACCCACAAGGTAAATAAAACCTACAGAGAAATAAACGAGAAGATAAAACAGGGCAGGGCCGTAGTCGTCACCGCTGAGGAAATTATAGATATCGTTAAGAAGAAGGGAGACATCGCGGCGGCCCGGGAGGTGGATGTTGTAACTACCGGAACCTTCAGCCCCATGTGCTCATCGGGTGCATTTCTCAACTTCGGCCACACTTCCCCCAAGATAAGGGCCTCAAAGGTATGGCTAAACGATGTCCCTGCTTATGGCGGTATCGCCGCTGTGGATTGTTATATCGGGGCCACCGAGGTCGTGGAGGGAGATCCTCTCAACAGCATACACCCGGGTGATTTCAATTATGGCGGAGGACACGTCCTCGAAGATCTTGTATCCGGTAAGGCCATCCGGCTGCGCCTTGAATCCTACGGCACCGATTGCTATCCCGCGAAGAAACATGAGAAGAACATTACAATACATGACCTCAGGGATGCCTTTCTATTTAATCCCCGTAGCGCCTATCAGAATTACAATTGCGCGGTGAACATGTCCGACCGGACAATCTACACCTATATGGGCCTGCTCAGGCCCGACATGGCGAATGCGAACTACTCCACATCGGGACAGCTCAGCCCCCTCTTTAATGATCCGTATTTCAAGACTATCGGCATCGGAACGCGGATATTTCTCTGCGGTACCCAGGGCTTTGTTGCCTGGCCCGGCACTCAGCACAACCCCGATGTGCCGAGGGGCGAAAATGGTGTTCCGATGGAGGGAGCGGGAACGCTGGCAACAATTGGAAATCTGAAGGATATGGACCCGGAATGGCTTGTGGGGGCGAGCATGATCGGCTACGGGGTATCCCTTTATGTCGGGATAGGAGTGCCCATACCGATGCTTAATGAAGAAATGGCTCGGTACACAGCCGTCGGAGATGATGGCATTTACACTCAGGTCTATGATTATGGCGTTGATTATCCGCGCGGAATTTCAAAGACCCTTGGACAGGTTAGCTACAAGGAGCTTCGAAGCGGCAAGATAAAACTTGGCGGCAGGGTTATTCCCACCGCGCCAATGTCCAGCTATTACAAGGCGAGAGAGATTGCCAATATCCTTAAGGTCTGGATTGAAAAGGGAGAATTCCTTCTCGGTGAGCCACAGCAATTTCTCCCCACAGTCAGTGACAACCGTCCTCTTTTTTAAAAGATGTCTCCCGCCAGATGAAATCAGAGTTGAGCAGCAAAGGATTCGCGACTTATTGCTACTAATATCCTGAACAATCGTCAATCATTCTCGAAATCACTGTTTTTTCGCTGATGACCACCATTTTTCGCTTGTATAGAAAAACAGAAGCAATGTATAATACTTGCACATTTTCCAACTTGGTTACTAAAAGAGGGGTTCAAGAAAGGTGATCCGGATATGAAAATCGGCAGATTTCTGCTCGGAATTTTCATCCTCATGGCCCTGTATGTCATTTTTGGGAACAGAGGTCTTACTGATTATAACAGGTTGAAGGAAAAACAGGCGGCACTGGAATTAAACAATGAATGTG
>Ga0222677_1000236_pt1 | contig 26327 bp, 24 predicted proteins | sample AntAcemetagen935_FD_179846 | JGI IMG/M metagenome (GOLD analysis project Ga0222677, IMG submission 179846) | Saline water microbial communities from Ace Lake, Antarctica - #935 | ecosystem: Environmental > Aquatic > Non-marine Saline and Alkaline > Saline | place: Antarctica: Ace Lake... | reverse complement strand
GCGATAATTCTGGCACTGGTAATAGGCCTTTTTACGGGTCTCGGAAGGATATCGAAAAACAGAATCCTGAACGGGATCGCGTCGCTGTATGTGGAGATTATCCGGGGAATCCCTCTGCTTGTCCAGCTGTTCTACATATATTTCGCCTTGGGACGCATAGTAAATGTGCCCGCAATGGCCAGCGCGATAATCGCAATGTCCGTTTGTTACGGGGCATACATGGGAGAAATTTTCCGCGCCGGTATCGAATCAATTTCCAAGGGGCAGATGGAAGCGGCCCGGTCTCTGGGGATGACTTCGGCACAGGCCATGCGTCATGTGATACTTCCACAGGCTATCAAGACCATTCTTCCCCCCATTGGCAATGAATTTGTAGCGCTCCTGAAGGATTCATCCCTGGTTTCCATACTTGCAGTGTCCGATCTCCTGAGGAGGGGGCGCGAGTTTGCCGCTGCATCGTTCAATTATTTTGAAACCTATACAATGGTTGCTCTCGTTTATTTGATTATCACACTCTTTTTATCAAAACTTATCAGCATCATGGAGAATAGAGTAGGTGTCGACAGATAAAAGTCCCGTCATGGTCGAGATGAGGGATGTATACAAATATTTTGGACAGTTGAAGGCATTGGACAATGTCTCGCTGGATGTCCATGATGGCGAGAAAATGGTACTCATCGGGCCAAGCGGATCCGGTAAAAGTACCCTGTTGCGATCAATCAACCAGCTTGAAAAGATAGACCAGGGCCATATCGTTGTTGACGGTATTGATATCAGTGATCCCGAGACAAATATAAACAAGGTTCGCGAAGAGATAGGGATGGTTTTTCAGTCCTTCAATGTCTTTCCGCACAAGACCGTTTTGGAAAATGTCAACCTTGCCCAGGTTGTTGTGCGCAAACGCTCCAAAAAAGAGGCGTCGGAAATATCCAGAGAGTTGCTCAACAAAGTGGGCATTATTGAGAAGGTGAACGAGTATCCTGAGAAACTCTCCGGAGGACAGCAACAGCGCGTTGCCATCGCGAGGGCGCTGGCAATGAAACCCAAGATAATGCTCTTTGATGAACCCACATCGGCGTTGGATCCTGAGATGATAGGAGAAGTTCTCGACGTCATGATAAAACTGGCGAAGGAAGGAATAACCATGATAGTGGTCACACACGAGATGGGCTTCGCGCGGGAAGTGGCGGACAGCGTCATATTCATGGATTACGGGGCGATCATAGAGGAAGGAACGCCCGAACATTTCTTTAAAAATCCCATCCAGGAACGCACCAAGCTATTTCTTAATCAGATTCTTTAATAGTCTTTATATCCTCCCAATAAAAGCTTTCCAACAAAAAATCGTTGTGTTAAAAAAAGGACAGACTGTCTGTATGATTATGATCCCGAAACTTTAATCATACGTGAGGCCCGTGTATGTTCCAGAACGCTATGATTTTCTCCACCGGTATTATCCTGTTCCTGTTCGGGATGCTGAGGCTGAGTAAAACCGTCCAGCAAAATTTTACGAATATCAGAATCCGCGAGTATTTCAGTCTTTCAGTAAAGAGACCTATTTACGGGATTGCGACCGGGATCGTCTCGACGATTCTATTCCAGAGCAGTTCGGCAACCACCGCCCTGACCGTTGGTCTGGTCAGCGCCGGCCTGATAAGTTTTTACCATTCCCTCGGCATTATACTGGGCTCTGATATCGGAACAACTCTCACCGTTCAGCTGGTTGTCTGGAAAGTTACCGACATATCACCCCTGATTATTATTGTCGGCAGCGCCATGTGGCTTGCCGGAAGGGGACGATGGAAATCCGCTGGAGAGGCTGTCTTCTTTTTAGGTTTTATGTTCTTTGGCCTTTTTCTCATCTCTCAGGCAACCGGGCCTTTGAAGGCCAGTCAGTCTTTTGTATCTTTTTTCCAGGTCCCATTGAATCCCTTCTTTGGTCTCTTGATAGGTTTTATTCTGACCGCTATAATACAATCTTCCGCTATTCCCATTGCAACCCTCGCGATCCTGGCCCAGCACGGCTTGGTCACTATAGATGGAGCCCTTCCGATAATCCTCGGGGCAAACCTCGGCACGTCGGCAACGGCGCTTTTTGCCGGCATAGTCGCGAATATTGATGGGAAGCGGTGCGCTGTCGCTCATTTCCTGTTCAAATTCTTAGGTATTCTGCTCTTTATGGCTATTCTCCCCTTTTTTATACGTTTCATTGAAACAATATCGCAGGATATTCCTCAACAGATCGCCTACAGCCACTTTTTCTTCAACCTTGCCCTTGCCGTGGGTTTTACCCCCTTCCTTAAACCATTTTCGCGTCTTGTTGAGAAGCTTATGCCTGGAACGGGAGAAGCCATATCCATGTGGCCGGAATTTCTAGATGAAAGATTTCTGTTACAGAGGGAGACCGCTCTCAATTGCGCGCGAAAGGAACTGCAAAGAGAGATCATGCTCGCACAGAAGATGTTTGCCAAAGCTATCAGCCTGATACCGGATTTCAAGGAAAAAAACAGGAAAGATCTTAACTATATTGAACTTGTAGTTGACAATCTGCACAGAGAGATAGGTGATTATCTCTACAAGATCTCCAGGGGACCGGTTTCTCCTGAGATGTTTAAGCGGCTCTTTCTGTTCTCTTCGATGGGTGATGATATTGAGCGGATCGCGGATCATGCGGTAAACATTTCTGTATTGTCCGAACGTAAACATCGGAGAGAAATAGGTTTTTCCGATGCGGCGGCAGAGGATCTGAAGGCAATAGAGAATCTGGTGTCTAAGAATATCGAAGCCGCAGTATCACTGATCGACAGGGATGACAGAAATACAATAAACGATATTATCCGGCGGGAACAACAGGTCAACATTGAGGTAAAAGAGGCCAAAGATAGGCATCTCGAACGGTACTACGAGGAACTCTGCCACGCGGAAGCCGGTCCAATTTTCGTGGAGATACTCATGAATCTTGAACGGATTTCCGATCATTGTGAAAATATCGCCGAGGATTTTCAGGATATGGATAACGTCTAATTCCTCGACATCAGGTGGCTCACGGCACCGTCCAGTCCATCCAGGGTGAGCTCAAACATGGGAAACACTTTCCGTATAATATCGGCAGTCCATGTACTCTCCCATGCGCGTCTGGAATGCGGATTAAGCCAGACGCAGTGACGAAAGGTCTGAGCAAGAAACCGGAGATTCTCAATGCTGGGGCTTCGCTTTTTTTCCCCGAAATAGATGGATCCCCCCTCAGACATCAGTTCATAAGGCGCCATGCTGGCATCACCTACGATAATAATCCTCGTTTCCGGGTCTTTCTTTATAAAATCTGTAACCAGCTCCGGTTTGTGGTATCTGGCTGTGTCTGACCAGACCATGTCATAAATGGTGTTATGGAAAAAGTAGGTCTTGAGGTCCTTAAACTGATTCCTTGTGTAATCAAAGAGTGTCTGCACAAGTGGAATATAGGGATCCATGGACCAGCCACCATTGTCTATCATCAGGATAACTTTCAGCCGGTCCGCGAGGCGACGGTCAAAAATGATTTCTATCTCACCGGCGTTTCGCATGGTTTCATAAATTGTTTTTTGCACATTGACTACATCCATGGGACCGGAAGGTATCATCCGGCGGAGCCTTTTTAATGCCTCTCCAATCTGTGACTGGGTCAGGGGACCCTCCTGGGAGTAATCCCTGTAGCGCCGGTCGAGGGCTACCTTTGTGGCTGATTTATTTCGCGAAATGCCCCCAACACGCATACCTCCGGGATGATAACCGGAATGCCCCACGGGTGAGGTTCCGCCGGTGCCTATCCACTTGTTGCCGCCATGATGGGCCTCGGTCTGTTCTTTGAGTCGGTCGAGAAAATATTTTTCCAGCTCTTCCGGGGTAAGTTTGCTCAGATCTTTTTCATCTACGTCGAGGGCGGCGGCAACAGCGGCCGGATTTTTTAACCACTCTTCCAGAAGTAGCTTTGCCATTTCACTGAGTTCTACGTCTTCGAGATCGGGCAGCTCCACACCTTCGAAGTGGTGCGCGAACACCTGGTCATATACGTCGAAATATCTTTCACTCTTGACTAATATGGCACGGGCAACAACGTAGAAGTCCTTCAGGGAGTGGATGAGCCCCATACAAAGGGCTCGCTGCAGCCTGAGAAAAGATGTTGGGGTTACCGGGATTCCACGCTCCCTCAGGTTATAGAAGAAACTGACAAACAAGATGTTATCCTCCTGTACACCTGCTTCATTAACGATGCCGGGCAATCGCTTTCGTTGCCACTTTAAGGTCCGAACTCTTCTTATAAAGAACTCCAGGGTAAGGAACATCCCCTCGGTCGAGAAGTGACAGCTTGAAATCAGGATCGGCTTTCAGCGCTCGTATCCAGTTTATGAGTTCTCTCGTGGCAGGTTTTTTCTCTATGCCTTCCAGTTTCCTCAGAGCATAAAAGGTCTTGATACAGGCATCTGTTGTCTCTCTACCCAGATCAGGAAAATGGACGCCGATAATCATACGCATGGTATCCTCGCCCGGGAAGGCAATATGATGGAAATTGCACCGTCCGAGGAAGGGATCGGAGAGATCCTTCTTGGCGTTTGAGGTAATGATGATAACCGGACGATGCTTCGCGGAGATGGTTTTGTCTATCTCGATAATATCGAACTCCATCTGATCGAGAACATCCAGCATATCATCCTGAAAATCTGTATCGGCCTTGTCAATCTCGTCAATCAGGAGTACCTTCCGTGTATCCGCGACAAACGCCTGTCCGATTTTCCCCATCTTTATATATTCTTCAATATTACTGACATCCTTGCTGGAATCACCAAATCGACTGTCGTTAAGACGCGTCAGTGTGTCGTACTGATACAGTGCGTCCACCAGTTTCATACTTGACTTGACATTCAGGACAATCAGGGGCATGTCGAGGTTCTCCGCGATAGCGTAAGCCAGCATAGTCTTACCCGTTCCTGGCTCACCCTTGAGAAGAAGAGGCATCTCCAGGGCTATCGAGACATTAACAATCTTGGCAAGCTCATCATCCAGAACGTATCTGCTTGCACCCCGGAATCTGTTAAAGTTATTTTGAACCATAATATTCTAATCCTCTTGTTATATACTCATCGTTGTGAATAGTGGCCTGTAAAATCTGGATCTTGAATCCTAACTCATAGATTACGACCATAGTCTTGCTTCCCGCAATGATAACCATGAACTTTTTCTACACATCTCTTGTCCACAGAGATGCCATGGCAGGCCCGCCCCCAACGCACAGCGATGCACCGCCAATGGTTTTATCCATTTTTTCCAGTTGATAATAGAGAGATACTATTATGCGAAGCCCGGTGCACCCGACCGGATGTCCCAGCGCTATTCCGGAACCGTTGAGGTTAACATTGTCCAGACTGAGTTCTATGCCGAAATTCTCTTTTAGCATCCTGCCCACGCCAAGGAACTGTGAGGCGAAGGCCTCATTGATTTCCCAGTAATCTACATCCCCATATTTCATGCCGGCCTGTTTAAGACACTTTGGAATGGCAACTGCCGGCCCCAGTCCCATTACCTTGGGATCAACACCCTCACCGCAGATATTTATCAGTTTCATAAGGGGTTTTATTCCCATTTCAGCGGCCTTATCACTGGACATAATAATTACCGCCGCGGCAGCGTCATTGATACCGGAGGCGTTAGCAGCCGTCACCACTCCATCTTTCTTGAATGCAGGCGACAGCTTCGCCATAGATTCGAGACTGGCGTCGGGTATCATATGCTCGTCGGTATCGAATATCTTCACGCCCCTCTTCGACTTGATTTCCACCGGGACTATCTCGCGCTTGAATGTGCCATCCTTGACGGCCCTGGTGGCCCTCTGGTGACTGATCAGGGCCAGTTTATCGCATTCTTCACGGGTGATAGCGTATCTTTCAGCTATATTTTCCGCCGTTATTCCCATGTGTCCCGGAACAAGCTCATCGATCAGGCCGTCATGGAGCATATGATCCTCTATCTTGCCAGGTCCCATTCTATAGCCCATTCTTGCCTTGGGGATCAGATAGGGAGCATCTGTCATACTTTCAGTCCCTATCACGAGGCCGATCTCGGTCTTGCCAAGCATGATATTATGGCAGGCTATCTCCATTGCTCTCATTCCAGACGCACAGTTTTGATTGACGGACACAGCTGAACTCTGGTGAGGAAGACCTACTCTCATTCCCACCTGCCTGGCTGGAAGTGAACCCTGCATCGCTGGAAAACACTCGCCCATAACTATCTCATCAATAATCTCCGCGGAGATACCAGCCCTTCTAACGGCTTCGTTTCCTGCGGTTATGGCAAGATCTCTTGCAGTTACATTCTTCAGGCTGCCCATAAATTTTCCGATCGCAGTTCGACATCCAGATACAATAACAACATCGTTTATCACAATATAACTCCTCTCTTATCTTGATATTATAAGACTCTTAAGACGGTCTTTTATTCCCTCAGGCAATGGCGGGTTACAAACCACACTATATCACTCTCCAATCCACCAAGGTTCTTTCGGGGGTTCATACCAGAATATTACTGAAAATGAAAATAAAATGACGAAATCGCCGTGAAAATCTGCCGGATTCTGTGCAGTACTATACGGCCGCAAGCTCCTCAAGAGATTCGCAGTCGAGCACTTTTATATGTTTACCCTTTACGTCTATTATACGCTCTGCCATCATCTTTTTCAGTACACGTGACAATGTCTCCGGGGTTGTCCCCAATATCTTAGCTATCTCTTTCTGATTAACTGCCAGTTCAACATTGTCCCCCTTCCTGCAATCTTTTTTCAGGGTTGAAAACAGCAGAAAAGAGGCGACTCTCTGAGGAATCTTCATCAGTGACAACGTTTCGATCATGGTCATGGAATCCTTGAGCATGCAGGACAGGACAGATATCATATTGAAGAGAATCGTAGGATCCTGACGGCCTAATGTCTCAACCGCATCGGCGGGAAAGATAAGGAGGGTGCTCTGTTCAATGGCCATGGCATTTGCCGGGAATATGAAGTCTGAGGAAGTTGCGCACATTCCGAACAGCTCACCCGGACCAAACAGGTAAAGTGTCTGCTCCCTGCCGTCAACAGAATTTTTGAACATCTTTACCCTTCCCCGGACAATCATATAAAATTCGCGAATCTTGTCATTTTCACCTATAATAAGTTGTTTGGTTCTGTATTTTTTCTTGCGCGTAAAACCTGCCAGGGCCTCAATCTGCTTTTTTGACAGGCCTTTGGTCAAAGGAACAGAACTGAGAAACTCGGTGGTATCCATAAATTTTCCTTTCATACGAAAAGTTGATGTGTATCAATGATACAAATCAATGATACAAACAAAAAAATATTGTATAAGCCACGCGCTGACTATAACAAATGTTATAAATTATTCAACAAAAAACAATATAAGAAGGAGGAAAGAATGAAGAAGGCTGATGTAGTTATTTTGGGAGGATTGTCCGGAATTACAGCCGGCGTAAGTTGCAAACGCCACTACCCGGAGAAGAAGGTGATCCTTGTCAGAAAAGAAGGCACTATCCTTATTCCATGCGGCATCCCTTATATTTACGGCACAGTGGGAGGTCCGGAGAACAATGTCATACCGGACGGACTGCTGGAAAATAACGAGGTAGAACTGATAAAGGGAGAGGCAGTGGATGTGGACAGGACGAACAAGATTGTTTCTCTCGCGGATGGCGAAACCATAGAATACGACAAGCTGGTATTTGCCACAGGTTCCGGTCCCCTCGTGCCACCCATTCCCGGTGTTGACAAGAAGAATGTATTCGCCGTGAAGAAAGAATTTGGCTATCTGTCCGATATGCTGGAAGCCATGAATAAGGTAACGGATCTCGTGATAATCGGCGGCGGTTTTATCGGAATGGAGTTTGCCGATGAATGCAGGAAGGGAAGAGACATCAATGTGACCGTGGTAGAGGCACTTCCCCACTGTTTACAGATGGCAATGGACAACGAGTTCTGCGACGAAGCACAGGCCAAACTGGAAGAGGCGGGTGTAAAAATACTGGTCAATGAAAAGGTCGAGACCATACTCGGAGATGACAGTGTAACCGGTGTGAAACTGGCAAGTGGCAAAGAGATCAAGGCGGATATGGTAATTCTTGGAATCGGCGCGGTTCCCAGCACGAAACTCGCAAAGAAATCCGGCCTTGAACTGGGCTTTCATAACACCATAAAAGTCGATCGCTACATGCAGACGTACACCGACCCAGATATTTACGCCTGTGGCGACTGCGCCAGGAAGGTATCCTTTTTCGACGGAAGGCCAAGCGCTATAATGCTTGCGTCTGTTGCTGCTTCGGAGGCGAGAATCGCCGGAGCAAACCTGTTTTCGCCAACCCACCAGAATGATGGGGCTATAAGCGTGTTCTCTACAGTTATCAATGGCAGGGCGTTTGGTGTCGCGGGAATGACTGAAAGGGTCGCGAATGAACGCGGTGTCCAGATTGTAATCGGAACAGCTGAGGCACCTGATACACACCCGGGAGGTATGCCCAACTCCACACTCACAAAGGTAAAGCTCGCGTTTGCAAAAGATACAGGCACCCTTCTCGGGGGGTCGGTATCGGGAGGCAAGCCGGTTGGTGAGATGGTCAATGTACTGAGCGCCTGTATCGCACACAAAATGACGGCAGATGATATGGTGAAGTTCCAGATGGGAACACATCCGGCGCTTACTTCATCACCAATCGTCTATCCGCTTGTGAACGCGGCGTGCTCGGCCGTTATTCCACTAAAAGGCAAATAGACTGAATGATCCATTTGAATTGAACAGCGCCCGCATCCCCCGCTGCTTGCGGCGAGGGATGCGGGCGAATAGAAAATAAACATTTTCCTTAACAATCGGAGATTCCCCGCAACTTGTTGCGGGGAGCTTCAATGTTGCGGGTGCGCAGAAGTTAAACCCTCTGAGCGCCAGTGGCATTAACCTTTAGAAGCCACCAGAAGAATACACAGCCACTTTCCATATTTATATTACCAAATATTATTTGAGAGCTTTCGTTCAAGGCCAAGGCATGCGAAAAAATAGATGCAGGTGCCCCGCAGGAAATGCCTTTGGGGTGCATATAATCAATATTCCGAGGATTATTTTTTGAGTGTAACGCAGAGATTAGGCTAAAAAATCACTAGTCAACAGAATTATAAATGGAAATCAAACCTTCAACTTGGAGTGCCGTTTGCTTTTGTCCAGTTCCATCTTGCGCAGGCGGATACTTTGGGGAGTCACTTCGATCAGCTCGTCTTCGGCAATGAACTCTATGAACTGGTCCAGTGACATACGTCGCGGCGGTCGCAGGGTTACTGTGGCATCTGATGTGGAACTGCGCATGTTCGTCAGGTGTTTTTCCTTGACAATATTTACGTTCAGATCGCCGGGTTTATTCCGCTCTCCGATAATCATACCGGCATAAACTTCGGTCCCAATCTCGACCAGGAGCTCTCCCCGATCCTCCATGGCGAGGCTTGCGTAAGGTGTAACCCTGCCCGTTCTGTCGGCAACCAGCGCTCCATTCGCCCGCTGAGGAATCTTTCCGAACCATGGTTCATATCCTTCAAAGATCGTATTCATAACGCCGGCGCCCTTTGTTTCGGTTAGAAAGTGGTTTCGAAAACCGATTAATCCACGCGATGGTATGACAAACTCAAGTTTGGTGTGTCCACTACCCTTGTTGATCAGGTTTATCATGCGTCCCTTCCGTTTGGAAATTGTTTCAGTGATGACACCAATGAACTCTTCCGGAATATCGATCAAAAGACGCTCGGTCGGTTCAAGAACCTGACCTTTCTCCTCTTTTGTGATTACCTGTGGTTTGGATACCATGAATTCGTATCCTTCCCTGCGCATGGTTTCGATGAGAATGGCCATTTGCAGTTCCCCACGGCCACAAACCTCAAACATGTCGTTTCGTGAAAGGTGCTTGATTTTCAAGGCAACATTCCGCAGGATTTCTTTTTCAAGACGGTCTTTCAGATGCCGGGACGTAAGATACTTGCCCTCAGTTCCGGCCATGGGACCATTGTTGACATAAAAAGTTATAGAGACGGTAGGCTCATCGATATAGATTCGGGGGAGCGGCATTGGCTGCTCAAAGGAGGATATCGTATCGCCGATTACCACATGATCAACACCGGCAACAGCAATGATATCACCCGATTCCACTCTGTCAACCTGCAGTCTTTTTAACCCTTCAAATGTATAAAGGGCCGAAAATTTTATCCCCGGTGTAACTTTATTAACTCCACACAGGGAATAATTCTTGTTCATCTCCAGAATTCCGTTCGTTAACCGTCCGAGGGCAATCTGTCCAACATAAGGATCGTAGTCGAGATTTGTTATTAGAAGCTGCGGGACTGCGTCGTCATCCGCCTGTGGTGCTGGAACATGAGAGATAATTGCATCGAACAGCGGCTGTAAATCGATAGAGTCATCCTCCGGCTTTATGTGGGCAATTCCCGTTTTGGCATTGGTGTAAAGTATCGGAAATTCTATCTGCTTTTCAGTAGCATCAAGATCTATAAAAAGATCGTACACTTCACTGACAACCTCTGCTATCCTGGAATCGCTGCGGTCGATCTTGTTGATGACCACGATAATGGGTAAATGTTTGGCAAGTGCCTTCTTGACGACAAAACGGGTCTGGGGCAACGGGCCTTCACTGGCATCAACGAGCAGGAGCGCCCCGTCGACAAGATTGAGGCTCCGCTCCACTTCTCCACCAAAATCGGCGTGGCCGGGTGTGTCAACAATATTGATCTTGACACCATGGTACCAGAGAGCAGTATTTTTTGCCATGATCGTGATGCCCCGCTCCCGTTCAAGATCCATTGAGTCCATGACGCGTTCCACTACCTGCTGGTTTTTCCTGAAAGTACCACTCTGCTTGAGCATTCCATCGACAAGTGTTGTCTTTCCATGATCGACGTGGGCAATGATTGCAATATTTCTGATATGGTCTTTTTGCATGTTTGTTGTTTAAGTCTCCATTTAACTCAAATAATATAAAACCCGGCTTGATCTGATCAAAACCGGGTAGTGTCTTTTAGCAGAAAGTGAAATGAAAATCCATTTATTTTTATGTGGAAGAACCGGCTACCTCCCGGGGACCCATTATAAACCGGACAGATTACGTGCTTATGAAAATTTTGTTGCTTTTTATGAAAATGGAGCTAAACTGAAAGTGAAAGGAGTGTACGCCAGTGACGATTCCAACCTCCCCATGGACCATGATGGCAAAAGCCTTCTTCAACGTGCTTCCCGATACTCATTACTGTTTGAACAAGTGGAAAAACCTTGCGAAGCAGATTCCTGATACGGAACTTCGGAGACAGGCATTGATGAGTATAAGAACAAAAACTTTTCATTGTGAGGGAGGATCTGCCTATGGATTGCTGGCAGGTGAGAAATACAAGGAGGCCATCCGCTTTATTGTCGCGTATCAGACTATCAGCGATTATCTCGATAATCTTTGTGATCGGAGCACCTCCTCAGACCCCGCCGATTTTCGCGCGCTTCATGAGTCGATGCTTCATGCGCTAACGCCCGGGGCCAGGTGTACCAGTTATTATCGATTCAGAGACAAGCAGGATGATGGAGGATATCTGATATCGCTTGTGACGACATGTCAGAATGTATTAGAAAAACTTCCCGCATATGATAAAATCTCCCCGGCGCTCCATGAATTGGCGGGTTATTATTGTGACTTGCAGGTACATAAGCATGTGAAAGAGAAAGATCGTGTCCCTCGTTTGGAGAATTGGTTTAAAGCGCACCAGGATGACCTGCCGGAAATGAGCTGGTATGAATTTTCGGCATGTTGTGGTTCAACTCTTGGTATCTTCTGTCTGGTTGCCTGTGCGTTCCATAAGCAGTGCTCGGATGATCTGGTGTCGCGCATAAAAGAGGCTTATTTTCCGTGGGTACAGGGGTTTCATATTCTTCTGGATTACTTTATCGACCAGGAAGAAGACCGCATCGGAGGAGACCTGAATTTTTGCTCTTATTACAAGGATGAGGAAGAGATGTTAAGGCGGTTGACATATTTTTTTAATCAGGCGGATATAAGCATCTCCGGACTGCCCAATCCTAAATTTCATCGGATGGTTAACCGTGGATTATTTGCCATTTACCTTTCAGACAAAAAAGTGAACAGGCAGGAAACAGTCCACAGGATAGCTAAAAAAATGATCCGCCTGGGTGGATGGACAACATATTTTTTCTACTTGAATGGATGGCTCTATCGGAGAATTGCACAAGCATAACACATATAAGCCGCACGCTTTATAAAATTTGTTTGCGGCAGGATCTCTCAACAACAATGATTGGAGGATGTCATGAAATGGCTATCGGCATTTTTAGTGTTATTGATAATATTATTAGTTGGAATCTATTATATATTTGACCATGAAGATAATGAACTGAATGAAGATGGGCGGGCAAAGTTAGGCGGTACATATATAAAACTTTCGGACGGTATTACACATTACAAATTAGAGGGTCCGGACAACGGAAAGGTAGTGGTCCTTGTGCATGGAGGAACTGTTCCAATATGGACCTGGGACAAACAGGTTCAGGCTTTGAACAATGCGGGTTTTAGAACTCTCAGTTATGACAAGTATGGCAGGGGGTATTCCGACAGGCCCGATGTAACCTATGACCAGGATCTGTACAAAAGGCAGTTATTGGAACTGCTTGACAAACTGGCTTTAACAGAACCATTTGACTTGGTAGGCCTTTCTCTTGGAGGCGGTACCGCTGTCAATTTTACTGCTCGATATCCCGATAGAGTGCGAAATCTGGTCCTGATTTCACCGTTGATCAATAATTTCAAGGTTCCTTTCTTCTTTCGTATACCTGTTTTCGGCGAATTTATGGCACGCATTGCCGGTATACGAGTAATTGTAAACCGTTTTGCCTCCCTGTTTGAAAAGAATCCGGAGTCTGAAAAGTATACCAGGCTTTTTGTAGAACAAACCACTTATAAAGGTTTCCAGCGATCTGTTTTGTCAATGCTCAGAAATGATGCTGTTGGAGATTACAGTAATGCATATCAGATCATCGGTGATCAGAAACGTGATATATTGCTGATTTGGGGAACAGAGGATACCGAGATCACAAAAGAAATGATCAGAGACATACGATCCTTTATCCCCCACCTTAAGTTTAAACCGGTTGAAGGTGTTGGTCATGGAATAGTGTTCCAGAAACCTGATACCGTCAATAATTTGATAATAGACTTTTTGTAACAATATATTTTCAGGATCGGATTGAAGTTCCGAACCCTTTGAAAATATGATTCTTCGATGCTCAAAACATTTTTTCGGTAGCGATCCCAGATTGACGAGTCTTTCGATGTGGCAGTAGGGAATGTCTGCCCGATGGGCCGCCTAGAAAATGCCCTCTTCCTGTTTTTCAATAGCCTTCTGTGCCTGTATATTTAAAGGAGTGTTGCCGGAAGCTGCGAAAGCTCTTCCACCTGCACCGCGCCTTCGGCATGACCGTGATAAACAATCTCCGTCTTCAGAAATTCAGGGGTTCCCTCGGGAGTTGGGGGTGATTGTGGAAGAAAGATCTATGATGCGCATGTTATACATCTTCATAAAATTAGTTTTACTCTGTTATACTCTGTTATAGCTCCTTTAATTGTTGACTAAACTATTTTTGTAAAATACCAAGAAAGATATTCAATTCAGTTGACAAAACTTGGCGCGGCATCGAAAGGAATGAAGTCAGGTATACGGCCACCCGATTACGTTTTAATCGCTTGTTCCGGATTCAGAATATTATTTCCGCAGCCTCTAACTTTCTTGACTGAATGGATGGGCTGTGTTAAATTTCTCTTGTTGCGCGTTGCACTGGAGATTATGATGGAATTTACGCACCTTGATGAAAACAACAGGCCGAAAATGGTCGATGTAACTGCCAAGGAACCTACCCTGAGGGAGGCTGTAGCTATCGGCAGGGTACTGATGAGGTCTGATACTGTTATAGCTATTGAATCAGGTGGTGTTTCAAAGGGTGACGCCTATGCCACTGCAAAGATTGCGGGAATCATGGCTGCCAAGAAAACAAGTGATATTATTCCGATGTGTCACCCACTCGAGATTACCGGGATTGACCTTGATTTTTCGAGTAATATTGAGAAAGGTGAGATAACTATTAAGGCAAGGGCCAAAACCTTCAACAGAACGGGCGTGGAAATGGAGGCCATGACAGCGGTGAGCGTGGCCGCGCTCACGATATATGATATGTGCAAATCTGCGGATAGAGCGATTGTGCTGTCTGATATAAAACTGCTGGAAAAGAGCGGGGGCAAGAGCGGTACTTTTGTGAGAGAAGAGTAAGCGGCCATGAAAACAAACACCTATAAAACGAGAGAGACATTTCTCTTCCCTATTTTTCTGGATTCGCTGCTTCTCTTTGTGCTACTGGTAATATCTATATTTGACAGGGAATTTGCTTCTGAGACTGTGGTTCTTTCCATTATATTTGTTCCTACCCTTTATATTTTTCTTCAATCGATTTCACGCAGGACGACCATTGGGGATGATGGTATCAAGATGAGAAAGCTTTTCAGAGAGAAGCGTTTCCTATGGGAGCATATTACCAATGTAGACGTTATGACTTTGAATAAGAAGGTTTATCTGTTGTTGACTACTACAAGGGGATTTCACACGCTGGCCAACTCCCATGGGGATTTTACCTCTCTTGTGAAAGATGTTGTCCGGTATGTCGATCATAAAAAGGTCGAAGAGGGTGTTTGGAATGTTATCGATCATCCGGTAAGAAGAATGTCAGATATAGTATCCGTGTGGGTTGCGTTTGTTGTTCTTCTGGGTGCAATTATCCTGAAGATTGTTTGTTAAACTATTTATTCATATACACAAAAGGGACGTTTTATGGGCAAGCAGGAGCAGATCAGAGCGGTAATTAGTGAAGAGCTTGATAAAGCATCTTTCCCTCTTATAGAAGAAATCCTCGAAAAGAGGATCGACAAGGTCGTTACCATTCTTGGTTGCGGGGGAAATGGCAGGGCTGGGGTATATGATGAGGTCCTGTCAATGGTCGAAAAAGCCCTGATAAAGATTGCAATGAGACGCTCCAATAATATAAAAACAGCCGCTGCCGATTTCCTCGGTATAAACAGAAATACTCTTCATTCTAAGATAAAAAAACTAAAGATACGATAATAACCATGTAATAAAACCTCACCCTGAAGTTGCATCGTGAGATTTTTCGAGACCTGTGCATAATGCCCCCATTTGCAATATTCCTGCACCACCCATCATGATTTTAAGCTTTTTAGCAGATGCACGTTAGATATAGTCCTCTCCTCTGGAGGTGATCACTGGAATCTCTTGTCGGCCGGGTTAATCTTGCCCAGTATGCAGATCATGCTGTCGTGTATTTTCCCATTTGATGCCAGTATGACTGGAGAGTCGAGCCGGTAGCTACCGCCGGAAATATCGGTGATGGTTCCACCCGCTTCTTTTACGAGGAGCCATCCGGCTGCTGTATCCCAAGGGTGCAGTTTGAGCTCCCAGAAGCCATCGAACCGACCCGCCGCCGTATAGGCCAGATCAAGTGCCGCGGATCCGGCACGACGAATAGCCTGGGCTTCCAGGGCCATTCCATTGAAGTAGTTGATGTTATTATTCGGATCCCTTCGGATATCATACGGAAATCCTGTTGCCAGCAGGCTCTTCGAAATCTTTGTAGTTTTGGAAACTGAAATACTCGAACCATTCATGAATGCTCCTTCACCCTTTTCGGTCGCAAACAATTCCTCTGTTACAGGATTGTATATTACACCTGTTATAATCTCTCCGTCTTTTTCCAGGGCAATAGAGACGCAGAAAACAGGAAATCCATGGGCATAGTTTGTCGTTCCATCGAGAGGATCAATTATCCATCTGTATCGGGAGCCTTTCTTTATCTCCGTCGACTCCTCCGCCAGTATATTGTGATCGGGGAATTTCCTGCTGATTTCCGTTATCAATATCTTTTCGGACATCCTGTCTGCCTCTGTAACAATATCTATTTCCCCTTTGTAATCTATCTCGTGGTTTGCTCCAAACCTGTTTTTCAGAAACGATCCTGCAATCCTGGCCATGGATATGGCAAATTCTCCATACTCTGTCATCATGTTTCTCCTTGATAAGATATTATAAGGAGATTCTTAACACGATTACGGGAAAAAGTTGAAACAAATTCTGTTGCGCCCCATGTGGATTGATGATAGAGATTTCAATATCTTTAAAGGAATCAGTGTATCGGCTACTATGAATAAGAAGAAAAATTACATTGAGTTGGAAGAAGTGGATACTGGTTTGGAAACCCCCGCTTTTGATCTGAAGACAATCAGAGAATCCAGAGGATTCACCTTAAGGGATATGTCTTCCTCCACGAGAGTGAGTCTTTCAAATCTTGAGGCTATCGAAGAGCAAAATTTTGGCCTGCTTCCAGATCCGATATATGCCAGGGCTTTTATCAGCGCGTACGCTGACACCCTTGATATTGACGGCAAAAAGATACTTTCACTCTATAACAAATATCTTGAAGGTCTGGAGCCGGGTAAAGACAAGAATGAACTGCTAAAGAGACTTGCAGAGAAAAAACGCCACACGAGATTTTGGATTTGGCTGACGCTTGCATCATGTGTGATAGTACTCACAGGATTTTTTTACCTCTATCAATGGAACAAAGATAACAGTCGGGAACTGAAAAAATGGGTACCTGCTGAAGAGGTTGGAAATACCGGGGAGATTCAAGGGCCCTCCGGTGGCGTGCCAGCACCGGAGAAAGATGACATTGTCACTGAAGGAAACTATAAAACACCAGAGACGGAAAGTCTCGATTTATCGGGATCAACAGACATTTCTGATGTGGATGATATAAAAGACACAGGTCAGGTAATCGAAGAAGACAAACAATCAGCGATCGAAAGCGGACAGTCAGATCTTAAAAATGAACAACCGAAAGAAGAAGCTGTTCCCGACAAGGCTGTAGCCGTGGAAGAAGGGCCTTATATACTTGTAATAGAGGCATCGGAATTAACCTGGCTACAAATAACCCTGGATGAAACGCCTCCATTTGAAGTCATGTTAAGACCGGGAGAACGGATTACAGAAAAGGCATCGGAGAAATTCGGTTTGGTTGTTGGCAATGCTGCGGGTGTGAAGATCATTTTTCAGGGAAAATCACTTGGCCTTATGGGGAAACATGGAGAGGTTGTTCACCTGACACTGCCGTAGGATATGTAAAAACAGGTATTGACAATGACAACCTTATAACCTAATCTCAGAGAAAAGAGACCCTTGAGAGTCCCGATTTATCGGCAGAGGATTTCAAAAAACTAAAAGACAGGGCTTAAGGTGCCCTGCATCAAGAGGTGAATCAAGTATGTTTGGAATAGGCATGCCCGAGTTGTTGATTATCCTGGTGATTATTCTTATTATCTTTGGAGCTGGAAAACTTCCTGAGATAGGGGGGGCTATAGGCAAGGGTATTAAAAACTTTAAGAAGTCTTTCCAAGACACCGATGAAGTGGAAAACACCAAAGATCCCAAGAAGATCAATGATGACAAAGAATGAAAGTAACCATTGGCGGTTGTTGGTTCACATTTTTTTCAATAAACTATGCAATGATGAGCGAGGCCCGGCGATTAAAACCTTTTGGATATTGATTGTAATTCTCTGTTTTTCAGTCGTGAACCGATAACTGCAAACCGTAAACGGTTACAAATAAGCCACTCCGCAACAGAGGTTGCGAAGTGGCAACCCGTTCTCAAAGGTCTTACCCGTTAAAAGGGGACATCATCTTCAGGTATAGCCGATCCCGCAGGGGACGAGGTTCCATTGACCGGTCTTTCGGCCTGCCCTCCCGATTGATAAGCACCCTGTTCCTTCCTTTCCAGCATCTGCATGTTGGAGGCAACTATCTCTGTGGTATAACGCTTGTTACCATCCTTGTCATCCCAGGTCCTTGTTTGCAGCCGGCCTTCTATATAGACCAGCCTTCCCTTGGCCAGGTAATTACCGCATATCTCCGCCAGTTTTCTGAAGGTAACAATCCTGTGCCACTCTGTTTTCTGAACTTTTTCCCCGTTTTTGTCTTTCCATTGTTCATCAGTGGCCATGTTAAAATTGGTTACCATGGTACCATCCTGGGTGTATCTTACCTCCGGATCCGCTCCCAGCCTTCCAATCAATATGACTTTGTTAACCATTTGTCTCTCCTCGCAGTTTCTTTATTAAATAGTGTGTAAATTGTATTGCTGAACTGCATCTCTGTCAATGCATTATTTATGATTTCATGTTAGCATAAAAAGCATATATTCTCCATTGACTTCATTCGTATTATTAAGTACAAAAAATTGCACATGGCTATCGCTTGTATCGGCCGGTTTATCAGGTTGTAGCAATTATTATATTATTCTTGGGAGACAGGAGAGGAAAAGCCTTTGAATCTTTGGGAAGGAGCCCTGCTTGGCGTAATACAGGGGTTGACGGAATTTCTTCCTGTGAGCAGTTCCGGTCATCTTGTAATAGTGCAAAGCTTTATTAAAGGATTTCAGCAACCGGGAGTGGTGTTTGACGTTATGCTGCATTTTGGGACGCTTCTGGCGGTTCTGGTTTTTTTCAGGAAAGATATTCTGGATATCCTGATATCACTTATACCGGTCGGATGGTTCCACAACTCCAGGAGAGGCCATGATAGTATGGATGTGCGTGCCGGGAGGAAAATGGCCCTTTATATTATCACAGGGACGGTATTTACAGGAATCATAGGTCTGTCATCCGAAGAAAAAATACACCATCTTTTTACATCCGCAACAACCGTTTCTTTTATGTTGCTTATCACCGGTGCACTGCTGTTTATGTCCGACAGATTTCATGGCGACAGGTTGGAAAAAGACATGAATATAATTGACAGCGTGGTGATCGGGATTGTCCAGGGAATTTCGCTGATCCCTGGAATATCAAGATCCGGCTCCACGATAGCCTTTGGCATCTTCAGGGGGCTGGATGGCCAGACAGCGGCCAGATTTTCATTCCTGCTCTCCATACCTGCAATATTGGGTGCAGTTGTGCTTGAGTCAAAATATATCGGGATGATACCTGCAGGTGATATCGTGGTATATTTTACCGGGATGATCGTCGCCGCTGTGACCGGCTTTCTGACGTTGAGACTTCTACTCTTTATTATCAGCAAACATAAGTTGAGCATATTTGCTTATTACTGCTGGATTCTTGGAATTTCCACACTGGTTATTAGGGTAATTTAAATTAGTTTTATTTGTTATCAGGGAGTTGAATTTGAGTAAAAAAGATACAGACGGAAAAAACAGAAGGCTAAAGGAAATAACAGGTGTCATATCCCTCGCCCTTGCTGCTTTTATGTTTCTATGCCTCTTTTCCTACAATCCCCATGATCCCTCTCTCACACATTATGTGGCCGGCAAGGTGGAGGTGGCCAATTACGGGGGCCTTGTAGGTTCCTATCTCTCTGATGGCATGCTCAGAATTTTCGGCATGACATCCTATCTTGTTTCCGTATTGCTTGTACTGTTTTCTTTCAAGCTGTTTCACGGCGGAAAGTTTGGGATGGTTTTTTCTCCTGTCTTTGGTTTCATTGGTCTTGTCTTTGCCATATCGGCACTTCTGGCGGCAAAGTATGGTACTGTCTCCTCTCCCGGCGTGGATTTCAACGCAGGCGGATTGCTCGGGAAGTCTTCATTGAAAGTATTGCATTTTTACCTGAATCAGATGGGGACCGATATTGTTTTAGTTGTTATCCTCTTGATATCCTTAATGGTTACATTTGACGTTTCGCTTGTGGCGCTTGTGAAAAGGCTGGCCATACTGCTGTCGAGCACGCTCCTGAGGCTCAAGACCTTTATGGTGGTTGGGATGGGGCGATTGAGAAGAAAAAAAGCTGTCACAAAACACAAAAAGACCGGGGTGTCGAGAAATATTCCGGTCATCTCCGATGAGATCGGGCAAAAGGAAGAGAAAAAACAAAACGAACAAGTATCCTTTGAATTTTTGCATTCGGAAGGAACGTTCGTTCTTCCGTCCCTGGACCTTCTTGACAAGGCAGAAATCAGGAATACGAGAATGAAGAAAGAAAGTCTTATCATGAATTCCCGGATCCTTGAGAAAAAACTGGCAGATTTCGGGGTGGAAGGCAGCGTTACAGAGGTAAAACCGGGTCCTGTTATCACCATGTACGAGCTCGAACCGGCGTCCGGAGTAAAAATAAACAAGATAACAAATCTCTCTGACGACCTTGCGCTGGCGCTGAAGGCGCGGAGTGTCAGGATCGTAGCACCCATTCCGGGGAAGGCGGCAATCGGTATCGAAATTCCGAATTATGAAAGGGAATCCGTATGTCTCAGAGATGTGCTCGATAGTGAGGAATTTCTGGAATCAAAATACAAATTACCTATAGTGCTTGGGAAAAATATCGCAGGGAGACCTGTGATAACCGACCTCGCCAGGATGCCTCATCTCCTTATCGCGGGCACAACCGGTTCGGGGAAGAGTGTGTCTCTCAACGCCATGATATGCAGCATTTTGTTCAAGACAGCGCCGGACGAGGTAAAGTTTATAATGATCGACCCAAAGAGACTTGAACTCTCAGGGTATGAGGGAATACCGCACCTCCTTAACCCGGTAGTGACCAATCCCAAGGAGGCATCGCAAGTGCTGAAATGGACCGTCGATGAGATGGAGAGGCGGTATGCTGCAATAGCTGACGTGGGTGTTAAGAGTATAGAAAGATACAACAGATTAGTGGAAAAGGAACAAATTGCGATCAAAAAGCAGATGTCGGGGCTTTCTTCGCCGGTTTCCGGGGAGAAAACAGCGACAGTTCCGGAAAAGCTTCCCTATATCATTGTTGTCATAGATGAACTGGCAGACTTAATGATGGTGGCCCAGAGAAATGTTGAAACATCTCTTGCCCGGCTCGCGCAGATGGCACGAGCCGCGGGTATCCACCTTATCCTGGCCACTCAGAGACCTTCCGTGGATGTTATTACCGGCATAATAAAGGCCAATTTCCCCACGCGAATATCGTTCAAGGTATCGTCAAAGGTGGATTCGAGAACAATACTCGACCAGCTTGGCGCCGAGAAACTCCTCGGGGCGGGAGATATGCTTTTCATGCCGCCGGGTACATCGAAACTGATGCGTATCCATGGCGCTTTTGTGTCTGACAAGGAAATCACAAAGATTGTGGACTTTATAAAAAGGCAGGGGTCGCCCCTCTACGATAAATCGATATCCAGCTATAGCCCGGAACGAGAAGGGGCAAAAACAGGAGAAGAATTCGATGAAAAGTATGATGAGGCGGTCGAGCTGGTTACCGATCTGGGGCAGGCCTCTATCTCTCTGGTCCAGCGATATATGAAGATAGGATATAACAGGGCTGCCCGCATTGTAGAAAAAATGGAGGCAGAAGGTGTTGTGGGACCATCAGACGGCGCCAAACCTCGCAAGGTATTGGTCGGAAGACTTCCCCAATAATTTGAAAAACAAAGTTCATATCATAAGCCTGGGGTGTCCCAAAAACCTCATAGATTCAGAAGTGATGGCCGCCGCTCTGGTTGAGGGCGGTTTTGAGATAGTTTCTCTTCCTGAAGACGCGCATATAATAATTATCAATACCTGTACCTTTATCCTTCCGGCAAAGGAAGAATCGATTGATGAAATCTTCCGTATGGCGGAACTGAAGAAGAAAGGCAAGTGCCGGCATCTGATAGTTACGGGCTGTCTGCCTCAGAGATATGGAGCCATACTCGAAAAAGAGATTCCGGAAGTTGATCTTTTTCTTGGAACAGGTGAAATTCCCCGCATAGCCGATCTTGTTGCATCACTGCAAAAAGAAGAACAACCGGAACAGCGTTCCTGCATAGGAAAACCTGATTTTCTCATGAACTCCTCACACCCGCGTCTGTTGTCGACGCCACCCTACACCGCGTATCTGAAAATCGCGGAGGGATGTTCCAATCACTGTTCCTATTGCGTGATACCACTCGTCCGGGGAAAATTCAGAAGCAGGCAGATGGATGACATACTGCGGGAGGCCGAAACGCTTGCACGGGGGGGAGTTAAGGAGATTATTGTAGCGGCCCAGGAGACCACCCTTTATGGTAGAGACCTCGGCTATACGTCCGGATTGAGCTCGCTGTTGAGAGAGATTGCCCTGATAGACGGGATCAGGTGGATCAGGTTGCTCTATACATATCCGGCGGATTTGGATGATGAACTGTTCCGGACTATCCGCGATGTCGAAAAAATATGCAACTATATCGATATTCCTGTACAGCACATCGATGACGGCATACTGAGTTCCATGAACAGAAAGGGCGACAGCAGACTTATAAGAAATGCCATAGCAAGCGCCAAAAAGATTATTCCCGGCGTGGCACTGAGAACATCACTGATTGTGGGATTTCCCGGAGAGACACAGGAAAGGTTTGACAGGCTCCTCGCGTTTGTAAGGGAGACAAGATTTGACCATGTGGGGGTCTTTAAATATTCAAGAGAAGAGGGAACTAAGGCAGATACGCTTCCCGGTCATGTTCCCGAGAGTGTGAAAAAACTCAGGAGGGGGATTATAATGGAGGAGCAGGCGGGGATTTCCCGTGAGATAAATCAATCACTTATTGGCTCCACAATGGAATTAGTTATAGAAGAAAAGTCGGATCTTCCGGGGTATGACTATATCGGAAGAGCGAGGAGACAGGCACCTGACATAGACGGCATCACATATGTGAAGGCAGGAGAAAAGGCGATTGGTGATATTGTAAAATGCCGGGTAGTTTCAGCAGATGATTATGACCTGTTTACCGAAGAAAAGGCGGATAAAAAACTATGATCGTAATGAAATTTGGGGGCACCTCGATTGAGGATATCCCTTCTATCGAGAGGGTTGTAAAAATCATAGGTTCCAGACTTGAGCAACATCCGGTGGTGGTCAACTCCGCCATGGGAAAGACAACGCGAAAACTGCTGAACATTGCGAGACTCTCGGCGGATGGGATGGATGAAGATGCCCTCCTGCGTCTGGATGAGATCCGTGAATATCATTTTGATATGGCAAGGGGGCTCATATCTGATTTTGAAGATAGCGATGCCCGGATAACCCTTGAGAGATATTTCGAGGAGCTTCAGAGATTGCTAGGGGGCTTGTCCATACTGCAGGAACTCACGCCACGCAGTCAGGACAGAATTCTTTCATATGGTGAACTGGTGGCTACCACAATAATCGCGTCCACTCTTCAGAGCCGCGGTATCAATGCCCGATGGCTGGATGCGCGAGATTTCATTATTACGGATGAAAGATTTACCAGGGCCAGACCTGTAGATGAGCTTACATTGCGTGGCATTCAGGAGAAAGTGCGGCCGCTGGTGTTATCCGGCCATGTTCCCGTTATACAGGGATTTATCGGTTCCACGCGTGGTGGGGCTACCACCACTCTGGGATTTGAGGGCTCAGACTTTACCGCCGCGCTTGCAGGTGCCGCGCTTGATGTCTCGAACATAGAGATATGGAAGGATGTCAACGGCATTATGACAGCTGATCCACGCATCTTCGCAGGAGCACGCACCGTCAGAAATATCTCTTTTGAGGAGGCGTCGGAGCTTACCCTCTTCGGAGCAAAGGTTCTGCACCCGGGCACTATTGAACCTGCACGCCGAAAGGATATACCGGTTAACATCTACAACTCGAGACAGCCGGATGCCGGGGGCACAACAATAACAGCGAACGCGAATAATGGAACAAATATCGTCAAGTCTATCGCGTACAACATGCCGGTGTGTATCATTAATATTGTTTCGGACTCTCATGTCGACCCAGCCGGTTTTCTGAGATCGGTTTTCGATATCCTTGACAGGGAGGGGATTGTGCCCTGTGTTGTGACAACTGCCGGGGCAGGCATTGCCATGGCGGTCAGCGCTTCAGAGGACATGGAACACGCTATGGATGAACTGACGCGCCTTGGAACAGTGAATATTGCCGGAGAAAAAGCCAGCATTTCTCTTGTTGGTGAAAATATCCGCACCACACACTATTTTGCACCGGTCGTGTTTCAGAATCTGGAAGATGTAAATATCTACATGGTCGCGCAGGGCGCGTCACCGATCAGCCTAACATTTGTGGTTAACGAATCCGATGTTTCCTCAGTCATCGCCAGACTGCACGAGGCATTCTTCAGGGACCCCGATCCGGATATGTTTGATTGAACGGCATTCATACCCCGGTAGCTACCTTCTCCAAGAGATAGATGTGTGCGATCTCAAAGAACAGGGGTGATGACTGTATGACTTCGAACCCACTCTCTTTCATCAGGCGCTCAAGTTCACCGGGAGGAGGAAACCCCATCACTGAATCCCGCAGATACCGATAGGCCTTGAAATCCCCCGATACAAGTCCCCCGACAAGAGGAAGTATGGTCTTAAAATAGGCAAGATACACCCATTTCCAGGGAAGATGAGAGGGGACAGAGAGTTCAAGCACCGCCATTTTCCCTCCATCTTTAAGCGCCCTGAAAACCTCGCCCAGGAACGTGGGAAGATCTGACATGTTTCTTATTCCGAAGGCTGTCATCGCATGATCAAAGGTTTCGTTCGAAAAGGGCATGGCAAGGGCATCTCCTTCAGTTATAAGGAAATGCCTGAGGAAGTTTTTGTTTTTTTGAGCGGCAATATCCAGCATCCTGCGGGATATGTCCAGGCCTGTGACTGTGCACCCGGCTGTCTTGCAGGCGCGGGTCGCCATATCTCCGGTACCGGTTGCTATGTCAAGTACCTTGTCACCATCCTTAATATTCAGAGACGATATGACAGTTTTTCTCCAGCGCTCATCCATGGAGAATGAAAGTGTGAAATTGAGCAGATCATAGGTGGAAGCGATCCTGTCGAACATGGAGGCTATAATAGCCGGTGATTTGTCAATACGCATCTTTGGGGAAGCTTTCCTTACCGTTTTTATGGAATGATGCTGTCCTGCCGGTCAGGATACATTATCTTTATACCGCAAGGCAAGTACGCCGGTTCTTGCAATCTTATCAATACTGAAAGGTCTGAGAAAGTTGATAACCGTTTCCACCTCTTCCCTGCTTCCCGCAACCTGGACAATACAATAATCACTGCGCATGGAAATAATCTTGCAGTCAACCATCCCCATGGACCATCCTATTTCAGGCCTGTCTTTTCCGCTGTCTCCCTTCCTGATCACACCTTTATTATAAAGTCGGCCCTCACGGTTTGTGTGAAAACATGTAAATAAGAAAACCTCGGGCTCTTTAATCAAGATCATACCTGAAGAACCCCTCGTCTTCGCCGGCATTATCTTCGGGTACAGTCTCGGTAGGTTCCGTCCCTTCCAGAAAACATTCAAATATGTATTTTTCGGAGTCGGGACCAGCCAGCGCCCCCGTCTCGGGATCTATTTTGGCAAATACTACTCCCTCGGGGGGCGAGAAGGATTCAACGGGAGTATCTTCAAGCGCCTTTTCCATAAAATATAAAAAGATGGGGCTGGCAGCACGTGAACCGGTTTCATATTTACCCAGCGGCTTCAGATCATCAAAACCGACCCATACACCCGCAACAAGCGAAGGGGTAAATCCCATAAACCACGCATCCTTGAGATTATTGGTTGTACCTGTCTTGCCTGCCACAGGTCTGCCAAGGGCCCTGACTCGCCAGCCGGTGCCCCCCTTTACAACCTCCTGGAGCAGATGCGATGTTATGTAAACGATCCCGGGGTCAACGGCCTGTTCTGCTTCTGGTCTGTTCTCTTCCACTATGTTCCCGGTGCGGTCAACAATCTTTTTTATGAAGAAGGGCTTGACTCTCTTGCCACCATTCGCGAAAATTCCATAACCCCTTACCATCTCCAGAAGCGTCACGCCCGATGTTCCGAGGGCCATTGAAAGATCTCTCGCAAGAGGTGTTGTTATCCCCATATTAACAGCGTAATCAGCGGCATAATTTATCCCGATCTCCTTCAGGAGCTTTATGGTTATCAGGTTTCTCGATTTGATGAGAGCGGTCCTGAGGGTTGTAGGACCATAAAATTTTTCTGAGTAATTTTGCGGTTTCCACAGGCTGTCCTTCAGGGTATCTTTGTAGATCACAGGACTATCCATAAGTGTGGTAGCGGGAGTCATGCCCTTGTCAAAAGCCGCGGTAAATATAAAGGGTTTGAAAGCGGACCCCGGTTGTCTCTTTGACTGTGTGGCACGGTTGAACTCACTCTTTTTGTAGCTTCTG
>Ga0222677_1000229_pt1 | contig 26746 bp, 14 predicted proteins | sample AntAcemetagen935_FD_179846 | JGI IMG/M metagenome (GOLD analysis project Ga0222677, IMG submission 179846) | Saline water microbial communities from Ace Lake, Antarctica - #935 | ecosystem: Environmental > Aquatic > Non-marine Saline and Alkaline > Saline | place: Antarctica: Ace Lake... | reverse complement strand
TGGATAGACCGCTCCAACTTGTGCCACCCATACCGGAGTTATTGTGCCACTCATACCGGACTAATGTGTGCCACTCATACCGATTGATGTTGTGCCACCCATACCGGAGCATGTTGTGCCACTCGTACCGGAGCAAAGTGTGCCACTCATACCGGAGTTATTGTGCCACTTGAAACAGAAGTAATTTCTACCGTATAAGCTTTATAATTAAACTAAAGCTTATGGCCGCAAAAAAGGTAGATATTATGGAATTAAGACAATTGTTATTATTAAAAGAAAAAGGTGAGAGCAACCGTTCTTGCGAACAACTGCTAAGCATACATCGTAATACAATCAATCATTACAATAGATTGTTTAGGGCATCTGGATTGAGCTACACCCGTTTATTGGAGTATGACAACAAGGTGTTAATCGAACTGTTTCCTGCTCGCAAACCGCTTAATACAGAAAGGTATAGCATACTTGCCGGGTACTTTTCATATTTTGAGAGAGAGCTTAAAAAGCCAGGTTGTACCCGTGAAGTCCTCTGGCGAGAGTATTTAAATAAGCACCCTGATGGATACGGATATAGTCAATTCAATGAACACCTTGCACGGTGGCGCAGCAAAGTAAAGGCCAGTGGCAAACTAATTCATAAAGTTGGCGACAAGGTTTATATTGACTATACGGGTAAGAAAATGCAAATTACCAACAAGCAAACAGGAGAACTTACCGAAGTGGAAGTGTTTGTAGGTATACTTCCTGCAAGTCAATATACTTTTGTAGAAGCCTCCATGAGCCAGAAAAAAGAAGATTTTATAATCTCAATGAACCATTGTTTGGAATACTTTGGCGGCGTTCCCAAAGCTATTGTTACTGACAACCTAAAATCAGCAGTAACCAAATCAAGCAAATATGAAGCTATATTAAACAAAAGCCTGAAGTCCTTAGCCGTCCATTACAAAACAAGCATAAATCCCACCAGGTCTTATTCACCGCAAGACAAAGCCCTTGTGGAAGGAGCTGTTAAATTGGTTTATCAACGTATTTTTTATCCTTTAAGCAAAATGACATTTTTTAGCATAGAAACGTTAAACAAGGCCATTAGTGAAAAACTGATTGAGTATAACAATTATCAAATGGTGCAACTGGAAACAAGTCGCTACAAACAATTTATTGATATTGAAAAATCCTATCTCGAAGCACTGCCCTCACAACCTTATGAGTTAAAAGAATATAAAAAGGCAAAGGTGCAAAAGATGGGTTTTGTGTATTTACACGAGGATAAAAATTACTACAGTGTTCCGTTTCGTTATATTGGACAGCATGTTGAAGTTCAATACAACTCAGAAGATGTTGAGATTTATTATAACTCTGATCGCATTGCTATGCATAAACGCAATTACAGAAAAGGATCTTATACAAAAAAAGACGAACATCTAAGCAGCTCGCATAAATTTTACCAAGACTGGAGCCCGAACTATTTTTTAAGTTGGGCCAAAAAATCGGGTGATTATGTTGAGGCATATGTTGATAAACTTTTACAACAAGCTTCATATCCCGAGATAGCCTACAAACAATGTCTTGGTGTAATCAACTTAAAATCATTATACACATCTCAAAGGCTTGATAACGCATGCAAGATGGCACTAAACCAGTCCCGTCACGGGTATCACATTATTAAAAATATCCTCGCAAATAAAATGGACATGGCAGATCAAACAACAGTTGCAAAACCTCATATTACAAGGCACATTAATATTAGGGGAGCTGAATTTTATAACTAAAAAAAACGAAAATGAATAATCAAAATACAATCGAAAAAATGAAGCAAATGCGTTTGAGTGGGATGGCCGAGATGCACTACACAAACACAACAAATAACATCAACCTTGAATACACCATTGACCAGTATGTTGCCATGCTTGTTGAACAGGAGTGGGAGAACAGACAAAACAGAAAAATCAAAAACCTCATTAAAAATGCCAAATTTCGTTATCCGGCCAATATTCAAGATGTTGACTACTCAGCTAACAGGCAACTGGACAAAAACACTTTTGAGAGGTTGGCTTTATTAGACTTTGTTGGAAACCATGAAAACGTGATTATAACAGGGGCTACTGGTACAGGGAAGAGTTACCTGGCTCAAGCCTTGGGCAACCAGGCTTGCATGATGCTCAAAAGAACGTTTTACTACAATACTGCAAGGCTAATGGATCATTTAAAACTCGCAAGGCTCGAAGGTAGTTACACCAAACATCTAATGAAGATTGAAAAAGCAGAACTTTTAATCCTTGATGATTTTGGGTTGTCAGCTTTTGACAATCAATCACGGCAAAATCTAATGGACATAATCGAATGCAAACATGACCGTAGTTCAATTATCATTGGTTCACAAATACCCATCTCAGGATGGCATGACATAATTGGAGAAGGAACTATTGCTGATGCAATACTTGACCGTATTGTTCATTCATCACACCGAATACAACTAAAAGGTGAATCACTAAGGAAAAACAAACTCAAACAAATTAATGTGAATTTTTAAAATAAATTAATGTAGATAAAACTTATAAATTAATGTGTAAATTTGGTCTTGAAATTACATCTGTTTTAAGTGGCACAACATGCCCGGTACAGGTGGCACAATATGACCGGTATATCCAGAATTGATACAAAAGTAGAAAATTTATCATATAAATGTATACTGTGTAGCAAATTTAATAACATATACGCGTTAATAACAACTGGATTGTTTATTGCCATAAGTAGCATTTAGGTGGGGCTTTTTAAATGTCTCTATGGATTTAGAAATAAATAGCTATGCTATTATTAATATTTATGCAAATTTTAAAATAGAAAAAGTACCCTTTTCAGAGTGCTTTTGTGATCCAGACAGGACAGTTTTCGAACCAGTTTAGAGATGATCTAAGAAAATTGTGCTAACTGACCCCCCCCAATTCACCTAATATTTAGTTGAGAAAAATTTAATAGGAGCAGTATAAAAAGTCGTAAAGGCTTATTTAACAAATTATTGTCAATATTGATAAGACTAAAGTTCAAAGATGTGAGTCGTAAGACCGAATGCGGGAGTTTGGAATCGAGAGTATAAACTTGCCTAGAGGGGTAGTATATATTTTTCATTCTTTACTTAGATATTTATTGATTTTCTGCTTCAGTTCTTCTACATTTATTGGCTTTGAAATATAATCATTACACCCTGCTTGTAGTGCTTTCTCTTCATCACCCACGAGAGCATAAGCCGTTTGTGCAATAATGTATAATTCGGGTCTGAATTTTTTAATCTGTTTTGTTGCTTCAAAACCATTTAGTACAGGCATATTGATATCCATTAATACCAAATTAATATCTGTATTATTCTTCAAATAATTAACAGTTTCTTCCCCATTGGTAGTCCGTATTATCTTATTCACATCTCTTTCTAAAATGATCTTAAAAAATTCAAAACTGGTATTATCATCTTCTGCTATTAGTAGGTTAATTTGCTTATCAAACACTTTGCTTATGTCTTGATTATCCTTTAAAGGAACAGACTTTTCCTGTTTTTCAATCCATGGTAGGGTGAAATAAAAGGTTGAGCCTTTTCCTAACTCAGATTGAACTCCAATATTGCCATCTAACATCTTAACATAAGCCTCTGTAATTGATAGCCCTAATCCCGAACCCTGTCGTGCATGGGCATCGGTAATATCAGCCTGTTCAAATCTATTGAAAATGGATTCAATGCGATCTTCAGGAATCCCTATTCCAGTATCTTTAATTTTAAATTCAAACATTGCTTCCTTTTTTCCGGAGTAAATCTCTATACTTCCCTTATCCGTGTATTTAATGGCATTTTTTATTAGGTTGGTAATGATAGAATTAAGCTTTACTTTATCGGTAAGAATAAAGGATTCTTGTTTAGGAAGTTCATTTATAAGATTGAATTCTATTCCCATGGCACTAGTTTCCCCATTAAAAAAGTCATATTGAGTTTCTATTTCTTTATTAATATTAACAATAGATTTCGCTATTTCTACCTGACCGGCATCGATCTTCGAAACATCAATTATATCGTTCACCGTATTAAGCATCCGATTACCACTTTTCTTTATAATGTTTATATACTTTTGTTTTTCTTTTCCCGAAAGAATTGGATTAGAAAGCAGGTCAGTAAATCCAAATATTCCATTCATAGGAGTGCGGATTTCATGACTCATATTTGTCAGGAATGCTGATTTTAGCTGATCACTTTCTTCCGCTTTTTCTTTGGCAATAATCAATTCTTGTTCAATTTCCTTTCTGTTACTAATTTCGTCAATTAGTTTCGTATTACGTTCATCTAATAATTTGGTCCGCTCAATTACTTTAGCTTCTAAATTTTCATTGATTAAAGAAATTTCATTTTGCCTTTCAATTAATAAATTTCTTTGATAAAAATCTTTACGTTCCAAAAGCTCAATATTGTATAGAGCGATCAGACTTATAATATTAGCCGAGATATAAAAAGCATTTATTGACACCAAATATTCAAATTGATTATCGTATAAATCATGAAATAGAAAAATGCCGATATTATATAAAATTACTAACAAGATTCCTGGGATCAATGCTGCAATAAAACGTAGTTTAATAAAAAAATATCCGGCCATAAAAATCAAAAACATCCCTCCGTAATAATATATATTATCTTGGTTTTTTATCAACATATAAATTATACCTGCTCCTGCGATAAAGAAACATATTGAAAGAAGCACCTGCCAATATTTTTTAAAATGTTTATAGAATGAAAACACGAACACACTAAACAATAAAGGAAAAACAACAATGTATCTTATCACGAAAAAACTCTTATAGAATTCCTTTGCAATTGTAATATCCAAATAGCCAAACGCTGAGTAAAGAAAGATGACAGTTATAAAAGAAATCCGGAGTGCAAGCAGTGAATTTTTGAAATATTCATTTCTGAACTTTTTTTCGATGTTTTTATCAGAAAAATTCAATGTTATCTTGCTAATACTTATCAGATTAGCGTCATTATAAATATTCTTTAAGAAACTATATTTCTTTGTCATATCTTTAGTTTTAGCTCCATTACAATTTTTGCGACTATGCATTTATTCCTACTTGATTCGCAATAATTGTGTTCGAAATAATAATCTAGAAATTGCGACACATCAATGATAATTTCCAAATTTCTATTTCACATTTCTAACTGCACTCATCACTTTTGACTTTCCCTCATAACCTACTCACCACTTCCTATTAACTTTTCTATTTTTTCAAAAAGTTCCTCTTTTTTTATCGGTTTTGAGATATAATCATCGCAGCCGGCAGTAATTGCTTTTTCTTTGTCGCCTTCTAAAGCATAAGCTGTTTGCGCTATGATGATTATATCTTTGTTAAACTTCCGTATTTGCCGGGTGGCTTCGTAGCCATCCATTTCGGGCAATTGAATATCCATAAGCACTAAATCGATATCAGGATTATTTAGGCAAGCTGCCACCGCTTCTGTTCCTGTTCTAACACTAATAATTTCTTTCTCAAATATTTTAACAGCAATCGAAATGAACATTTCTGATGTTTCATCGTCTTCGACAATTAGTATTTTCAGCTTTTTTACAGGGGTCACTTCAGCAGGAGTTAAATCTTCATTTTTTGCATTTTTTTCTTTCATCTTTTCGCTCGTGTACGGAAGGGTAAAATAAAATATTGAACCTTTACCTTCTTCGGTTTCAGCCCAAATCCTTCCTCCGTTTTTTTCTACAAATTCTTTGCAAAGTACTAATCCTAAACCAGAACCTTTTTCGTTTGCTGTCCCTTTCGTTGTTATATTTGTAGATATATCGAATAACTTTTTACGTGTTTCATCTTTCATTCCAACTCCATCATCCGAAATAGAGATTTCAATCTGGTTTTTTACTGGGATTACAAAAATATTTACATTCCCTCCAGTTTCTGTGTATTTGATTGCATTGGAGATAAGATTTCGCAAAATTGTTTTCAGCATATTTTCATCTGCATAAACTACAATATCATCTGATTGAATCTGATTTAGAGATATGTTTTTAAGTATTGCTGTTGAATTTAGTGTATCTAATATTTCCTGAATAATTGGCTGCAATCCAACATTTTCTTGTTTAAAATTAATTTTCCCGGTTTGTAATTTTCCCCAATTCAATAAATTATCAAGCAAGGCAAGTGTATGTTTTGCTGTTGTATTCATTAATGTACTGTACTTTAAAGTTTTTTCAATATCTCTTAGGTTTGCATCGTTCATTAACAAATCGGAAAAACCTAAAATACTGTTAAATGGACTTCTTAAATCGTGGGCAATTATTGAGTACAGTTTGTCTTTGGTAGCATTAAATTCTTTTAATTCTGCTTTGCTTTTCATTAAGGCTTGTTCGGCTTTCTTTCGGTCTGATATATCTCTGTTGCTTCCCCTTACTCCCAATAGTTTTCCGTTTGTAGCTATAACATTCTGACAGACATGTCCAATCCAGCGGATTTTTTTTTGCTTTGTTATTATCCTAAATTCAGTCTGGTTTCTTTCCATATTTTCATCAATATCATGCTTATGATTTTGAAAAATATTTACATCGTCAGGATAAATTATTTCCTGCATAAGCTCCTTATTATTTAGAAAATCGTCCGGTTTATAGCCTGTAATTCGTTTGCATGACGGTGAAATATAAACAAAATTACCGTTTGTGTCAATCCAATATTCCCAGTCGTTAGCATAATCGGCAACAGTTCTGTGTTTTTCTTCACTTTCTTCAATTTTTTCTTTGGCAATTATTAATTCTTTATTTTTCTTTTGAAGTTTAATTTCATCATTTCTGAGATTAGTAACATCATCAAAAATTGCAATAATTTCACCTGTTGATAATTTATAAATGTAGTTTTCTCGCCAACCTTCTCTTTGAGTATCTTTATAATGAAAGGCAGGTAAAAATATATCCTTGTTTGTTTCATTTACCTTTTGTAAAGCCTTGAAAAATGGCGTTTTATTCATGTTTGGGAATTGGGAAAGCAATGTTTTTCCTATTACTTTATTATGAAGTGTATTTGTTATTTTTTCTGCCGCTCTATTAAAATCAAGAAAAATAAAGTCATTTCCGTTTTCAACTGGTAAATATATTGCAACACCTGCTTTCATGTTTTCAAACATTTTGCGATAGCGTCTTTCTGTCTGTTTGCGCTCGGTGATGTCATTAAAGCTCCAGACCCTCCCATTAACAGAGCTACCCATCAACAAAGGATTAGACCTGCGCTCAAATATCCGTCCATCCTTAAAGTAAATTACATCATAGTCTGATTTCGAACTTTTATATAATTCTTTTACTTTGTCTATAAAAAGATTTGGTTCGCTTAACTTACTCAGAACAAAATCAAGTAGCTTAGTATCGTCTGTGGAGTTAATTAGTTTTGACGGAATATGCCACATTTTATTGAATTTAGTATTTCTGTGAATCACCTTACCATTATTATCTACAACCAAAAGTCCATCGGCAGTAGATTCAAATATGGCTGTTAAAATAGATTCACGTTGCTTTAATGCTTCCTCCGTCTGCTTTCGCTCAATACAAATACTCATTTCTGTGGAAACCATTTCCAGTAGTTCAAGATGAGTCTGATTATAAGCCTTGGGATTATCATAATCCTGCACTACGAGCACGCCAGAAACCTTCCCTCCAATTATTAAGGGTACCCCAAGCCAAGCTTCTGCCGTGGTACCTATTAATTCTATTTCACCAGTATTGGCCAGATTCAGTATTTCTGCCTTTTTCAGAATTAAGGGTTTTTGTTCTTTAATCACCCGACCTGTCAATGATTTACCAGATGGCCAACTAGGGATTTGATCCTTTTTATCTTTTTCAAAGACTGCTGAGAATTGGTCTGTTTTTTCATCATAAAATGCCACATAGAAATTTTCAACGTTCATTATACGACCCAGCGCCCCTCTGACCATTTCATAAAATTCTGAAAGGTTGTTGGTGCTAAATACGATTCTAATAATTTCATACTGAATGATTTTTATTGCCTCTGCCTGCTTGCGCTCTGTAATATCGGTGGCGATACTGAGAATAGAATTGGTATTGCCCCATTTTGTTAATTGAGCAAATATTTCCATTGGAAAAATGGAACCATCCTTTCTAATGTGTTCAACCTGAAAATTTGCTTCACCTCTTTCAGATATTTCCTTCATTCTAGCAGGAATTAGTTTTGTCGTTTCCGGTGTATCAAGTTTATCTAGTGGAAGAGCAAAAAATTCATCTCTGGTATAGCCATGTATATCAAAGGTCTTTTGGTTTGCATATATAAAATTCCCATTAAAATCATGAATAGTAATTGAATTAGGGGCAATATCCAGTATTTTTGCCATCCTATTGATTTCCTCTTCAGCTTGCTTACGTTCGGTGATGTCTCTAATTGATATTAGACCTGCCAATCTGCCTTGATATTCAGTTTTGACACCGATTGCACTTACCCATATTTCTCTCCTATCTTTGGTAAGTGAGCGGAATTCATTTGTTTGCTGTAAATTATTTTTAAACATATCTTCAGCAATGATCTTATAAACAGCTTCTTTATCTTCCGGTAAAATGAAATCAATTGGATTTACATAAACTGTGTCTTTTTCAGAATCGAATCCATAGATTTTTGCAATTGCTTTATTAGAAATTACTACTTTCATTGTTTCAGCATCAAGAACGAAGATTCCATCACTAATATTATCGAATAAAACTCTGTAGTTATGTTCGCTTTTCTTTAATTTATCTTCTGCCATCTTGCGCTTGGCGATGTCTCTAATAGCGACATGAATTATAGTTTTGCTTCCAATCGTATATTTGCGAGGAGTTGCTTCAGCCCAGAAAACAGAACCGTCTTTTCTCACAAACTTTGACTCTACATTTAACATATCTGTTTTCTTCATAGCAGCCAACACTTGTGCGGAATGTTTCAATTCGGTCTCGTGATGTAAGTTAAATACCTTCATTTCGAGCAGTTCTTGTTTTGAATAGCCAAACTCTACTACTGCCTTGTTATTTACATCCAAGATATTCATATACAAATCATGGATAATAATTGAATCGGGTGAAAATTGAAAAATCTGTTGGTATCGTTTTTCATTTTCATCAAGCTTCTGATCCAATCTCAGGCGGTTGGTGATATCGTGGATATTCATGATAAAACCAGCAATGGCCGGATTCTTAAACTGGTTCTTACCTATGCCCTCCAGTACCTTCACGGAACCATCTTTATGCAGGATATGGAATGAATTGGGAACTATAACCTGTTCTGTTAGTATTGCCTTGCCATAATCAACTATTGCCCTGGGTATATCTGCCGGGTGAATATACTGAAAGCTCTTTTTACCAATCAATTCATCGGGTCTGTATCCTAGGATATTTTCTACGGACGGACTTACATATTTAAAAGTTCCAATTTTATTCACAATCAGGATGATGTCCGAAGTGTTTTCAATAACTCCCTTAAAAAATTCCTCACTTTTTTTCAGCGCCTTCCTGGTATTTTTATCTGAATTTTCAGAAGATTTCAGAATTTCGTTTTGCTTTTGAAGTTCAGCAATCTGATTTTCTAATTCTTCGTAAGACAGTTTATTAGTCATGGAGTTTTTTTTATTTTATTAGCTCTCAATCTAAATAATTACTATAAATATATTTAATTTTTCACCTTAGCCTCGGAAATTAATCGAATACTCTGATGCATAGAATATTGTTTCTATAAGTATTTTTTTATCATTTGCTTCAATTCATTAGCATTTATTGGTTTCGACAAATAATCATTGCAGCCTACAGCAATTGCTTTTTCATAATCACCACTTAAATCATAAGCCGTTTGCGCAATTATAATTACATCTTTATTGAATTTACGAATCTCTCGGGTTACACTATAGCCATCCATTTTGGGCATTACAATATCCAAAATAATTACATCGGGTTGTTCTTTTATAGCAATTTCAATACCTTCCTTTCCTGATAAGGCTTTGAAAATGTTACATTTACTGAAATTATCATCTAATATAGCTTGGCAGGTAATGAGATTCTCATTCTTGTCATCGATGATAAGGATATTCTTCATGAGGATATCTTTTAAAAGTATTATTTATAGTCAGGTAGTATAAAGTGGCTCTGGTTTAGCATAGTAATTTAAATTTAGTAAACCTATCAGAATTATTAGTATATAGATATTCTTTAACCGACTCCAAATATATAAATTAAATAGATGTGTTTTGAATTGTTGTTGGAATATTTATTGAGAGTGATGTTTCTGCCTACGATTCTCTTCGGCAGGCAAGAAGGTTTAGGTTAAGGCTGAGGTTGAGGTTGAGGTTGGAAGTTGAAAGACGGGAGACGGGATTGTAAGGTATTGTAAATGAACGCCAGTGGGCTTTGAGGTAGATTATTATTACTTGGAAAATTTGGTTTGTGGAGTTGTAATAATGATAGTGAAATATTATAACTTTATATCATCTATATATTGCTCTTTTTCAAAATTAAATTCTACTGAGATAGCTTTTTGATAAAGGCATACGTTTTGAATATGGTGCGTTTGGCGTTAGCACCGCTTCATTTTCAAACTACGACTAATATTATATATTGCTACAAAGTTCAATTTTAGCACTATTTGCTAAATGCACTTTATTTTTTGTTAGCTGCTGGCAATTTTTGTTTTCCTTATTACTTTTAATGTTATAATTAGTAGAAATACAATACATAGATAAGCAAAATAATTCCCTAATATTGAATAAATTGTTGTTTGTCCCCGTGTTGGTATGTCAGAGTATAGAATAAGGTCATCGGTATTAAAATAATCCATAGATGACAATATCTGTCCTTTATAATCAAAAGATGCCGACAATCCACGTGATGCAGCTCTGACCATGTTAAAACCCTGTTCAATAGCTCTTGCCGATGCAACATAGGTGTGATAAGGTGTTATCTCCTGCCAATCGTTACCAGGCACCAACATAATATCAATATTCATTTTATTAACCTGACTTATTAAGGAAGGAAAATCCATATCGAAACATATTGTCGAACTTATTCGTCCGTAGGGAGAATCGAAATATTTGATAATCCCATCACCATAATTTCCTTCGCCAGGTGTAGGTTTTGCTTTATGATATGTAAATAAAACTTGCCCTTCTGGAGAAATCCAAATGATTTTATTTTCTGGACGTACTTCTGGGTAATCTTTTGGGATTACCTCCATTGGAAGTCCTAAATAAATACTTTCTTTTTTGGCAATAACTTTTGCTTTTTTAATAAACTCATCTTCTAAATCCTTATTTATACTTATAACCGTTTCAATTCCAAACACAACTTTGGCACCAGAAGAAGAAGCAATCTCACAATTTGTCAAAAAATCATCATTGGCTTTTTCAGCAATAGAATCAACATTCGCATTATGACGGTTTTTTAATGCAGCTTTGCTAATATTTATTGAAGCAATCCTTACAGTTTCGTTTTTATCATTTATAAACAACCTTGATTGCCCAAATAGTATTACTGCTAAGAAGGGAACTCCAAAAATCAGAAATGCTAGATTGATCTTACTTCTTTCAAAAGAATAATCCCAAAGCCAGTTGATTATTGATGATGTCCAAGTAATAATGAATACTAAACCCCATATTCCTGTAACTGAAAAAATTTGCAATAATGGTAAAGATGTTTGTGTATGTGCCAATGTACCATAAGAACCTGAAGGATTAGTTGATACGACAATAAACTCCATTAACACGTATGCGGACGGAAAAACCAGTGTTGAAATTATTCCTTTTATTTTTTGAGTAAAAACTCTATCTAATAAAAAAGTTAGAGCGGTGGACACGCTCATTATAAACATAATGAAATAATAGAAAAAGCCAGACATAGGTATTATCCCTTTCCAAATGAATATATTTGATATCCAACCAGCCAGAACTATGAACAAAAATCCTTTAAAGGTTTTGTGAAACCTATAAAAACGAATTAAAAATATAGGAGCTATAAATGCAGCTATAGGTATAATCCATCTTCCGTTAAAAAAGAAAAGGAACACAAACCCAGTTATTAAGTAAATATATGATTGATATTTTTTTAAACTTTTAGTATTCATTTTTTATGCTTTTTTAATTTTTAAGTAATCCCATTATTGTGCAGTTTACCTGCTTGCAGCTAACGGATGAGTATGTGTAAAATCACATTTATTTCTTCATTATCTAAATGTAGCAAACTACATTTACTACTCCATATTGGTGTGTATTGTGTACCTTTTCTAATTATTATGTTTTCATTGAATATGGGTTTTTTTAGCAGTTTTCAAATGTAGTAAATTATTATTATTTGTTGAAAAAATATTGAGTTTTTAGTAAAGCACACGTCACGCTTGTGCACAGGCTTTGCTGGAAGACTTGCCTAGTTGGGGTTATCATTATGCAATATTTTTCATTTTAAACAGAAACTATAAACAATATCATTAACCATATCTACATTATGCATCATCCGAAATTTAGTTGATCTCACATACTGAAACCCGACTTTCTCCATTTTTGAGAGAGCAAGCTCTATGTCAACATCACCAGGATGAGGAATTGCAGCCGGATAAATGCAAATGATTCCATTTGGTTTTAATACACGAAAGAAATATGAGAAAAGTAAATCCCAATCTTGTACATATTGTAAAACATCGAAAACAAAAATTGAATCAATGGTTTTGTCAGATATAGTAGTTGTTATTTCTAAATCGTCAATTTTCAGAAACTTAATAGCATCAGTAGTTGAAAACAGGGGAAGTCTTTCTTGAAGAATAGCCATTGCATTTTCGTCACATTCAACTGCATAAACACATCCCTCCTTTCCAACAATCTTAGATAAAGGTATTGTATATCGACCTTTACCACATCCGAAATCGATTACATAATCTCGCTCTTTTACTCCTAAATCCATGAGCATTTTTTCTCCTTCACTTTGCAACCACAAAGTTTCATCCTTTGACATTTCCATTACAAATCTCCTGTTTTCCAATCAATGTTTATTAAAAAATTACTATCTTAAGGTCTAATTATTCCATCATTTTTATACATATACATATCTACTATTGATGGGGCATGTGTCACACAACGGTATTGCGATGCGCTGTTGCCGCTGTATTTTAATGTATTTGAGTTTGGAAATTCATTTTCAAATTTACTTTTAATTTTTCTACGAAGCCCTAGCTGCGGCTATAGCGTATGCGCTTTTGTTACAGGCTGTTTTTTTGGATTGTTTATTTAACTCAAACTACATAATTTTCTAGTTTCATATTTTTCTTCTCTATAATTTTACCAGCGTTTTAAAATAAAGAGGAATCTCTGTCTTAAAACTCATTTCTTTTTGCGTTAATGGATGTCTTATTGTAAGTGAAGTAGAATGAAGAGCTAACCGTTTAATTCCTTTATCTGCAATTCCGTAAATTTTGTCACCGACAATAGAATGTCCCTTTTCAGACATATGAACACGAATTTGATTTTTTCTACCTGTAAAGAGATTAATATCTAGTAAACTATATTTACCCGATTCCTTAATGACTTTGTAGCCTGTTTTAGAAAATTTTCCTTTGTCTGGCTCATTTACAGAATATACTCTGAATGCCCTATTTTCTGTTAAATACGATGTAATTACACCTTCTTTATCTTTAAGTTTACCATGCACTACTGTAAGGTATTTTTTGCTGAATTCTTTCCAATTATCCTGTAAATAACGTTTTGTATTTTCATTTTTGGCAAAAATTAGAATCCCTGAAGTATCTCTATCGAGACGGTGTACTATAAATACCCGATTTTTTGATCGTTCATTTCCTTTTTTCACATAATTATTCAAAATAAAATGAGCTGTTTTATGCTTCTCTCTTTCAGTTCCCACGGTCAACAGACCAGCTATTTTATCTACAACAAGAATATCATGATCCTCATAAAGAATCGAAAGTCCTTTTGGTTGGTGTTTCACTGAGGCTTTTTTAATTGGATATCTTTTTCCTTGCATTTGTATTAACTTATTGAATTCGAATAAAGTAGCCTGTAACGTTTTGTATAAGAATAGTAGCCGATTACGTGGCACTTTCCTGTCAAGCTACAACTACCTTTAATAAAAGCTAAAAACTTGAAACTTGCACAGCAACGGCAATTAACTATAGCGCGTGTTAACGCCTGGCTTTTATTCATCTCCAAAGTAATCATTGTCAATTCGTTTTACATACAACTATTTGTTTTCATTCAAATTGGAACTTGTGTTTAATGCAGTATTTTCAATATCATGTCTTTCTAAATAAATTGTAACTGATGTGCCTTTATCTATAGTAGAATTAAAAGAAATTTGCCAATTGTGTTTTTTTACAATATGTTTCACAATGCTTAAACCAATCCCCATTCCTGTATATTTTTCACAGATTTCTTTGTTACGATTAAAGGCTTTTACATATTCAGTAATCTCTTTTTCAGTCATACCAATACCTTCATCGCAAATCTCAATTTTTAAAACCTTATTCCCATTTAAATTTATTGTAATGTCTTTTTCTGAAAATTTAAGTGCATTATTTATTAGTTCAACAACAATAAGTTTAAAGTAATACATATCTATAGAAACAACAGGAATGTTCAATTCATCTATGTTTATATTTAAAATAATATTTCTGTCTTTATTTACAGAGCTTTGTTCCCGAACAATTTGTTCCACTTCAAATGCAATTACGTTTGCACTTAAACTTTTGGGACTAATATGAGTACCATTTGTCTGAAAGTCAGATAGTACTAAAAGATTATCCAGCTTGTTAGTTAATTCAAGAGAGTTTTTCCAAATGATCGAGGTTAATTCTTTTGTATTTTCATTATCGTTTAATAATCTAAGCCCGGCATCCATTAGGCCCACAATACCATTAAGCGGTGTACGAATTTCGTGACTAATATTATTTAAAATTGCTTTTGTAAATATATCTCTTGTATCTAAACCTAAAATATCCTGTTTATATGTGTCAATTATCTCTTTCATTCGTTTTGAAAAAAAAGTAATATTTTTCTCAATTTCAATAAATAAAGCCGTATCATCCATTCTTGGAAATACCATTACGGATCCAATTAGAACATTTTCGTAGCTAATACCTATCGTATAAATATTTTTAATATTAAAAACTGTTTCAACAACATTACAAATCCAATCAGGAATTGCACCTTCAGAAAATTGAGACAAATTACCTTGAAAAGGTATCAGTTTATTGGATGAAAAAAAACGTTTTCTTCCAATTGGAGTGTTTCTAAATCTTTTACCTACCGGGTCTAATCCTAAAATACGTATTAATTTATTAAATAATGGGGTTTTTAAGCCAATTAAACTGTATACAAAAGCTTCATCTTGTTTTTCGTCTAATTGAACTAGAATGCAAACAGAATTTTTTAAAGTATCTTTTAAATAATTTGATAACAGCTCATAAACTTCATTAATATTTTTTGATTGAGCTAATTTTTTTTTAATATCTTTCATATGTCGTACTACTTAAATTATAAATTTTTGATTTTTTTAGAATAAAAATAAATCTCAATTTTAATATATTTTTTAATAAAAAAATAATATTCTAAGTGTTAAGCTTGGCGTTAACGTTTTAGCTATGCGCCGTTGCCGCTTTATTTTGATTGTTTTTGATTTGAAAATTTCATGTCAAATATACTAATTCTGTTCTAACCGAAGCCTGAGCTGCGGCAATGGCGTATAAGCTTGTTAGCGGTTGTTATTTTCTATTTCTCTTAATATTACTACAAATCCAACAGAATTATTGTATCTATAAACAATCAATCTTCTATAATTGACATCTGTTCTCAAAACTGCTTTGTCATTTTTTTTGTCATAAATTTTCACCCTTCCAGTTTCAGAATTGATTCTTTGATTGTCAGGTTGATAAACAATTTGTGGAGATTCTATTTCTATGTATTTTGTTGAACCTTGAACAACCATAATTACATTTTTCAGTATTCGCTCAGCATTTTGAAGTGAGTCAGATTCAGCTTTTATTAAAATGTCATTGTCTGTTTTTAGTTCAGGTGAAAGAAATACTTTAGAACCGTTTGCAGTTGAATCATTATGAGGAAGGTCAAATAAGTTAATTGTGTAATCTATTAACTCTGCTCCTCCGTAATTTCCATGTCCTGGAATGACAATCTTTGCAGAACCATATTCTTCTTTGATTTTTGTTACAGTCTCAGACCATTTATCAAGATTTGCATCGCTAATGTTACCGACCCATCCGTTATAATTTCTAATCTCATTTCCTCCAAATAGAATTTTCTCACTTGGTATCCAAACGACAATTCCATCAGAAGTATGTGCTTCTCCAAGGTAATGGCAAATTATTTTATTATTACCTACTTTAATCTTTTTTTTAGGTTTAAATCCAATTTCAGGAATTGGTAATCCTTTCTCTTTGGCAATTTGTCTTGTCAATTCGTAAGAATACGATTTTATGCCGTTCTTTTGAACAACATCTAGTCCTCCCATAGCGTCTGGATGCCATCTGTCAATTATGTATCCGACAATCTTTGAGTGCTTTTCATCTCTTACCCAATTAATAAGATTTTGTGTTTCAATATCAGAATCGGGAGTTGAAACAATAATTGCTTCTCCATTGTTAATGTAAATCAATCCGTTGTTGTTGCTTTGCATATGAACATAACAATTTTCTGAAAGTTTTTGCAAAATCAAATTGTCAGAAATTCTTATTTCTTGTCCAAATAATTGATTTGCTGTAATTAGTAAGATTATTCCTGTTAAAATGTGTTTCAATTTAATGCTCGTTGTCGTTTTCTTTTATAATAACCGCTAACGGTTTGAATATGGTGCGTTTGGCATTTTGGAACGCTTCATTTTCAAGTTACGACTAATTTTATTTATTGCTAATATCTTCATATTTAGCACTATCTGCCAAATGCACTATATTTTTCCTAAGCTTGCATCTTGGTTTTTTTAGAATTAAGTATTTTTATAAAAACAGAAAGAACGAAAGAGTGGAATAAGATCGATATATTTTTAGAGAGTCGTAATCTCGTCAACAAAGATGATCCCCACTCTTTCCCTACTGTAATACGTTCAGTTCTATGGGCATAAAGCCTGTTTATAGGTTGCTGTATCCGAGTAGAATCGTTCTTTCATAAAATTAAAAAGTTATGTATAAAAGTAAACAATTTATTGGGATTGATATCTCAAAAGACAATTTTGATGTTTGGTTTCCTGAAAAAGGGCATTTATGTTTTGAAAACACGTTAAAAGGCTTTAGAAGTTTTTCGAAGAGCATAAACCCCTCAAATACATGGTGTGTTATGGAAGCCACAGGTAGTTATTATCAGCAATTGGCAGTTTATCTATATTCTAAGAACATATTAGTGTCAGTTGTTAATCCAATGGTAATAAAGAGATTTATTCAAATGAAGCTGCAGCGAAACAAAACAGATAAAAGTGACAGCAAGATGATTTATATGTATGCTACGGAGCAGCAACTTCAAGCATGGAAACCAGAGCCTGATTATATTGTACAATGCAAATTGCTTAACTCTAGTATTGAGATTTATTTTAAGCAAAGTACTGCATTGAAAAACAAATTGCATAGTTTGCAGAGTCAAGGTTTTACAACAGGAAGCATTGTAAGATCACTCAAGCGCCAATTAAAAAGTATTACAAAAGAGATTGCATTATTAGAGCAAGAGAAGGAATATTTAATAAAGCAAAATGCTGGTCAAATGCTCACCAATATTTCTTCGATACCAGGTATTGGTAAGAAAACAGCAATACTACTAATAGCCAATACCAATGCTTTTTACAGTTTTGAGAATCACAAACAAGTTAGTTCGTTTTTTGGTATAGCACCCACAGAGCGCACTTCAGGATCAAGTATCAGAGGCATGTCAAGAATAAGTAAGACGGGTAATCCAGCAATAAGAATTAGCTTGTTTTTATGCAGCTTTTCAGCATTCAAAACAAATGCCCAGTGTAAGACTCTTTATAGTCGGTTAGTAAACAAAGGAAAATCCAAGAAACTTGCATTGATAGCTGTTAGCAACAAGTTATTAAAACAATCATTTGCTGTGGCTAAATCAGGGATACCCTATGATCCAAACTATAAGAGTCGTTTAACTATTCAATAATTTTTCTTTTTGAAGTGCCCCCATGAATCAACAGGGTATTTTAAAAAGAAAAATTTTTAAGGGTTTTACTTGGATTTTAACTCAGTTCTTTGTTGTGTGCCGTAATTATGTTTTTATTCAATTGAAGCCCTAACGTATAACGCGCTATCCTTCGGACGCACTGTCATTGGGAGGAACTGTCCATCGTTTTTACCAACCTCGAGGGCAATTAGTTCGTTTAGCAGGGCGTTCATCTTTAGGATGAGTTCTTGGTTATGCTCAGGGTTCAGTGCTAAGTTGTTTTGCTCATCGGGGTCGTTCTTCAGGTCGAATAGTTCCAGGTCGTTCCATCCCTGGATATCCTTAAGATTCAACGGTGTATTAAAATAACTTGGCGAGTAGTAGCGTGCGAACTTGTACCTACCATCGAAGGTCATGGCAACGAAGCCTCGTTTAGTGAGGTCGGGGTGATGCTCGGCGAATTCATCAGGATTCATTGCAAACCCATTAATATCGTTCCAATTCGCAAATAGGTTCTTGTAGAAATTCGCGTCTATTGTTGAGAGTCCAACGTAGTTGAAAAGTATGCCAGGGCGCACTGCGTTGAGTGGTGCATTCGACGGACTTTCTAGGATAGTGGAGAAGTCCCGACCCGGAAGATCTTTCGTAATTTCATTCGCTACCTCTTTCGGGGCACCGGTCAGTCCCACAAGCGTTGGTAGCACATCGATGTGGCTTGTTAGTGCCTGAGTGGTTTGACCTCCCTTTACGTTTGGGTGTACTATGATCATCGGCACATGAACGTTCTGTTCGTAGGCGACTGGCCCTTTGTTCCGGAGCCCGCCGTGCGCGCCACCGAGTTCCCCATGGTCGGAAGTAAAGACCACCACTGTATTCTCCCAAAGGTTAAGGTCGTCGAGTGCGTCCAGCACCTGTCCTATGCACCGGTCGTTCTCGCGAAGGAGGTTAAGATAAAAATTTTGGTAGGTGTACCACATATCTCTCCGCTCGATCGGGATCTCCCCCGTGACATCGATAGTAGCCTTGTAGAATTCCCAGTGGGCCTTCGGTCGCCCGGGTGCCTGGAGAGGCTCGTCAAGTGTACTCCACAACGAGAAATCCCAATTCTTGCTGGTCTGAGCGTCAGTAGGTATCGGCGTGGTCATTCCTGGTAAGCTTTTCTGCACTTGCTCGCCGGGAGGGTTTACGTTGGCGAAGAAGATGTCGTGCGGATTGATGAAGGAGAGGGTGAGGAACCACGGCTTCTTACTATCGGCGTTCGTGCGAAGCCAACTGATCCCCTCCGCACCGATGATACCGTCCATTTCGTATCCCTGGTTCATTTCTCCTGTCACCTCGCCGTAAGGCTGCCATTCGTCGAACCCGTATCTCTTAAGCTTGTTGGTATAGTTCACCCCTGGTTCCGGGAATACGATGGAACTGTCTAGTTCAAATTTGCCGAAGTACGCCGTCGAGTAGCCGAGTCGCTTCATCACAGTCCCGATGGATAATTTGTCTGTGGGGAGGCTTGGCGTCCAACCGAACATCATCTCCTCCTGGATTCCTGTTACCTGCGGAGCTAGGCCGCTGTATAGCACTCCACGCGACGGCGTACATACCGCTGCAGAAATATAGTGGTTCATAAAGGAGACTCCACGGTCCGAAAGCCGATCAATGGCTGGCTGATGAAATCCTTTCGCTTGTATCGACTGGAACATTCGCTGATCGCAGGTGATGAATAGGATATTGGGCTTTTCAATATTTTTAACTTTTGGCTTTTCGGTGCAGCTACTGAGGAATACACAAGTCAGGAGTAGAAAAAGAAATTTGATCAATAGATTTTTCATTTTAGTTAATATTGGTTTTTGTATAGAAAATTATATAGTAGTGTTCAATTAACTCTTTCACTTTCTTATATACTGTCACTAAAATACTAAATTAATCGGGTTAGCATGTTTGATCAGGATATGACTGTGTTTTATGGCACACAACGTTAAGTATATGAAAAGTAAGCGATTTCGGAGCACAAAACTTTCAACTTACAAGAAAGGTGAAACGGGCTACAAACCTTGATGCTACTGCAATCTCGCTTATTTTTTATATACATTGTTAGCAACTGAGCGTTTTTTCCGTGCGGTAGGGCAGGCATACTTATTGACAAGTTTAGGCTTTGCAGGTAGGCATGTGCGACTTGGCAATGTGTATGACTGTGAAGGGTCGGATTTATTGTTTAACAAACTTATTTGTAATTATAGTCTTATTATTTTGTATTTTAATTATATAAAGTCCTGGGACAATATTTTTTATGTCTATATGAGTATTTAATTTGTCTGGTTGGTAGTATAAAACGGTAGTCCCATTGATATCAATTATTTCAATAATTGTATTTTTGAAGTCAAAATTATTAGGTAAATCAATATTCAATGTGCTTTTTGCTGGAACGGGATAAATTGCTATGTTTTTATTATTAATACTATTTTCTACTGTATTAACAGTTGTGTCTGATATGCCTAGCACCCAATAATTTCTTGCTGAACCGTAAATAAAATTTGAACAATCTACATCGTATGATGGGCTAAAAGTCATACTCCCTGCAATGGTATAATTATAATCACTGTGCTGGACAACATCAAATACTTTTTCTTTGGCATGGCTACCGATACATTGTTGCCATTCTATATTACCAACACTATCAATTTTAAATATCCAAATTGAAGGTCGATCACTATAAGATGGGTTACCATAAACATCACCATCATTTGATTCTGTATATCCAAATATAATAAAACCACCATCTGAGGTTTGAAAAAGCTTTCTGGGCCAATCCCACTTTGATCCACCGTAACACTGCTGCCATGATACATTCCCGATTAAGTCTGTACGCATTAACCATATGTCTGCTTCACCATGCCATCCGCTACCTGTTAAATCACCATCATTTGATAAAGTACCCCCACAAATTAGATAACCATCATTTAAACTAATAGCATTAATGAAAGCCTCGTCTTGAGAACCCCCGTAACATTTATGCCACTCTGGATAACCAGTTGAATCAACTTTGAAAACCACTGCATCAAATTGGGACGGACTGCCTGTATTACAGTCAATATTACCTGAAACTCCATCAGAGGCTGATGAGAGTAAAGCAAGATATCCATTGTCATTTGTTTGGATAATTCCATATATGCCATCCTGATTAGATGATCCAACTGTAAAATCCCATTCTTTATTTCCAGTACTGTCAACTTTTACCATCCATCCATCTAAACTCCCATACCAATTTGAAATATCCCCACCTTGAGAGAAAATATCTGTTGCACCAATAAAACCACCGTCATTGGTTGGTGATCCAAACTCTCCGTAACCAGTTATTCCGTTTTCGTTACCATATGCTTTCTTCCATAGAAAAACTCCGGTACTATCAATTATTCCAATACCCAGACTACGCACATCGGGGTATGGGTCCAAACCACATCCGCCACATACAAAATATTTTCCTGAATCAGTTAATGATTCAGATAGATTCATACCACCAATATCGGTATAACATTCCTGCCAGATTAGATTGCCGTTATAATCTATTTTAATCAGCCAGGTTGCTCCTCCATTTGTGCAGGTAACCTGTCCGTCATCTCCATCCTGAAATCCTATTACAAGAAAACCACCATTGGTTTCACAAATTCCATGAGGAATATCATCATCAGTGCTACAATAGCATTGTTGCCAGTCTATTTGGAGCTGGGCGTAAAATGATAATGGTAAAAAAATGATGATGAATATTTGAGTGAATTTTTTCATGATTTTTTTAATAGTTGCCATCGTAGCAATTACTACGATGACAACTGTAAAATTACTTATTATTTTGTAATGATAAGTTTACCAGACTTTGTGAAGCCTGAAGATTCTATTGTGTAAACATATGCCCCTGATGGAATATGGCTTATATTCCATAGTTCTTGACCCTGCTTTTTTTCAATTTTTATTACATCAATAATCTTTCCGGATATGTTCCTTAGAGAAATAGTTGCCTTATCGTGTCCTTTTGGTAAAGTGTAATCAAAGGCAACCCAATAACTTGCAGGGTTTGGTTTTGCCGAAACATCCAAACCATATATCTTATTGATATCATCATTACTAATAAATCTGTCTGATTTATGACTTGCTGAATTACCAACATTTGGACAAATATCACAATATTCTTTATACACTGCCTGTAATATGCTTTTTGACTGTGAACCGGCAATTCCACTACTGTTTTGAGCAATATTATCAATGTAAGCTTTTTCATTATTGCTTAACTGATATGTTGTTCTACCCTCCTGGTGTATTGTTTGGTACAGATTGAGCATATCAATATAATATGTATGTTCCACAGAGTTATTTCCCTGTAATTCGTATAGCGAAGGTAACATATTTGCAAGCGTAAAGGCATCTGTAAAGTTACCTTGTTCGATGTATGAAGAAATAATACGCCTGTCGGAATTAATACCACCAATATTATCAAGCCAGTTACGTAATGCAGTATAATCCATAATACTGTCATTTAATATACTTCTAACTATAAGGTTGGCTGCACGTACATAATTGTGTTTGTACTCAGACATTTGATTAAGTAAAGCAGTTTTATAGGTCGTACCCTCGGCAATTTGTTCGAGTAATGCAATCATATAGTCCGGTAGCGGATCCTCTTTGTTTTCAAGATAACTAATTAAAGTGTCTTTTTTTAGTTCATCCGGGTTGGCAGCCAGTATATCAAACAAAGCAGATTCAGTAAACACATCAGTTTTGTCGGAAGCTTCTTTAAGTACTTCGAAGGATAAATGTGGTGAGTCACCTAACAGTTGTGCATGTAAAGCCCACATGTCTTCTGGTTGTGCACTTTGAATATCATTAATTTCATCCTCAGTATCTCCACCGTTAATGTAACTATCATAAAGGCTTTTAGTGCTGTTATAATCGGTAAGGCTACTGTAATATTCCAACTCTGCATCTGTTTTTTCTTCCGCTGTTACAATAAGCCTTAGTTTCGGGTTGCCGCTAAAGTTTGAGGGGCAGGTATTAGTTGTTGATAAAGGATGTAAGTTTATATTCTCAGTTATTTTTTCAGGACTAATGTTACTATTAGTTGTATTAGTAAAATAGTCAATATCATACCTGGCGCCATTGTAGAAATGCCATGTGGCTCCGCTTGTAGAAAATGTATTGCCGGCAGGAAGATTTTCATTTCCCTGACCTGACTGAATACCAAAACCATTATAATCTAAATCATCTTCTACATAAAAGTCTGCATAATTGTTAGTATTTTCATTGCAATAATATGCTAAACCTTGACTACGCAATTCTATCCAATTTTGCCCATCAGAGTAGTTGCCAAAACTAAGTCCGTTGAATGTATTTCTGTAAATCTCATTTACATCTTCTGAGTTAAGAACTGTAATCCCATAATAATCTTCTAAAGGAGCATTTACATATTTGCTAAAGTCATTTTCTTCAAAAGTAAATGCATTAACGCGGTCTGAATGAATACCAGCTCCGCAACCATGTGAAGTTCCAATTTCAAAATCTGAGTAAAGAACAGTAGCATTATCCATATTTGAGGTTAATACTCCATTTTCATTATTAATAAAATCACATTGCGAAACACTGAAAGTTACTGCACTTTGTCCGTCGTTATTGGCATTTACGGCACTATAGAAACCAGTGAAAGTGCTTTTATCAAGTGAGATTTCAGGACAAGGCAGTTGTTGAGAGTTACATATTGCTTTTACTTCAAATTTTGCATCATACCCGGCAATCGCATAATTCCATTCGAAAATACCATTAGCGTTTTCTGAAATACTAAAGTCACAGCCATAAAATTTCACTCCTTTTATATGAGCCAAATCAACATGTTTATAAAATATTTCTTTTTCAGGATAATCATCAGTTATCTCGAAAGAACAATTCTTAAATTTAGTGAAGCAATCCCACTCAACCTCCGGATAGTAGGGGTTAAAATTTGTGTAATATAAAGCGTGAACTGATTTTTTGTTATTTCGGAAAAATGCATCTTCAGCTGTAAGAACACCACCTGTAGAAGCATAATTATCAGGCTCCCATAAATCAATAGCGATTATTGCATTTTTGATAGTTGCGTCATTTTTGAGCTCGACTGTGCCTTGTTGTAGGTGTTCATTTTGTTTAGGCATTTGAGGCTCATTTCTATTACCCCAAACCTGTATGCCTTGCCAAAAAGAATGATCACATTGACATTTAATAGTTGCATTATCAACAACAAGCTTTGAACCGGGAGTTGTTTCATCGCCATTTTTAACAATAATTCTGGCTTGTTCATGCATTGAGATATTGCAATTGCTAATTGTTAAAGTAGCACCATTTTCAATTATTACATCACTGTTTATTGTTTGATCAACGTTCCATGGTGTGTCCGTGCTTATAACAATTGGGGTGTTTTCTTTTTGCGATGGGCTGATGGTTATATTATCGAGTGCCATTTCACTCATATATGTATCACCTGTTATAGCAATAAATCTAAACTTTGTAACAGTACTCGGAAACTTCAATGAAGCAAATTGCCATTCTTCTCCAGTATCTCCCGCCATACTCCAAAAATCACTCTCCCATGTAGCTCCATTATCATAACTAATTTGTAGTATTAGTTCATTTTCAACTGGATTACCCCATTTGTATGTATCCATATGATAATGAAAATCGATCTGTCCTTCACAAAAATTACTAAGGTTAATAGGTGGACTTTCAATAATTGCCTCTTTAAAAGGGTAACAACCATTACAATTTGACATTACATAAATGTAAAAATCACCGTCTTGTGCCTCTTCAGGGCCAGTATTATTAGTTTCGGTAGGTCCTTCATGTCGCCACCAATCTAAATCATCACCACCTACTTGTACCCAGTTATTCCAACTGTTTTCAAAGTTAGCATTATATGAGTTGATTATTGCACAAGCTCCAAATTCATTAATCGGTCCAAGACCCGGATCTGAATCATCTCCATCAGGTTCGGCAGGGCAATCATCGCAATAGGAAGGTTTGTTGCCTATACCCCAAAAATAATAACCATCTCCATCTTTATCAAAACAGTTTACATCATCATCATTACGATTAAGCCTAACTATGTGGCGATCAATTGTATATATGTTTGAATTATTATCCCAGTCAATAATGTATCTAAATCCATTATGATGAACTCCTGGTCCTGACGATTCTTTAAAAATCCAATAAGTTGTTCCGTACCAGCTTTCATCTATTGGTGTTCCTATTCCTGTTACGCCTAACGCATCCTCGTCAATTACACCCCAACCTATTAAAGCCATAGAATGTCCGCCTGTGCCCCATGGAAAATATATTAATTCAGCCGTTACAGATCCATATTCCATTAAATATTGCCTTGTTTCCTCATCCGTAGGGTTAATATATCTTGTGTAATCATCAATCCAAATACGTTCTGACGGGGAAGTGCATAAATCATCACAGTTTTCAAGTGATGCAGAATAATGAAGACAATCTTCGTCAGGAACACCCTCATTTTTATAGTGTTTCAAAGCATTGTAGATAGTGTTTCTGCCTACAGTATTCTCTTCACAAGCAATATATTGCTCAGATAAGTCAACATTAATAAATTCATTGTAATATAGATTAGTCAGTGCTTCTATATGCGCAGTTGGGCCAAATATCCAACAAGTTGCGGCTTCACGATATATTCCACCTAGTGCGTCACATTCATTTTGATTTGTATTACACAAAAATTCATTATTATACCAGCATCCTAATCCCTGGCATACAGCAGGAGTTACCCATCCTTCGCCTCCAGCGTTGTAATATGGGGAGTCTTCCATATTTGAATTGTGCCTGTTTCTCCAATCAAAATTGTCAGCATATCCATAATTCATCACAGAACTACTTGATGATGGTCCAAAAACTGAATAGAACCCATAAGAATAAAACTCAAATCCAAATGACCTATAGTCACTGCCCCATGAAATTGCTTTTTCCGAATATCTGAGTTGTGAAAATTCAGTTTCTTCTGCAATCCAAATTAGATTATTTTCATCAATGTAGCTAACAACTGCTGCTAACTTTTCACTATTTTTGTTGCTTTTCGCCGAATACTGCAGGTTCAGGGCATCAGGATTGGAGATATTGCTCCAGTTGATTTCATCAATGATTAGTGAAGCGTCACTTACTTGCAAAATGATATCCGAAGGAATATAGGAGTCAAAGAAGCAACTTTCTTCACACTCATATTCAAAACTAAAAATACTATCCTGACTTAGCATAGGATATGTTTCATAAATCAGGTATTGATTAGAACCGTCGTCGACAATCATCCTTACGAAACTCGTGTCAGAATTGAAAACAATGTCGCCACTTATTCCAATTCCGGTTACTGTGTCTCCCGAAAATGGATTTATGACCGAGTCGTTAGTAAATGTTGTATTAATGCTAATAGCATTATTGAAGTTAGGAGTTTGTGCAAATGCTGATACACAAAACAAAGAAGAAAAAAATGCCATAGTCCATGCCATGAAAGTTCCTCAAATTGATATCGGCATTTTATTTCTTGTAACTTTTTTCTTGATAAAAAAGTAACCAAAA
>Ga0222677_1000215_pt1 | contig 27873 bp, 33 predicted proteins | sample AntAcemetagen935_FD_179846 | JGI IMG/M metagenome (GOLD analysis project Ga0222677, IMG submission 179846) | Saline water microbial communities from Ace Lake, Antarctica - #935 | ecosystem: Environmental > Aquatic > Non-marine Saline and Alkaline > Saline | place: Antarctica: Ace Lake... | reverse complement strand
ACAAACCCCCATACACTTATGTTTAATATTTGAGAGAGATTTGACCTCAGGTTCATTGAATGGTGTGTGATCATCATGACTGTGTCCTCCTTTCTTAACCTATCCCCCGTGCAAAGGGCGGGGGTATAAGGATTAACCTACCAGTGTCTTGAGTGCATTTACGACAGGCGCCGTGAAGAGCGCTATAAGCACCGCGTAGAGCGCGAAAGAGCCAACGGCTTCACTGAGATACAACCTGGAATATTTCTGTTTCAGGGATGTGATGATCAGGCCTCCGACTATCAGGCATCCGAGATGGAACCAGGGGAAACTTCCCAAGCTGCTTGCCGCATACTCTGCGTATCCGAATGAAGCAGTTATCAGCACCACAAAAACCGCCAGTGTCAATGTTTGGAATATTCTTTTCATGATCTATATCCTCCTTTGTGTTTGTCTTTCGCTTTTTAGTAATGAAATAATCGTGCCAGTTTTCTTGTTTCAGTGTAAAATAATTGTAGCATACTGAATATACTGATGTTATTACAAAAGACAGGATGAGGGAATATGGTGCAAAGGTATAAGAGATACGCGATTGATTAAAAGAAACGTCCAATCGGGTTTAATGCAATGTTTAAGGTAGGGGTCAAGAGATCAAAATTTCAATGTAGGCATGGGGCTAAATCTCAGTACACCAACTTTCTTCAGTGCGGTTACCACTTCGCACAGCGGAAGGCCAATCACGTTGGTGTATGAACCGCGGATTTCCTTTATGAAGAAGGACGCTTTCCCCTGGACTGCGTATCCTCCTGCCTTGTCGTAAGGTTCGCTTGTTCTTATATACCAGTCCATCTCATCTCTGGAAATATCCTTGAATATCACGGAGGATTCAACGACATCGTTTACGATTACTCCCTTATCCCCCTTTATAATCGCAAAGCCGGTTATTACCCTGTGTGTCCTGCCGCTCAGCATACCAAGCATCTCCTCGGCCTCTTCGGGCGTTGATGGCTTGCCCAGCATTGTTCCGTCTATTATTACTACGGTATCCGCACCCAAAACCCATCTGCCGGGGTGCGCGCAGGACACCGCGAGGGCCTTCTCTTTCGACAACCTCAGAACGTGGTCTTCCGGGGATTCCCTGTCCAGAGGTTCCTCATCGATATCACTTGGAATAATCTCGAAATCCGGTATCAGCGCGCCGAGCAGTTCTCTGCGGCGGGGCGAGGCTGAAGCGAGGATAAAGGATGCCTGCATGTTCATATTTTTCATGTCTCCTTGTCTCTCAGTGGGATAAGATCAATCAAACATTCAGACGGCATCAGGAAGAAATCTGACCATGACGCTCCTCGTCCTGGGGCCGTCGAATTCACAGAAAAAGATCGACTGCCAGGTGCCCAGCACAAGGCTGCCGCCCTTCACGAGAACAACCTCGGAAGCACCGAAGAGGGATGCCTTGATGTGCGCGGCGGAATTCCCCTCGATATGCCGGTAGGTATCATCCAGGGGAACAATCTTGTCCAGCTCCGTCAGTATGTCTCTCGGCACATCGGGATCCGCGTTTTCGTTTATGGTGACCGCCGCGGTAGTATGGGGCACAAATACATAGCACACTCCATCCTTCACTCCGCTCTTCCTCAAGACAGAGGTTATCGCTCCCGTAATATCGATCATTTCAAATCCTGAGTGCGTCCTTACAGTGAATTGGTCCATATCGTCCTCCACGGCAGCAGTGGGAGCCAAAAGCATTGCGGCCCCAAGAGGGAAATCCCGCTCCAAATATACCTTTTGACTTCTTATGCTGCATTGTCTATACTTCCCTTATTAGTAACCGTTCACAGTTCACGGTTGAAAAAAACAAAAAAATGAAATCAATATCCAGAACGCTTCAATCGTTGCAAGTTTATCGGAAAAACTGAGAACCGACAACCGTAAACGTTTACCCTCACTGTAATACCAACGGGGTTGAGCTATCCCCCGAAACGCGTTGAGATGTGCTTGCCTGCATCCGAGCACATAAAGAACATCCGGTAGGCATACCATGAAACCTGAAATCTTCTTAAGGGGAGTGCACCTGTTCCAATCTCTCAATCCTCATGACAGCGAACATCTCGCCGCGTCGCTGAAACATCGTTCCCTGAAGAAGGGAGAAGCTCTGTTCCGCAAGGGTGACGAGGGAACTTCACTTTATATAGTAAAATCGGGTAGTGTCAAGATTGTTCTTCCCTCAGACATGGGGGATGAAGTCACACCTGCAATACTGTCTGAAGGAGATGTCTTCGGCGAAATGGCACTTCTGGACGGAATGCCTCGTTCGGCCGATGTTGTGGCACTCGAATCTTCCGAATTGCTGGCCCTGAATCAAAAAGATTTCCTGGCATTTCTGAAGGGCAATGAAACCGCTATACAGTCGATCCTCTCTTTTCTCTCAATGCAATTGCGCAAGACAGACGATCTTTTGGAAGATGCTCACTTTCTCAATATCTCTACCAGGCTTGCCAGAAGGTTGGTAGAACTGTCAAAAAAATACGGTCACCAAAAAGAAGAGGGGGGGGCTATCCAGATTGACCTGCGCCTGACCCAGAATGATCTGGCCAGTATCGTTGGGGCCACAAGGGAGAGCATCAATAAAGAATTGAGGATTCTGCGTGAAAAGGGATTAGTCAGCACCGAAGAGAACATCATTCATATCCTCAACATGGAACAGCTTGAAAGGCGTGCCCATCTGCAAGAATCCATGTGATATATTTCACACCGAAAGAATGAAGCGTTTCATTGCATTCACCCATAATCTTTAGTATAAAATTGACAATCGATCTGTTTGCCATGAATTTTCAGGATTTCTTCATACATAACAGGGAGTCACAGCAATGGAGTTCTACGCGGAATACCTTTTGGGAATCTTATCAGTAGTTCTGGGAGCCATCGTGGGGAGTTTTCTCAACGTATGTATCTACAGAATTCCCTCGGGAAAATCTATCGTGCTCCCCGCGTCCCACTGTCCGGTCTGTAAACATCCCATAAAGGTCTATGACAATATACCTGTTATCAGCTACATTATACTCAGGGGGAAATGCAGGAATTGCAATGAAAGAATATCCCCGATCTATCCCGCAATAGAATTGCTGACCGCTGTAATATCTCTCCTTCTCTTCAGAAAATATGGTCTGTCCTTCGAGTACCTCTTTTCTTTTGTGTTCACGTGTGCCCTGATCGTCATAACCTTTATTGACCTGAGACACCAGATTATCCCTGACGTGATCACACTTCCCGGGATACCCCTGTTCGCGCTGGCGGCCATCTTTTTTATGGATGTTACTCCAAGGGATTCCCTGATCGGCATACTGGCGGGTGGAGGATTTCTCTATCTGATTGCCTTCGGATATAAGCTTCTGACAAAAAGAGAGGGAATGGGAGGAGGAGATATAAAACTGCTGGCCATGCTGGGCGGATTTTTAGGATGGCAGTCTCTGTGGTTTATTATCATGGCAAGTTCCCTCATCGGAGCGGTAGCGGGCATATCCACCATGATCTGCAAGGGAAAAGACATAAAATATGCCATCCCCTTCGGTCCGTTCCTGTCTATCGGTGCCATCGCCTATATCTTCTGGGGTAATATGGTCATGAAACTTTTGTTTTACAGGTAGGCTGAAATGATAATTGTCACACAAAAAAAGGCCGGCTTCACGCTGGTAGAGATGATGATTGTAGTTGCCATCATGGCAATCCTTGCCACCATCGCGGCGCCTAATCTTCAGACCTACATGACACAGAGGAGGTTGAACGGGGCCGCACGGCAGATAATGACGGACCTGATGGAAGCAAGGAGCAAGGCGGTCAGTGGAAATAACCGGTTCCGAGTGTTCTTTTTAGACGATCACCAGTACAAGGTGCTCGATGATGACAATAATAACAATGCTGAAGATAGTGGTGAAACGACCATAACGAGAGACATTCAGGACGAGTATTATGGTGTGACCCTGAGTAAAACTGCCGATCCTATTTTCTATCCGCGCGGAACCGCTTACGGAACCACGATCAAGCTCACAAACTCCAGCGGATTAAAATATGTTAAGGTTGCACTTACCGGACGTATAAAGATAGATGATACACCATAAACTCTGCGACAACTGGGGAAAGGAAGAAGAAATGAACAAGATCGCTGATTCCGCCTGTTTGCGTCAAGCGAAATGCGGCAGGCAGGCACACAGGCATAGTGGTTTTACACTGATAGAAATCATGATAGCCATGTTTGTCCTTGCGGTCGGTCTTCTGGGTGCCGCGGGCGTGGCGACAACAGTTATCAATGGAAACGCATTAAGTAAGAAGATTACCACTGCCACGACACTGGCCCAGGACAAGATGGAGGAGCTGAAGGGCACGGACTACGCGAGCATCGCAACCGATTCCGACACACAAGAATCCATCTACACGAGGACATGGACCGTCACCTCGGATTCACCTGCCGCCGATATAAAAACCATCGAGGTCAAGGTAGAGTTTCAATGGAAAGGCACCACGCATAACGTTACACTCAAGACAATGGTGGCACAGTAATGGAACAGATCAAGAGAAAAGGCAAAAAAGCGCTCCATCCATCACCGGAAAGCGACAGTGGGTTCACACTGATTGAATTGCTGATCGCCATGGCAATCGGGTTGATTCTCCTTGGTGCCATGTACGGCGTATTCACCACGCATAACAAGATCTTCGGCACACAGGAACAGATAGCCGAGATGCAGCAGAATGCCAGGACTGCCATGGATATGATGACCAGAGAGATACGGATGGCAGGATACAACCCCACAGGCGCAACCTTTGATGGTATAACTTACAGCGCTTCACAGCTCCAGGTAAAGGCGGATTTGGATGGGAACGGAACAATTGCCGGACAGGAAAATATCATTTACAAACATGACTCGGCAAATTATCAAATTACACGCAATATAGGAAGTGGAGACCAGCCTTTAATAGAAAATGTCCAGACATTCACCTTTGATTATCTTGACAGCACCGGCAGCGCCACGCCCACAAGCGCCAATATCAGACAGATACGAATCACAATTACCGCAAGAACCGCCAGACCGGATCCTGATTATGCACTCAATAGCGGGTACAGGACATATACACTGACATCTGTCATAACCCCGAGAAATCTCGGTCTTCCTAAGGAGGTCAACACCCCATGAAGATAAAAAAACAGTTTGACTCAATACAGGACAACGAAAGGGGGATGGTGCTCGTTGTCGTTCTCCTGCTGACCGCCGCTTTGATCATTCTTGGAACCACGGCCGTCATGCAGACCTCGACAGATCTGAAGATCGGCAGTAATTACAAGACGAGCACGCAGGCCTTTTATGATGCCGATGCCGGTGTCCAGTATGTACTGAAGAAACTGGCCGACGATTTGGATGATTCGAACTCCAGCACTGTCAATTTGTCGGCAAGTCCGGCAAGTCCGATATCTCTGAACTATTCCACACCAAGCGGATTTTCATTCACTCCTCCATCCGTGTTAACACCGGTAACCGGAACCACCGACCAGTACAGTTTTTCGGTAACGGGGCATGGACCCAATAATTCTTCAGAGGCGACCATTGAGATTGTTCTCTCCGCAGAGCCTAAGAGCGTTTTTGACTATGGCCTCTTCGCCGATGGATTGCTTGACCTCAAGGCGAGCGCTGAGCTTTACAGTTATGACTCCCGTGATACCCCCAACCCGGACCCGGCAGACTTTCCCGACGCATCTACGGGAGAAATAGACATAGGCAGCAATACAGCGGTCAGTACCAAGATGGATACCTACGTGGACGGCGATCTCGCCCTGGGGGCAGATGACTCCGATCCTCCCGTTGATGCCACATGGAGCGATACGGGCACACCTACCATCAACGGCGAAGCCGGAACAACGGTAGGATATGTCGATCCCGATCCCCTGGGGGCAAACGATCCAACATCCGAACTCTACGATAAGTTCATTGATATTGTTACCACCAATAATAACGTTACAGATAAGATGGGTACTGCCTGTCCCCTTGCGGGGGCTACAGACATAAACCTTGCCAACGGGGAAAAAATAACACTGACGGCGGGCGATTATTATATTACGAGCATCATCCTGAAGAATGGTGCAATTCTTGAGATAGATGCAACTGCCGGACCAGTCAATATTTACCTCAACGGCATTGTTGACGCGGAAGATGGCGATCTGGAGGCAAAAAACGGTTCTGAGATAAATAACCTGTCCCAACCGACCGACTTTTCAATCTTCTCAAATTCCGATCAGCATATTGTCTTCAAACACGACAGTGTTTTCAAGGGAATGGTCTACGCTCCCAACGCAGACGTACAGTTGAATAATTCAGCCGGTGTTTACGGTCTGATCTGGGGGAAAACGGTAGGGATTAATAATTCCGGAGGTTTTTACTTTGATGAAGCTATAAAAGATAAATACCTATCTCCCGACAACTATACAATAAACGTTCTTTCCTGGAAGGATGATTCTCTTGACAATTAATTGTTGATAGAATTATAGATATGAATAGCGGTTTTTAAGGAAGAGGTGTAGCACAAACTGTTATCCAGAGTCTGAAGATCTATTGCTTCTCCCACCAGCCCTCGGGCATCTTTCCATTATTCTTTTTTATCAGCTCAGCAGAAAGGTCATACATCTTCGCGGAAATCTTTTTCACTTCGTCCCTCGCTTTTTCCCTGGCCTTCGAATCTTTATTTTTATCAGCTTCCCGCACCCTATCCAGGGCTCTTTTTAGCTCAGTCTCCAGCTGTGACTTCTTCTCTTTATAATAAGTAATGTCTATTTTATCTTCTATTTTCTGATTCTTACCATCATTCGTTTCGGGCGATATTTTCGCCGCCTTTTGATGGCGCTGCGATTTTTTATATATTATATTTTCCGAGGCTATCTTTTCTATCTTCCTGATCGAATCTTTTGAAATCCCTACAATCCCGCCATATATGTAAAACTTTATCTGGTTATCTTCGCTCCAGTACTTGAAAGTCGTTAATTCTCCTCCATTTTTCAGCAGAATACGATAGGCGGTGTCACCTGTGGCAGGAAATGCCAATACCAAAAAGAAAATGAACATTACGATTGTCAGGATTAATTTTTTCATAGCGATATCACCGGTAAATACCTGTGCAAAAAACAATAGAAAAAATAAGTCCTTATGTCAAACACTTTCGCAACACTTTCACAAAGAAAAATCACGGCAATAAATCCCGCCGAATTACAGAAAATCATCAAATTCCCTTGACTTGAAAGGGTCATATCTATATTATTGAGGTGGTTTTAAAAATTGAAAGATCGGGAGGTGGGACTTATGGGTACAGAGAGGAGATACTGCTCTATATGTGCGTGGAGAGGCACCTGTGCAAAACGGTTTTCAGTTTCCAAAGATTCCAGTGGAAGAGTTCATTGTCCCGACTTTACGAGAGATCTTGCCATCAAAGATAAAGACATTGACGAAACAGAGAAATTGGGAAAAAAGTAAATTGACGAAACAGATGAAAAGCTTATAGAAGTGCGTTGTTTCGAAATTATTTGAGAAAGGTTGGCCTTCGGGCCAACTTTTTCGTTTTCTGCGTCAGAAAAAGAAAAGCTGAGAGGCTCTATGAAAGAAAGATTAATTAAACTGATCGAAGAATCGATTGATTCCTGCCTTGAAAAAGGAATATTAAAAAAAACGGATATCCCCTCTATAGAAGTGGAATTTCCAAAAGAGGGCGCTCATGGCGACTATGCATGCAATGTGGCCATGATACTTGCGTCGGGCCAGAGGGAAGCCCCACGCAGGATAGCTGAACGTATCGTCGAAAACATCAACGACAGCGACCGGATACTGGAGAAAATAGAGATAGCCGGGCCCGGGTTCATAAACTTTTTTATCAAAACCAACGTATGGGCCATCCTTCTGAAAGAGGTTGATACACTTGGAGACCAGTATGGTGAATCCAATATCGGAAATGGCAGCAGGGTTCAGGTGGAATTCGTAAGTGCCAACCCCACGGGACCACTTCACGTAGGACATGCCAGGGGTGCCGTCATTGGCGATACTGTTGCCAATATCCTGCAGGCATCGGGATTCTCAGTATCCAGAGAATACTACATAAATGATGCCGGAAATCAGATGAACATGCTGGGAGAGTCCGTTTACTACAGGTATCTGGAGCTGATGGGTGAAGATATTTCGTTTCCCGATAATTGTTATCAGGGGCGATACATTACAAAGCTTGCCCGGGAAATACACGGCAAGTTCGGAGATAAATTCCGTTCGGACAAAGTGGGAGCGATCCCCTTTATGACAGAGTATGCGGCAAACTCCATCCTCGACGGGATAAAAGAAGATCTTGGAACCCTGGGCGTAACGTTCGACCGTTATTTCAGTGAAAAAGAACTCTATAAGAACGATGGCGTAACCAGAATTCTTCAGGACCTCCAGAGGAAAGGTTTCGTATATAAAAAAGAGAATGCACTGTGGTTCAAAACAACAGATTTCGGAGATGAAAAAGACAGGGTCGTTGTCAGGGAAAATGGAGAACCTACCTATTTTGCCGCTGATATCGCTTATCACCGGAATAAATACTCAAGGGGTTTTGACAGGGTCATAAATGTATGGGGAGCGGATCACCACGGGTATATACCCAGAATGCACGCAGCCGTTCAGGTTCTCGGCCGGAAGAAGAAAGATCTTGAAGTTGTCCTGGTCCAGCTGGTAAATCTTCTCAGGGGCGGTATTCCTGTTCCCATGTCAACCAGAGCCGGTGAATTTGTAACTATAAGAGAAGTAACCAACGAGGTAGGGAAAGACGCGGCCAGATACAATTTTCTTATGAGAAGAGCAAACAGCCATCTTGACTTTGACCTGGAGGTTGCAAAGGCACAATCAAGCGAAAATCCTGTTTATTATGTGCAGTACGCCCACGCCAGGATATCCAGTATCATGAGACTCGCCACGGAACAGGGGTACAAAACTCCAGCTTACGATGAAATAAAACCCAACCTTCTTACCGCCGCGGAAGAAGGTGAACTTATCAAGATGATCGACACATTCCCGGAAATGGTTGAAGGAAGCGCAAAGGCACTCGAACCACATCGCATACCCTATTACATTAACGATCTTGCCTCTGTTTTTCACAGTTTTTACAACAAACACAAAGTTGTTTCCGACGACGTCGAGTTAACAAAAGCGAGGTTGTTTCTGATAAAATCCACGGGTACAGTAATCAGAAATGCCCTCAGATTATTAGGGGTTTCGGCGCCCGAACGTATGTGAAGATCAAGGATAAACTAATGCCGCAGAAAAATGGAGCTTTCGAATTCAGGCTGGGCAAATTCGGTCTGGTTTTTCTGACCCTGGTGATCGCCCTGCTTCTGTTGTTCTTCTTTGTGTGTGGGGTAATAGTTGGAAAAAATATCGAAAGTTATCCGAGAAAAATAGCCGATATGCCCGGCACCATAAAGGACAAATTCGTAAAAGGCGGGGACACCACGATAGATACAGACAAAAAAGAAGATAAAATCAAATTTACCTTTTATGACACACTCAAGGGGAGCAGCAACGATGTAAAGGAAAATTTTGAGGACAATAAGGTTCCTTACTCCGAGAAGTATAAACCATCTGAGGAGAAACAGGCCAGTGGACGGTACGTGATCCAGATAGCCTCTTTCAAGGACAAAGATAAAACAGAAGTTCTGAGGACAAAGCTGTCCGATATGGGATATTCTCCAAGGGTGGACAATATCAGCCTGCAGTCAAGAGGAACCTGGTTCCGCGTAAAGCTGGTGGGCTTTGCCACGTATGATGATGCCAGAAAGGTCGCTTCCCTGGTGGAAAAGAAGATAAGGAGCATCAAATGCCTTATTATAAAAAAGAGGGGAAATTAGAATAAACTGTCATGTTTGAAAATTTAACCGAAAAGCTGGATAATGTTTTCAGAAAACTCAAGGGAAGAGGCATCCTCAACGAAGAAGACGTCAAGGCAGCCATGAAAGATATCCGCATGGCGCTCCTCGAAGCGGATGTCAATTTCAGAGTGACCAGAGAATTTGTCGAGGATGTCAGTGAGCGGGCCATAGGCCGGGAAGTCCTTGACAGTATAAGTCCCGGTCAGCAGATAGTCAAAATCGTCCACGGCAGGCTCGTTGAATTAATGGGATACGAGAGCAGCCACCTGAACCTTTCCAACCGGTTTCCAGCTCCTGTCATGCTTGTCGGTCTTCAGGGATGTGGCAAGACAACAACCGCAGCAAAACTTGCCCACCATCTGACAGGCCGGAAGCACAGGGTTTCTCTGGTTTCTGCCGATGTCTACAGACCCGCAGCCATCGAGCAACTGAAGATTCTCGGAGAGAGTATCAACGCGAATGTGTACGATTCAAAGGATCAGAAGGATCCGGTAAAGATCTGCGTTAAAGCCGTTGAAGACGCGGAAACAAACGGTTTTGACACTCTTATCATAGACACCGCGGGCAGGCTGCATATCGACGACAAATTGATGGATGAATTAAAGGGAATAAAAGATACCATAAATCCGTCCGAGATACTCTTTATCGCCGATGCCATGACAGGCCAGGATGCTGTATCCGTAGCCGAAAAATTTGACGACCTGTTAGGTATAGATGGCATTGTGCTGACAAAAATGGATGGTGACGCACGTGGAGGAGCGGCACTGTCTCTGAAAAAGGTGACCGGAAAACCTGTCAAATTCATCGGTATGGGTGAAAAGACCGACGCACTGGAAATCTTTCACCCGGAACGTATGGCATCCAGAATCCTCGGCATGGGTGACATATTGACCCTCGTCGAGAAGGCCCAGACGACAGCAGATGAAAAAACCGCGAAAGAACTGGGAAAAAAAATCAGGAAAAATTCATTTACATTGGACGATCTGAAAAAACAGCTGGCGCAGATAAAAAAGATGGGGCCGCTTCAGGACATCCTTGGAATGATACCCGGGATTGGGAAGATAAAGACCCTGAAGAACGCGACACCGGATGAACGCGAACTGGTAAAGACAACTGCCATCATTGATTCCATGACAAAAAAGGAACGTTCCAGCTACAAAATTATAAATGGACAAAGGAGAAAAAGGATCGCTAAAGGAAGCGGCACTACCGTGCAGGATGTCAACAAGGTTCTTAAGAATTACATAGAGATGAGGAAAATGATGAAAAAGTTGACAAAGGGAGGAATGAAATCAATGATGAGGGGCAATTTGCCCTTTAAATAAAATAAAATATATGTTAAGAGCAGAAATTCAACAATTGAGCGAAAATTTATTATCAGGAGGTAATAACCCCGGGAATGGCAGTTAAAATAAGATTGACGCGAATGGGCGCAAAAAAGAAACCCTTCTACAGGATTGTGGTGGCTGAGAATGAGGCACCGAGGGATGGAAGGTTCATCGAAATCGTTGGAAATTATGATCCAATGAAGGATCCGGCTGAGATAAACCTCAAGAAAGACCGGGTAATGAACTGGTTGTCAAAGGGGGCTAAACCGACTCAGACGGTATTAAGTCTCCTTAAAAAAGAGGGGCTCATTACACCCGGACCGGAGAAGACACAGATAGAGGGTTAGGGCAATAGACAATCTGTATCCCATTTACTCTTAAGAATCAGTGGAGGTTGTTGCGATGAAAGATTTGGTCAAGTATATGGCTCAGGCTTTAGTGGATTATCCTGATGATGTTGAGTGTAGCGAGGTGGTTGGCGAACAGACTTCTGTCATCGAACTGAGGGTTGCAAAGGACGACCTGGGAAAGGTTATAGGAAAACAGGGGAAAACTGCAAAGGCGATGAGGACCATCTTGAGCGCCGCATCATCCAAGATTCACAAGAGGGCGGTCCTTGAGATTATAGAATAAGTGGACAACCTGCTTGAGATAGGGAAAATCGTTAAAACCAGCGGTCTTAAAGGCCGGCTTAGGGTTCTTTCATATTGTGAATCGGTGGAAACGCTTGGAACACTGGAGAATGTCTTCATAGGCAAAGATAGCGAGCACGTATCTCTCTTTAGTGTCAGAACTACAGGCATTAAACGGGGGTCTTTCTCCATTGATCTTGAAGGCGTGGAAAGCGTGAAGGCAGCCGGCGAGCTGATCGGTCTATATATATTTGTGCCTTCGGAAAATCTTCCTGACGGCGAGTACTACTGGAAAGATATCATAGGACTTGATGTTGTTTCGGAAAATGGCATGAAACTGGGACGGGTAACAACTATTCTGCCGACAGGAAGCAGTGATGTTTATATCTGCAGCGACGGCGAGAGAGAAAGCTTTATTCCAGCGTTCGATGACGTGGTAAAGAAGATCGATATTAAAAACGGTGTTATCGTTGTGAAACTGCCCGAAGGATTGTAAAATGATCGTTTTTGATATTTTGTCTGTATTTCCGGAGATGTTTCAATCCGCTCTTGGCAGCAGTCTTATAAAAAGATCCATAGAAAATGGCCTAGTTGAAGTAAACCTCCATAACATTCGTGATTATGCCAGTGACAGGCATAGAACTACCGACGACACTCCCTACGGAGGGGGTGGTGGAATGGTGATGAAGGTAGAGCCTGTCGCAAATGCCCTGAAAGCCATTGTCTCCGCCGGAGGCAAAACGCTTGTTATCCTCCTCTCACCGCAGGGAGAAACATTCGAACAGAAGACCGTGGAAGAGCTTGCTCAATATTCCAGAATTGCCCTGATATGCGGGCACTATGAGGGAATAGACGAACGAATCAGGGAACACCTTGTTGATAGAGAAATATCGATAGGTGATTATGTCCTGAGCGGTGGAGAGTTGCCCGCTATGATTGTGGTGGACGCTGTTTCGCGTCTTGTGCCAGGTTTTGTAGGAAACAGCAAATCGGTATTGTACGATTCTTTTTCGACCGGACTCCTTGAAGGTCCCCACTATACGAGGCCCAGGGAATATGAGAGCTGGAAGGTTCCGGAAGTGCTGCTTTCTGGGCACCAGAAAAAGATAGATGAATGGAGGCGCAGGGAATCTCTCAAAAGAACACTGCAGAGAAGACCTGACATGCTCAGGCAGGTTGATCTTGCGAAAGAGGATAAAAAGATGCTCGAAGAGCTTGCAGGAGATCCTGAACTTGTATAAAAATCTTTATATTGCTCTTTTACACTACCCTGTTTACAATAAAAAGGGTGATGTTGTGACAACGGCGGTAACCAATATGGATATACACGATATATCAAGAACCGCCAGGACCTATGGTGTAAGAGGCTTTTACATCATAACACCAATAGAGCAACAAAAGGTGTTTGTCGAACGTATTCTGTACCACTGGCAAAAGGGATATGGCACTACTTATAACCCCTCCAGAAAACAGGCCTTCGACATTGTGAGGCTGGAAGGCACTCTTGATGATACAATAATGACCATCTCACAGGAGACCGGGGGTAAGGTCAATGTGGTGGTTACAAGCGCCTCATCCCGAAAGAAGCACCTGACCTTTAAAGATCTGAAAGGAAAAATATCGGGAAGCAGAGAGGCTTTTCTGATAGTATTTGGAACGGGCTGGGGGATAGCAGAAGAGGTTATTGAGAAGGCTGACTTTTCTGTGGAATCTATAAGAGGGAACTCGGATTATAATCACCTGTCCGTCCGGTCGGCGGTAGCCGTCACGCTGGACAGATTATGTAGACAATAAATACAAATATGATTTTTCAGAGGAGGATTTTGAACTATGAATGTTCTTGACATGCTTGAAAAAGAACAGATGAGAGCAGATATTCCCGGATTCAAGCCGGGTGATACCGTGAAAGTGTATGTAAAAATTATAGAGGGCCAGAAGGAAAGAATCCAGGTCTTTCAGGGATCCGTTATACGCAAGAGGGCCGGGCAAAACCGCGCCACTTTTACCGTAAGAAAAATATCCTCCGGCATAGGGGTCGAAAGAACGTTTCCCCTTCACTCCCCCATCATTGACAAGATAGAGATAGTAATGCGTGGCAGGGTCAGACGTTCAAGGTTGTATTATCTGAGGGAAATAAAGGGCAAGAAGGCAAGGATAAAGGAACTTGGCAGAAGATGAAATGCAGGGATTTGAACTCCGTGCCGGCCGACTTGGTTTTGACGCGATTGCCGGCGTCGACGAGGCTGGAAGGGGACCTCTCGCGGGCCCCGTTGTCGCCGCAGCGGTAATCTTTCCTTCAGGTTACACAAACGGGGAGATCAGAGATTCGAAAAAACTGACTCCCCTGAAAAGAGAAGCCCTGTACAAGATAATAAGAAGTGACGCCATTTCAATTGGTCTGGGCGCTATAGAAGCTTCCACCATAGACAGAATTAACATTCTTCAGGCAACACTGGCTGCAATGAAGGTAGCCGTTTTGAATCTCTCCCCCCAACCGGATTATATCCTCATAGACGGAATAAATAATATCGACATCCCCATCCAGCAGGAAGCAACCATCAGGGGAGATTCCCTGAGTGTCTCCGTGGCAGCAGCTTCCATAATAGCCAAGGTGTCAAGAGACCAGCTCATGGACAGATATCATGTCCTGTACCCCCAGTATAACTTCCTCAAGAACAAGGGATACGGCACAAAGGAACATCGAGAGGCAGTGAAGAGATATGGCCGATGCAAGATCCACAGGAGATCTTTCAGGATCAAATAACATAGAAAAAGGCAAAAAAGGGGAAGATATAGCAGCGGCCCGCCTGCGAAAAGAAGGCTACAGGATCATCGAAAGAAATTACAGATGCATTTATGGGGAGATCGATATTATCGCCATGCATTCCGGGGATATAGTCTTTGTCGAGGTAAAGAGCAGAAAATCAGATGAGTTCGGATCACCTGAAGAGGCGGTCGGAATAACCAAACAGAGAAAAATTTCAAAAGTGGCCCTCAACTATCTGCAGGAAAAGGGACTTGCTGACCATAACGCGAGATTTGACGTTGTAGCTATAAGATCCATGCCGCAGGGTAACCGGGTGAAAATCATAATAGATGCCTTTGACCTGGGCTGCTGATCAAAAACCATCATGCAAAAAGGAATATTATACATTGTTTCCACTCCCATAGGTAATCTGGAAGATATAACTCTGCGTGCTATTCGCACCCTCAGAGAAGTCCGGCTGATCGCGGCGGAAGATACACGCAGGACAAGAATCCTGCTTGATGCTTATGGGATTGATACACCTCTCACAAGTCTCCACGACCGGAACGAGTTGAAAAAGAGCATCCACCTGATAGCCAGATTGAATGAGGGGATTGATATAGCCTACGTTTCCGATGCGGGCACACCCGGAATATCTGATCCGGGGTATATCTTCGTTAGAAAGGCCATCTCTGAATCGATCAGGGTTGTTCCTGTTCCGGGACCGGTCGCCGCGGTTGCCGCTCTTAATGTCTCCGGTCTTCCCATGGACAGTTTTGTCTTCTTCGCGTTTCTACCCTCCCGCCGCGGAAAGAGACGACAACTGCTGGAATCCATCAAAGAAGAAACAAAAACCATGGTGTTTTACGAATCACCCAACAGGCTTGTCGCTACCCTTCAGGATATCAGTGAAATTCTCGGTGACAGACAGATTGCCGTGTCCAGAGAACTGACAAAGATATACGAAGAAACCCTGCGCGGCACAGTAAGTGAGGTCAGCGAATCTCTCCGGGGAAAGAAGATAAAGGGAGAAATCACACTGGTAATTTCGGGAGCCGCAAGAGACCGAACAGGTCGATCCACCGAAGAGATACGGGCAAGATTTCAGGAAGCACGAAAAGACCCCGAATCCTCCACCAGAGACATCATAGATACCCTCTCGAAAGAGATAGATATGCCGAGAAAAGAAATATACAGTCAAGTTCTTGATTTCATAAGCGAAGACTCGGACAACGAAGCATCCTGACATTTTTTCTAATTTATCTTTTCCCATCCTTTATTACACCGTAACCATTCACGGTTGAAAAACAGAGGATTACACCCAATATCCAAAATCCTTCAATCCCTGAGCTTCGCTCATTGTTGCACAGTTTATTGGAAAAACCGTGAATTGTGAACCGATAACCGTGGATGGTTATTATACATTCTTGGTATTGACTATTCAGAGACAGATTATTATAATGTCTCAAGGGGGCAGCAGGAAGATTGTCAAGTGAAGGGAGTTTGTAAGATGAAAACCTTCAATCATCAGATAGAAACACTTCTTGGCGATGTGGATGTAAAGATCAACGGTTCCCGGCCCTGGGATATCAAAGTACATAATGAAGAATTCACAGGGTTCTTTCACGGGGCTCCATGAGCCTCGGCGAGGCCTATATGGATGACTGGTGGGACTGTGATAAGCTTGATGAGTTCTTTTATAAGATCCTGCCTGGAGGATTAGATAAAAAAGTCAGGGACTGGAAAATACTCATCCAACACATAAGGACAAGTCTCCTCAACCCGCAGAGGAAATCAAAAGCGTTTCATATTGGCGAGCACCACTATGATATGGGCAATGAACTCTATAAATCGATGCTCGACAAACGTTTGACTTACACATGTGCCTGTTGGAAAGACACAAAGACACTCGACCAGGCACAGGAAGCCAAGCTTGATCTCGTAGCGAGGAAGATAGGCCTGAAAGAGGGAAGAAAGTCATCCCGCGACTACTATCTCGCGCTCCTGCGTTCGATTGAGCAGGGAAAAGGAAACACCGAGCAGATTGTCCGCTCGGTCATGGAAAAGAGTATCAACATCTGGAAAAATGTAGAAACAAAAGAAGGGATAGGAAGATGCAAATGAAAAATCTGCAGGAAAACTGGGATCTGGTTGTGATAGGGGGTGGCATAACAGGGGCCGGCGTTTTCAGGGAAGCCACCCGCATGGGTCTTAAGGTGCTCCTTGTGGAACGGATGGATTTCGCATGGGGGACATCGAGCCGTTCCACAAAACTGGTTCACGGGGGCCTGCGCTACCTCAAGGATGGTCATCCGCTTCTGACGAAGACGTCCGTTGAAGAACGTGAGCGCATGCTCAAAGAGGCGCCAGGACTGGTTGAGCAGGTAGGGTTTCTCATGCCCGTCTACAGGGGTATATCACCCGGCAAATGGTCGCTCGATATCGGTCTTATCCTCTACGATCTCATGGCGCGTGAGAAACAACACCGGTTTTACGACACTAAAGAGTTCTCCACCCTCACACCCCATCTTAAGCGAAAGGGTCTTGCGGGAGGCTTTTTCTTTTTCGACGCCCAGACTGATGATGCGAGACTCGTGCTGCGCCTGATCAATGAAGCCATCGCGTCCAGCGGCTGCGCTCTCAACTACACGGCAGCAAGAGAGATACTCCGCAATGGTGACGGGCGGGTCACAGGAATAGTGATAGAGGATACAGAAACTCTTAAGAAGAAAACCATCTCAACAGGCGCTGTTATCAACGCAACCGGAGTCTGGGGAGAAGAACTGCACCCCTCACCTGACAAAAAGCGGCACCTGCGCCCCCTGCGGGGAAGCCATATTATTTTTCCCTCTTCAGTTCTTCCCATTGACAGGGCTGTGACTATGGTTCATCCCGCCGACAACAGGCCTGTATTCGCAATCCCGTGGGAAGGGGCCGTACTCGTCGGAACCACCGATGTAGACTACAAGGAAGACATACAAAAAGAGCCTTCTATTACAAAAGAAGAAATATCATACCTGCTGGAGGCTATTAATACCTTCTTCCCCTCTCTCGATGTATCTGCTGATAATTGCATATCGACATTTGCCGGCATTAGACCGGTGCTCAGCGAAGGCAAGCTTTCTCCTTCGGAAGAATCACGAGATTATGTCGTCTGGAAAAATAAGGGACTCGTCACTGTGACTGGTGGAAAGCTGACAACATTTCGGAAGATGGCATGGGACACGCTTAAGGCAGCCAAGGCTTTCCTGCCACCGGTTAGATTTATCGGGAGACACGACCCGGTCTTTTCCCCGGTACCCGACACAATCCCTGAAAAAGATTTCGGACTGACCGCTCAGACGTGGCGGCGACTTTACGGCTGGTATGGAAAGGCTGCGGAGGAACTCGTAAAAACGGCCGCAACCGCTGATCTCACAGTTATTCCTGGCACTTCTACACTGTGGGCAGAGCTGCCTTTCACGGCAAAGCATGAACAGGTAAAACACCTTTCCGACCTTCTCCTCAGAAGGGTGCGTATAGGATTATTGACACCCATGGGAGGTAAAGAGTATATTAAACGTATACAGAGACTGTGTGAATCTTCGCTTCCGTGGGATAGAAAACGCTGGAGGCGGGAGATAAAGGATTATCTTGATCTGTGTAGACAGTCCTATTCAATTCCGGGCAGGGAAAAATAGCGCCCATGGATTAACGAAAAACCAGAAACCGGGAGGGTGTATCATGAAAAACAAGGATCTGCTTCTATCCATTGATAACGGTACGCAGAGTCTGAAGGCCCTGATATTTGACCTGAAGGGCGAGCTTATCGCGAAGGAACAGATCATTTTTGAGCCCTATTACTCAAAAAACCCGGGATGGGCGGAGCAGGACCCCGATGTCTTCTGGCAGGCACTGTGCCAGGCATGTCAGGGAGTATGGAGGCAGGGAAACTACAAAGAGCGTATTGCCGGTGTATCCATCACCACACAGAGAAGCACATTCATAAATATCGACAGAAATGGCAAGCCCCTTCGTCCGGCCATGATATGGCTGGATCAGCGCAAGACATACGGGCTGCCGCCCCTTGGGGGAATATGGGGCCTGTTGTTCAAACTTGCCCGCGTCAGCGATACGATATCCTATCTTCAGACCGAGGCGGAGGTAAACTGGATCCGCACATATCAGCCCGATATCTGGGAGAAAACACATAAGTATCTCCTCCTTTCCGGTTATCTTACATATATGCTGACGGGGGAGTTCGTGGATTCCATAGGCTGCCAGGTGGCCATGATACCCTTTGACTACAAGGGCCTGCGCTGGGCTCCCGACTGGAGTTGGAAGTGGAAGGTTCTCCCCGTGGAGCGCGAAATGCTTCCCCACCTCATTCCCCCGGGCCAACCGCTGGGAAGCATCAGCCGAAAGGCCGCCGGGGAAACGGGAATTCCGGAAGGCCTCCCTCTGATAGCGGCGGCCACGGACAAGGCATGCGAGGTTATCGGCTCGGGCAGTCTCGATCCCTCCATAGGTTGTCTGAGTTACGGCACAACCGCCACCATAAATATCACGAGCAGAAAGTACGTGGAACCGATTCCCATCCTCCCTTCCTACCCTTCCGCCGTGCCGGATTACTTCACCATAGAGGTTCAAATCTACCGTGGATTCTGGATGGTAAGCTGGTTCAAAAAGGAATTCGGTTTTCTGGAAGAACAGGAAGCGTCCCTGCAGGGAGTGACACCGGAAACACTGTTTGACAAACTTGTTGACGACATTCCTCCCGGCTCCATGGGGCTGGTGTTGCAGCCTTACTGGACTCCAGGTTTAAAACTCCCCGGGCCTGAGGCCAAGGGTGCCATAATCGGTTTCGGCGACGTGCATACGAGAGGACATGTCTACAGGGCTATTCTCGAAGGACTTGGCTACGCCCTCAGAGAGGGAAAGGAACGGATAGAAAAACGGACCCATATTCCCATAACGAGTCTCCGGGTATCAGGAGGAGGTTCGCAGAGCAGAAACGCCATGCAAGTGACGGCGGATATCTTCGGATTACCGACTGCCAAACCGCACATCTACGAAACATCTGGTCTCGGAGCGGCGATAGATGCCGCTGTGGGTCTCGGCCTGCACAGCGATTTCGAATCGGCGGTAACGACCATGACTCATATCGGTGAGGTATTCGAACCTGATCAGAAAAATCAGGATCTCTATGAACAGCTCTACAACGATGTCTATCAAAAGATGTATAAGCATCTGAAACCACTCTACGAACGTATCAGAGAGATTACAGGCTATCCCAAATGACTCATGGGGATAAAGTCCCTGAAGCTCACAGGCCTGAATTCTTAAGCTCACTTGCTGCTTTGATTACGGCGCGTGCGAAAGGTATAAAGGCCATCATTTCGTTCCTGCTATAAAGAAAACTGGGGGCAGGTTCACATTTAATTTCGGGCAAGAACAGCACAAACCCCCGATTGTCTCTGCCCCTGTTACCTGACAAACAGGGCATCTGCCACTTTCGGCATGCCATCTGTTATTATTATGGGATTCAAATCTATTTCTCTTATCTGCGGGAAATCCAGTGCCAGACGGCCAAGGGCTACGAGCATCGAGGCAACCGCATCCATATCCACAGGTTTCATGCCCCTGTAAGGACCAAGCAGGACGCGCGAAGAGAGGGTTTCCATCATGGAGATAGCGTCGTTATGACTGAGGGGCGCGAGGCGTATTGTGTTATCCTTGAGGGCTTCGGTAAACACTCCGCCAAGCCCGAACATAATACATGGGGGAAATCCAGGTGCATAGGTCATCCCTGCCATGAATTCCCTGTCTCCTGCGAGCATCTCCGACACCAGTATAGGAGAGTTTCCATCATTGTCCCTTATTGAGTTGAATGCCTTTTCAAGCGATTCATCATCTTTTATGCCAAGGTGTACCATCCCCCGTTCTGTCTTATGCATGACATAGGGAGAACATACTTTCAGGGCAACCGGATACCCGATGGAACGGGCATAGCCGATGGCCTCGTCAAGTGTATTGGCAAGGGCCTCATCGGTAACCGGAATACCGTACGCCTTCAATATTCTTTTTGCCGTATATTCATCGAAGGCGTTTGTGCTTACACTATCAACGATATTTTTGACATTTTCCGGCATCTCCAGATTATCATCCGTCTCGTCATGCGAACGGTTCTTTATGAGAAAGTGCTCGTACAGGGCGGCCATCGCTCTGCCCGCCTTTTCCGGCGAATCAAAAGTGGGGATACCGTTTTCATTGAAGACGCGCACTGGCCGATCCTCATTTCCGAAAAAAGATGAGATGATAAGAGGTTTTTTATACTTAAGTGGCATATTTATAAGTTTATCCAAGTCTACTTCCCTCAGCGTCAAGAACTCCTCCCTTGAAATATCTATTATTGTCCTGACCGCAGAATACATCATGTCCATCCACCCGGTACCCATGATGCCATGTATTATGATACCATCTATCTCCTCAGCATCGAAAAGAACACGCGGAATCTTGTCTGCCATCACCGACATATCCAGATGAAAGGTAAGATCCACAGGATTCATGGCGCTCGCGTGACGTGGTATGAACTTCCTTATCTTCTTCTGGACTTCGGATGAGAATTCCGGAATCTCAAGACCATGTTTATTACACGTGGTGGCTATGCCTGTGCCGGGCCCGCCAGAATTCGTAAGAATACCTATGTGTGTCCCCTTGAGCGGAGGCTGTGAGGCAAGGGCCCATCCTATCCCGTACACATCTTCAATGGTATCAACCCTGATTATGCCGGCCTGTTTAAAAAGCCCGTCATACACATAATCGGGGCCTGCCATTGAGCCGGTGTGACTGGACACGGCACGCGCGCCCGCTTCCGTCCCCCCCACATACTGAGCAACGATGGGTTTCCTCGCGCTTATCTCCTTCGCAACCTTCAGAAAATCCCCTGCCCTGTTTATGCCTTCAATATACAGTGCAATGGCTGTTGTCTGCTCATCATCCCCAAGGTATTTCAGACAATCCACAATATCAATACTTGTTCCGTTGCCTACGCTGATTGCCTTGCTTATTGTTATCCCACGCTTATGGAGGTACGGCAGGGTCTGAGTAACATACGTTCCACTCTGTGATGCGATACCAAGCTTGCCATAAGAAACCTTAATGGGAGCCACCGTTAGATTCAGTGGAAGCTGTGTGTTTATTATACCCACACAATTTGGACCTATGAAACGCATCCCGTACCGCTGTGCGATATCAGAGATACGACTCTCAAGAGACTGTCCTTCCTTGCCGGTTTCTCGGAATCCGCCACTTATAATCACAGCATATTTTGTTCCGAGTTTGCCGAAATCCTCCAGCATATCCGGCACGAGCCCGGTAGGAACAACGAGGATAGCGAGATCCGGGGCATAGGGCAGATCGCTTATGAGAGGATACGCCTTTTTACCGAGCACGCTTTTTTCCTTTGGATGAACGGGCAGCACATCACCCGGAAAACCACTGTAAAGCAGACTGAGACACTGTAGCGTTCCCATCTTGGTAAAATTGTTGCTCGCCCCGACAAAAGCAATAGAAGATGGATTCATTATGGCATGTAGCGGACTCGACAACATGTTGCTTCTCCTTTATTATATCACTGTATTGTGCATCGGAACTGACGGGCGTCGTGCCAGTCAGAAATATCATTTCGGCCGCAGGGGAAAATCCATGATTTCTCAGCCGTGAAGACTCCTTCGAAATGACGGGGCTTCGTTGACGTGATACCAGGCGAGTGATATACCTTTTGATCCAATAGTTCAAGACAAAACATAAGGAGAAAGAACGGAAGAGGGGAAGAGGTACTATATGAGCAACGCGATTGAAAAATACTGGCAGATGAGAATGTCCAATCTCAAGGTTGCATTAGAGGCAAACAACTTTGAGGTCTTTCTCGCCGACAACGCCGAAGAGACAAAGAAACTGGTAATGGAGGATATCGTCCCGGCAACAGGAGCAAAGAGTATTTCATGGGGCGGATCAATGACCTTTATAGATACCGGTCTTTATGATGCCCTCAAAAACTGTGACAGCATGGAAGTGATTGATACCTATGACAAAAGTATATCGAAAGAAGATATATTGGAGCGTCGCCGCAAGGCACTTCTGACAGATCTGTTTTTTACCGGGACCAACGCGGTAACGGAGGCGGGGCAGCTTGTTAACCTTGACATGATCGGTAACCGGGTGGGTGCAATCGCCTTCGGTCCGAAACATGTGGTCATTGTAGTCGGACGGAATAAAATTGTCAGTGGCCTGGAAGAAGCCATGTCCCGCATCAAAAACTATGTGGCCCCGGCTAACGCCATAAGACTTGGCATGGAAATCCCATGCGCTAAAACCTCCTTCTGCGAAGAATGCAAAAGCTCTACCCGGATATGCAATACATGGACTATCACAGAAAAATCATTCCCCAGGGGGAGAATAAAGGTCGTTATAATAAACGAAGATATGGGACTTTGAATTGAATCAGGGCAGGGGCAACTTTAGTCGCCCATGGTAGCCGCCGTAGCGTTGGGACTTTGTGCCCCACAGAGGGGGCACGCTATGGTTGATCGCTTATGGCAAGGGTAAGAAGAATAGCCAAAACCTTTCCTTTATTCTTTTGCCTTCTTCTTTTCTTCCTTTTTCTCCATTTTCTTTTTCAGTTTCTGCTGGCGTTTGGTCTCCTCAGGAGTTTCTTCTTCCTCCTTTGTTTTCTTGACTTTTGTCTTGGTGGCAGCAAGTACCTTCTCAGCCTTGGTCTTTGCCATTTCTTCTATTTTCTTCTGTTTCTTGTCTATAACGGCAAGTCTGGCGCTAATTTTCCTTATCTCAGCCCTTATCTTCCTGACAGAGGTATCCTTCGCTATCTCTTTCTGTTCGAGTCCGCTTTCATTCAGAGCCTTCAGACGGCGGCTCAATGCACCCTCCCAGTAAGTCTTCTGGGTATCCCTTGCAACTTTATCCTTAGAAGCCATTATTCCCTCCCTGTTTTAGTCTTTATCCAGTACTATAGTTAAAAGATTTTCCTACAAAAACCCTCTGAATGAATAATCAAGGAGTTAAGCTGCCTTAACTCCTTGATTATTATGGTACGCCCAGAAGGATTCGAACCTTCGACCTTCGGATTCGTAGTCCGACGCTCTATCCAGCTGAGCCATGGGCGCACAGAACAAATATGGCGGAGAGAGGGGGATTCGAACCCCCGGTACACCTTTTGAGGCGTACAATCGCTTAGCAGGCGATCGCTTTCAGCCGCTCAGCCATCTCTCCGCTTCTGAATCTGATTTTATATGGCGGAGGGAGCAGGATTCGAACCCGCGAACCTTTCGGTTAACGGTTTTCAAGACCGCCGCCTTCGACCTCTCGGCCATCCCTCCGATTTTATGCCAGTTGTTAATTCTACTTATTCCTAACTATCCTGTCAACCCCATTCATATAAGGTCTCAGCACTTCAGGGACAATCACACTTCCGTCCTTCTGCTGGTAGTTTTCCAGTATCGCTACCACTGTCCGTCCTATGGCAAGACCTGAACCATTGAGTGTGTGAACATACTCAACCTTTGAATTCTCCTCGCGGCGGAATCTGATGCCTGCCCTCCGTGCCTGAAAAGATTCAAAGTCGCTGCAGGAGGATATCTCTCTGTAGGTATCCTGTCCCGGCAACCATGCCTCAAGATCATAGGTCTTTGCAGAGGAAAACCCCAGATCCCCTGTACACAGATTAACGGTCCGGAAATGGATGCCGAGCCTTTTCAAGACCTCCTCTGCATTGGCTGTCAATTTCTCCAGTTCATCATACGATTCTTCCGGCCTGGTGAATTTCACCATCTCCACCTTGTTGAACTGGTGCTGTCTTATCAGTCCCCTCGTGTCCTTTCCATAGGAACCGGCTTCCGAGCGGAAACACGCGGAATAGGCAACATAATAAACAGGCAGATCCTTTTCATCCAGTATCTCATCCCTGTGTATATTGGTGACAGGCACCTCTGCCGTGGGAATGAGGTAATAATCCGTACCTGCTATCTTAAAAAGATCCTCTTCAAATTTGGGGAGCTGACCTGTTCCCGTCATGCTTTCGCTGTTCACCATGAATGGAGTAAATATCTCTGTATAGCCGTGTTCTGTCGTGTGAAGATCGAGCATGAAGTTTATCAGCGCCCTTTCCAGGCGTGCACCCGCGCCCCGATAAACGGTAAAACGCGCGCCGGCTATCTTGGCCCCAGCGGCAAAATCCAGGATATTCAGATCTTCGCCTATATCCCAGTGGGGCCTGGGTTCAAAATCAAACTGAGGTTTCTTTCCCCACTTTCTTACCACGGGATTATCTTCGTCCCCTGTTCCACAGACAACCGACTCATGCGGTATATTGGGTATGGTCATTATCAGACCATTCAGCAGCTCTTCGGTTTTTTTAAGCGATTCATCCAGTTCTTTTATCCTGGATGACACGCTTCCCATTTCTGTAATAAGTCCGGACGCGTCCTCTCCATTCTTTTTTCTTTTTCCTATTTCTTTTGAAACACTGTTCCTGTCACTTCTCAGGGTCTCCACTTCCTGAAGAATGTCTCTCCTCTTTTGATCTATAGCGGAGAATTGGTCCAGATCGATGGCATCTCCTCTCTCCTCCAGCGTTGCCCTGACAAGATCAATGTTTTCTCTTATAAACTTTATATCCAGCATATCTTAACTTTTCCCGCCTGCGTGTTATCTACTACAAAGTGGGCATTCCACTAACATTCTAACTATTTTAAGTCAATATAAAATCCCGTTTGCATGCAAAAGCTGTTGCAATAATCCACCTGTTGTACTATCTGTGGACACGATCAGGTCGGGAATGACAAATCACTGTTTATAGTTATCGGTTAACAGTTTACAGTTAACGGTGGAAAGAAACATAAAAGCAATCAGTTGTTGCATAATTTATCGAAAAAAGGTGAACTGTAAACTGACAACTGTGAACCGTTACAAATTATTGTTCTCACAGAAAGGATTATCGAATTGTGAAGAGAATTGCGGTACTTCCGGGCGATGGGATAGGTCCGGAGGTAGTGAAAGAAGCGATCAAGGTAATAGACGCTGTGCAGAAAAGATTTTCGCTTGACCTTCGCTATGACTTTGCGGACGCAGGGGGATGTGCTATCGACAGGTATGGCGAAGCGCTCCCTCCTTCCACGCTGAGATTATGTGAGGACAGTGACGCCATCCTCTTCGGTTCAGTGGGAGGGCCTAAATGGGAGACGCTTTCTTCCGACAGGCAGCCCGAGAGGGCGGCCCTGCTCCCCCTCCGAAAATATTTCGGTCTGTTCTGTAATCTCAGGCCGGCCAGGATCTTCCGTGCCCTTTCGGCCTCCAGCCCGCTCCGTCCCGAAATAGTTGGAGGAGGATTTGATATCCTCTGCGTGCGTGAGCTCACCGGTGGCATTTATTTTGGCAAACCCAGGGGAAGAACAGGAAGCGGTCAGAAAGAAACAGCCTTTGACACAATGATATACACAAGGGGCGAAATCGAACGAATAGCGAGGATGGCCTTCAACGCGGCAAGGCTGAGAAAGAAAAAAGTGACATCCATCGACAAGGCCAACGTCTTGACCTCTATGGTACTTTGGAGAGAAGTGGTAAGTGAGATCGGAAGCGAATATCCAGACATCGAACTTAATCACATGTATATCGACAACGCGACAATGCAGCTCGTCAGAGATCCCCATCAGTTTGATGTCATGCTCTGCGGTAACATGTTCGGGGATATCATTTCTGATGAATGTGCCATGTTGACCGGATCCATGGGGCTCCTCGCATCGGCCAGTTTAAACGAAACAGGATTCGGCCTGTACGAACCCGCCGGTGGATCGGCGCCCGATATCGCGGGAAAGGGTATCGCAAATCCCATCGCGCAGATATTGTCGGTTGCCATGCTTTTGAGACATACGCTGAATCACGAAGAGGCTGCCAAAGCCATTGAAAGTGCCGTCACACGTACCATAGAGTCCGGGATGCGCACCGCGGATATTGCCGCCGGCGCAAGTGACATTATCGGGACGGCCGAGATGGGAACTAAAATAGCAGAAAATATAATGAGCTCATGATTATTTTCCAATCTTTACCTTCTTTATATAATCTACCAAGCCTCCCGCGTCTATCAGTTTCGCCATAAAATCGGGGATAGGCCGGGCCTGAGACACCCGGCCATTTCCTTCAATTCTCCCGGTGGCAAGATCGACAACGGCATCTTCGCCATCGGACAGGCACTCTGAAGCCTCATTCGACTCCAGAAGGGGCAAGCCGATATTGAAGGCATTTCTGTAGAAAATCCTGGCGAAACTCTTGGCAATGATCACCCTGATCCCCGCCGCTTTTATCGCCAGTGGCGCATGTTCACGTGATGACCCACACCCGAAGTTTTTCCCGGCAACCAGTATGTCCCCGATCGAAACTCCTCCGGCGAAGTCCGGTCTGATATCGGCAAAACAGCTTTTTGCCAGTTCAGATCTGGCAGAAACATTCAGGTATCTTGCGGGGATGATAACGTCAGTGTCGATATCATTGCCAAATTTCCATATTTTTCCCTGTATCATCATCTTCTCCATTTCCAAGAATTCTTTTTTCTACAGCTTATCAGGTCCGCCAACCCTTCCCATCACCGCTGACGCCGCCGCTACAAAGGGATTGGCAAGATAGACCTCGCTTTCAGGATGTCCCATTCTCCCTACAAAATTACGATTTGTCGTGGCCACCGCCCTTTCACCAGACGCGAGAACACCCATATGTCCCCCGAGACAGGGACCACAGCATGGAGGGCCGATCACAGCTCCGGCATCCAGAAATGTCTCCAGAATACCCTCCCGCATCGCCATCTTGTATATCAACGGAGAACCAGGCATGATTATCAGTCTCAGACCCGGAGAGACTCTTCTTCCCTTCAAAACCCGTGCCGCGTCACGAAGATCTTCCAACGATCCATTCGTGCAGGAGCCTATAACTACCTGATCAATAGGAATATTCCCCACCTGTGAAACCGGGCGCACGTTAGATGGAAGATGCGGAAACGCGACCTGCGGTTCTATCCCATCCACTTTGATATCTATCACCTTTTCATATTCCGCGTCAGGATCACTCCTGAATATATCGGGTTTTAAAGATGTTCTTTCAGCAACATAGGCAAGTGTTGTCTCATCGGGTTCCATAATACCATTTTTTCCACCGGCCTCTATGGCCATATTCGACATTGTGAATCTCTGGTACATGGGCAGTCTGTCAATTACCCCGCCG